>Ga0172362_10003180_pt1 | contig 14177 bp, 15 predicted proteins | sample LakKivs1_kivu2a2_FD_114534 | JGI IMG/M metagenome (GOLD analysis project Ga0172362, IMG submission 114534) | Sediment microbial communities from Lake Kivu, Rwanda - Sediment s1_kivu2a2 | ecosystem: Environmental > Aquatic > Freshwater > Lake > Sediment | place: Rwanda: Western Province, Lake...
CAGGCAGACGTCGACGCCGCCGGCGAGCGCCTCCAGCGTGCGCGACTTGCTGGAGCCGTGCACCAGCACCTCGTCGCCGACGCGGGCGTGCAGGGTGGGGATCACGAACGGCTGGCCGGGATCTCCTCCGGTGACGAAGCCGAGGTGGCACACGAGGGCCGCGTCGAGGATCGCGTGGACGGTGGCGCGCTCGTGGCTGCCGCGCGCGGGGAGGCGCTTCACGCGGTTGCGCGCGGTGCGCCGGTACTCGTGGATCGCTCCGGGAGGGGTCGCCGACATGGCGCGGAGCCTACTCGCCGGCGGGGCCGCACGGAAGGAATCGCGTGCGCACGATCGGCGAGGGGATTCTCCGATCGTCGCCGCGGGCCGCGCTTTGGGATTGCCCGCAGGGCCGCCGCCGTGCTCTGGAAGTCCGGGGCGCGCGGACCGGCGCCCCGGAGGATCCTCCATGCTGCGCGCCCGACGCCCATCTTCGCCCCTCGCTCTCGCCGCCCTGCTGCTCGCCCTCGCGGCGTGCAGCGACGGCGGGGGCGGCGACCCGACGACGCCGGGCAACCCGTCGTGCGCCGAGGGGCAGTCGTTCGAGAGCACCTTCGACGCGATCCAGACCGTGGTCTTCGAGCGCAACGGCTGCACGCAGGACATCTGCCACGGCAGCGCCGCGTCGGGCGGCCTCGACCTGCGCCGCGACGCCGCCTACGACGCGATCTTCGACGTGCCGTCGACGGCGAGCCCGCTGAAGCGCGTGCAGCCCGGCGACAAGAGCCGCAGCTTCCTGTGGCTCAAGCTCGCGGCGAAGACGAACCCCGGCAGCGTGGAGATCGTCGGCTCGCCGATGCCGAGCAACCTGCCGGCGATCTCCGGGAACGAGCTCGAGGCGCTGCGTCTCTGGATCTACTCGGGCGCACCGCGCACCGGCACGGTGCCGGGCACGGAGCCGCTGCTCGACGCGTGCCTGCCCGAGCCGAAGCCCATCGTCATCAGGCCGCTCGACCCCCCGCCACCGGGCGAGGGCGTGCAGTTCGTCCTGCCGCCGGTGGACCTGCCGAAGAAGCACGAGCAGGAGCTCTGCTTCGCGACGTACTACGACGTCCGCGACCAGGTGCCCGCCGAGTACCTCGACCCGAGCGGCACGATGTTCCGCTTCTCGGAGCAGGAGCTGCGCCAGGACCCGCAGAGCCACCACCTGACGCTGAGCTACGCGAGCGTCGGGCTCGACCGCATCCACGATCCCGCGTTCGGCACGTGGACCTGCGCCGGCGGCGAGCGCGCCGGCGAGGTCTGCGAGCCGGCCGAGAAAGGCGCCTGCGGCAGCGGCTTCTGCCGCAGCGAGCCGAAGCCCAACGTCGGCTGCGTCGGCTACGGCCCGCAGGCCGACCTCGGCATCGTGTCGCGCATCATCGGCGGCGCGCAGGCCGCGCACGCGTACCAGAAGCTGCAGGCCGGGGTGTTCTCGCAGATCCCGACCAGCGGGATCGTCTACTGGAACAGCCACGCGTTCAACGTGACCGACGAGGACTTCGTCCTGAACGGGCGCCTCAACTTCGTGTTCGCGAAGGACCAGCGTCATCCGGTGGTGCCGATCCTCGACGTGTCGAACGTGTTCACGCCGAACGCCGCCCCGTACACGGTCGGGACGTACTGTGCGGACCACGTCGTGGCGCAGGGCTCGCGCGTGTTCCTGCTCACCTCGCACAACCACAAGCGCGGCAAGCGCTTCTGGGCGACGGCCCCGGACGGGACCGTGGTGTACGAGAACCTGCTCTACAACGATCCCGTCAAGCAGTACTTCGACCCGCCGCTGGCCTTCGACTCGCCCGACCCGGCGGAGCGCACCATCCGCTTCTGCGGCACCTTCGAGAACGGCGTCGCCGCCGACGGCTCGCCCGACCCCGAGACGGTGACGCGCGCCTCGCGCATCCCGGAGAGCGCGCTCGTCTCGTTCGGCGCGTGCCGGCCGGTCGCGTGCGCGGCGGGCCGGATCGGCGCGCCGTGCAACGGCGAGGACGACGACGCGGCGTGCGACTCGAGCCCCGGCGCGGGCGACGGCCTGTGCGACGCGTGCCGCATCACCGGCGGCGAGAGCACCGAGAACGAGATGTTCATCCTGATCGGCTCGACGTACGTCGCCGAAGGCTTCCCGCAGCCCGATCCGGACGATCCGGTGTTCGGCGGCCCGGCGAGCGTGCAGGCGACCCGCGACGCGAGCGGCCGCTCGACGTTCACCGGAATGTCCCTGCCCGCGACGTTCGGCTGCAACGGCAGCCGAACGTCGGCCGCGGAGTAGCGGGCGCGGAGATCGCACGCGGGGTCTTCGCGCGCGCGCCGAATCGGCGCAGGATGGTGCGATCCGCCATGTCGCAGCAGTGCACGAGACGGTCGCCGCGGCGGCTGTGGCGGCGCTGCCGAAGCCGCCGCCGGAGGCCGTCGGGACCGCGGTGACTGCATGACGTCTTCGGCTGCGCTCCGCGCAGCCACGTTCACGACGCGCGCCCGCCTCGCCAGCTAGCCGTCCACTGGGCGGGTTGCGTGTCGCGCTGTTCGGCGGCTCGGCGGCGTTCCTGTTGTGCACCGCCCCGGGGCCGTGGCCGCGGGTCGACCCCGTGCTGTCGCCCCGCGAGACCGATGCTGCTACGCTGCGGTTCGTGGATCGTTCCCGCTACCCGACGCGACGTCGCCGCCTGTCGGACCCCGACGAAGAGCCGGAGATCGCGGCCATGACTCCAGCCGAGCGCATGGCGATGGCGTGGACGATCACACGGCAGGCGTGGGCCGTGATGGAGGGGTCCGTGGATGAACCGCGACTTCGTCGAGATGTTGTCCGCGTTGTACGCGGCCGGCGCTGAGTACCTGATCGTCGGCGCCTACGCGATGGCCGCACACGGATGGCCGCGTGCCACCGGCGACATCGACATCTGGGTCCGTCCGATGCCGGACAACGCGAAGCGTGTGATGCGCGCCCTGGAAGCCTATGGTGCGCCTCTGTTCGACCTCACGGCGGACGATCTCACCCGCCCGGACACGGTGTTCCAGATCGGCGTTCCGCCCGGACGGATCGACATCCTCAGTGGCATCTCCGGAATCGAGTTCGCCGAAGCCTGGGACTCGAGGATCAGCGTGACGATCGGCGGGATCGAGACCCAGGCGATCGGGTTCGAGGCGCTACTGAAGAACAAGCTGGCGGCGGGACGCCCCAAGGACCTTGCGGACATCGCCTGGTTGAAGTCGAGGACCAGCAGGTAGTCCTGCAGACAGCGTCCGTCGAAACGTCAGCGCGTCCGTCAGGCAGGCATGCCGCAGCTCGATCGCCTGCCAGACGCCGTGTCCACCGACTTGCGGAGTCGAGACCGCTATGGCTCCACGTCAAGACCGGCAACCGGCCCCTGAAACGAGTCCCGGATGTTCGTCCGGATGACCAGCGTCGGGTTGGGCAGCGTAGTGACGAGGTCGTCGGGCGTCACGTAGTCGAACTGCCGCCAGCCGCTCGGCAGCGTGGATGTCTCACCGCGGCGTTCCGGATCGCGCGTCACGCGGACGTAGGCATCGCCCTCGGGCGAGACCAGGACGGCCACGGTCCGGCACGCGCGGTAGGTGATCTCGTGAACCTTGGCGACGCGCGTTCCGACGAGCAGGCCCTGCTCGTCGAGCTGGATCCCGGCCTCCACGATGGTCGCCGGGTGTTGCCAGACGAAGCCGAAGATCTCCTTCGTGGTGAGCGGGCCGTCCATCGACGCGTCCGGAGACCTGAGGAATCTGCTGGCATCGGGCTGCCCTTGCAGGGCGTTGTTCCGCAACCAGCCCGGAGGCAGATCGATCGCGTCGAAGTCGGCCTGCGTCATCCCGATGTTGAGCCAGACGATCCACTCGGTGGACGAGACGATCTGGAACAGCTCGTGTGCCACGCGGTCATCGTCGGGGGGGCGGGTTGGCGTGCTCGTCGCTGCCCTGGCATGCGGTCATGCCCGTGTCGGTCGTACCGCCGTTCCCGCCGCAGCCGGCCAGCGCCGCGCAGACGATCAGGGCCATCGCGAATCCGGCAAGTCTCATCGGTGATCTCCTACCGTCGCTGGTACGTGTTCTTGAGGTCGTCCTGGATCACGATCGCTTCACCCTGCACGGTGAGAACCAGGTCCGAGTCCAGCGTGCGCGCGGCGTAGCTCCACCCGTCCGGCAGCGCGAGACGCTCGCCCAGCATCGACAGATCTGCGAGCGTCAGGTCCGGATCGACGATCTGCGACATCGACTGCATCACGTAGGTCGCACCGTCGGGCGACCGGAGCTCGTAGATCTCCGCGCCGCTGTCGAAGGTGAAGGTCGTCGTCCGCAGGACGGTGATCTCCGCGTACGCGGGATCGCCTCGGTCCGGGTCATCGATCTCGACCGTCGCGAGGTGCAACGTGTTCAGATCGCCGAAACCGACTGGTCTGGATCGACGGGATCGAGCCCTGCGTCGCGTTCGGTAGCCAGTAGCGCGGACCGTTCAGGACGACGGCGAGCGCTCCCGTCTCCTCCTGCAACGCTTCCGGGTCGATCGCCTCCCAGCTCGCGGCGGGACAGTAGTTGAGACCCTGCGTCCCCCTCACCTCGGCTTCGAGGCCCACGCCCTTTGGATTGACGAGCAGCAGCTCGCAGTAGCGCGCGCCCCGCCGGAGCGGCGAGAAGGCGAAGTGCCGGACGAGTCGCCGCGCGATCTCCTCCCCCTGGTCGTCCTGCAGGAAGTGACTCGCTTCGGCGAGCCGGTCGTGCGGGAGCCCTGCTGCGCCGGGGATGGAGTCGATCAGACGCTGCTGCGTCGCGCACCTGCCGAGGTTGCCCGGGTCGTTCGACGCCCACAGCGTCAAGAACGGCTTCTCGAACGACGTGAGCCCGGCCCACGCCTCGTCGTTCGCGCCGCCCAGCTCGTTGACCAGCGACGGGAACACGCGCACGCCGGCCATGTACGTGCGGTCGGGAAACGGCGCGTCGTAGGCCGCCTCCTCGCCTTCCGGCAGGTCGAACCAGGTCAGGGCCTCCACGACCTCGGAGGGGCGGAAGGATACGGCCTTCATCGCGTAGGTCATCCACGCGCCGAAGTCGGTGCCGCCCGCGGCGAGCGGCTCGCAGCCGTCGTAGAACGGAAACTGTTGCGCCGGCAGTGCGGCGAAGACGGACGGGAGGTCGGCGATCTCGTCCGGGTTCTCGACCGTCGGGTACGGTCGGACACCCGCCGGGATCACCGGCAAGGTGCCGTCGCCGACGGCGATGCGCGCGAAACGCTCGGGGTGCAGACCGGCGACGCGCAGCCCTAGCAGGCTGCCCCAGTCCTGCACGAAGAGATTGATGTCGCGCAGGTCGAGCGCCTCGACGAAGCGCAGCAGGCGGTCGTAGTGGCCGAGGTAGCTGTAGGATCGGATGTCGATCGGCTTGTCGGAGCGGCCCATGCCGAGGTGGTCCGTGGCGATGACGCGGTACCCGGCGTCGGCGAGCACCGGGATCATCTTGCGGTACAGGTACGACCACGTCGGCTGGCCGTGCAGCAGCAGGACGACCTCCCCGTTCGCCGGCCCCTCGTCGACGTACGCCTGGCGCAGCCCGTCGATCTCCACGTACTCCGGCTCGTACGGCCAGCCCGGCAGCGCCTCGAAGCAGGAGTCGGGCGTGCGCACGAAGTCGACGCCGGCGTCGGTGGTCAGGATCTCGGGATCGGCGTCGCACGCGAGCGATCTGCTCGTTCCGGCGTTCCCGGCGTCGCCACACCCGGCGAGTGCCGCGCAGGCGAGAGCGACAAGAAGGATGAGCGGATGCCTCATTCGAACGGCTCCTTTTCGGGGGCTGCGGGCAGCGGTTCGCCGCCGGGTGCGAGCGCGCGGCGGACGAGTGACGCGAACACCGCGCGCACACGCGCGTAGTCGACCGCCGCCGCGTTTTCGTTGTGCGACAGCAGGCCTTCCAGGGCGAGGGAGAAGGATCGGAAGATCAGCGAATCCACGTCCTGCCCGGTCGCCTGCTGGTAGGCTCGCACGCCGTCGTCGGCGAATGCGTCCAGCATGCGCCGGCGGACGGGAGCGAGCGGAGAGCCTGCTCGCATGGCCTCGCTCTGAAGCATGAGCGATACCTTTGGATCCGCTTGCCACAGCGCCAGGTAGGTGTCAGCTGCCTGCAGCGCGCGCTCGACCGGATCGCGCGCCGTGGCCGCGGCGCGAACCGCGTCGAGCATCGCGTCGGTGAGGATCTCGAACAGGGCGCGGAGTGCGTCGTCCTTGCCACTGAAGTGCTGGTAGAAAGTGCGCCGCGAGAGCCCTGCGGCCTCGAGGATGTCCTGCACCGTGGTCGTTGCGACGCCGTTCCTGGTGATGGCGCGCGCCGTGCCCTGCAGACAGCGCATTCGCGTCGCGGTCTCGCCGAGCGAAGCGATCACGGCCATGTGTCGGTCCTCCGCGCGGACATGTCGACCGGATGGAGCCACGCCGTCGTCGCGGCGCCGTCACGGTGGACCCGCGAGTCCATACGATCCGCCGCAGCAGCCAGCGGGCAGCCCGAAGAAGGCGCGGAGCCGCACGTTCACGGCCAGCGGCTGCTCGAGCTGCAGGAAGTGCCCCGTGTCGGGCACGAACTCGAGCCGCGCGTCCGCGAAGTACGTCACCGCATCGTCGAAGTACTCCTGCGGCTGGTTCGGGTCCCGTTCGCCCTGGAGGAGCAGCACCGGGAAGTCCATGCGCGGGAAGATCTCCGACGTGCGCACCCAGAAGGCGGGGTCGAGGATCGGGTTCTCGACGAAGTAGCGCGCCACGGCCTCGGCCGTGCCGGGCCGGGCGAACTCGGCGGCGACGCGATCGATGATCGCATTCGGGATCGGCGTCACCGTGACTGCTCCGGGACGGCCGCCGTAGCCGTACACCGCACGGACGAAGCCGGTCGCGTTGCCCAGAATCTGCACGGCGACGGTCTGGTCCTGGAAGGTGCGGAACTGCGGGTGCCGGCCCTCGAGATCGATTCGCCCGACCGGCCCCTCCATGCGCGCGTAGCGTCCGATGCGCTCGGGATGCCCCGCCGCCATGACCTGAGCGATCGCCGTGCCCCAGTCGTGCGACACGAGGTCGAAGCGCCGGAGACCGATCGTGTCGAGGAGCTGGAGCAGCTCATCGGCGACCTGCTCCACACCGTAGCCCGTCGCCGGCTTTTCTGTCTGGCCGTAGCCCTTCAGGTCGACGGCGATCACGCGGCGGTCGGCGGCGAGGTCGGCCATCTGGAGATGCCACGAGAACCAAGACTCCGGCAGGCCGTGCACGAAGACGATCGGCCGGTCGCGCGGGTCACCCACGTCGACCCAGTGCCAGCGCAGACCCGCGGCCTGGGTCGTGTGATGCCGGAACTCCACCCCGGCGAGGACCTCGGTCGAATCCACGGGGGCGAGCTGGGGCTGCGTGTCGCGGCCGTCGCCGCAGGCGATCGCGCCCATGAGGGCGACGAGCGCGATCCATCGCGTGGCGCTGACCAGTGGTCCATCGTGCAGTCTTGTATTTATTGCGTATACGCTTCTGACCTCGTTTGGCGAGAATGTATTCCAAGCTCAGTAAAAGGTAGACATATTGTATTCTGTTTTCGGTTGCTCCCGGGAGCGGCGCCGCGCAGAAGGGTGAGCCGCGGTGAAACGAGCCCGTGCAGCCCTGCCCCTTGCTGCCGCCGTCGCCGTAGCGTGCGGCGACGCCTGCTCCGGACCAGCAGGCCCGTGACGCACGCGCCGCCCGCGAGCGGTGCCCTGTCCGTGGGCGACCGGCTCGAGGTCGCCGCCATCACAGCTGTCCTACGCTTCGGCCGAACGGGGATTCCTGCGCGCCGCGGTGTCCGGATGCTCGTGGCGGGGCGTGCGGTGCGGAAGTTCCACGAGGTCACGTGCAACGCAGGCCGGACGATCAGCGTGCTGCTCTCCCTGACGGGTGGCGCGAATCTCCGCATGGACCGGGACGCGAACCGAAGGAGCGACCAGCCCACCATTCCCGACTCGTGGCGCCTGGCGGAATGCACGACGCCGAAGCGGCTGGCGATCCAGCTCCTGGGTGACGACGTCGTCGTCATCTGGGCGGACAACTCGGATCCCTTCCGAGGGCCTGTGCCAGCGCTTGCCGCGCTCCTCTCGGGGTGACGCGATCTCCCGGCAGCGTACTGGCGGCCTCGCCGGCGAGAGCGATCGTGGAGTCGGCGCGTTCCTTCAGGCCGGCACCTTGCCCAGCAGAATGATCGGCCCCGTCGGTTGCGGCATTCCCCCCGGCGGCTCGATCGTCACCGCGAACGCGTCGGGACGTCCGCCGGCGAGGACCTCTTCGCTGATGCTCGCGAGCGTCGCGCCGCTCGGGTCGGTGCGCAGCACGCCGGCCGAGATCTTGTCGTTCCCGCGAATCAGCCAGAGCTGATAGTCCTTGTCCTGCAAGGGCTTCAGCGCGCTGGTGAGGATCATGGCGCTCCGCGTACCGGGGTTCAGGAGCGCGCTCGCGTGATACTCTTCGCCGCCCTGAGCCGCGAGCTGCACGAGCTGCGTGCCGGCGGCGCCGAGCAGCGACAGCGCGGCCTCCCGTTCGCGCAGCGACACGCGCGCGCTCGCGAGCTCCCGCATGCAGACGTCCTTGTCGTGGTCGGCCGCGGCGGCGAGCGCCAGCTCGCGGTCCCTGGCCGCGATCTCGCGCTGGCTCCCGCGGTACTCCACCGCGAAGACGAACGCCGCGGCCGCGGCCACCGCGGCGCTGATCCATGCGAAGGCCTCGCGGCGTCCGCCGCCGCGAGAGGCCGGACGGGTCGCCGACGCGCCGCGGCGTGCCGACCCGCCGCGGGTCGCACCACGGCCACGCGCACCGGACGCCGTCGCGCCGATCTCGCGCTCGATGCCCGACCACACGTCCGGTCCCGGCTCGACCGGCGGCAGTGCCGCACCGAGGAGCGCCGTCGTCTCGTACGCCTCGGCGAGCGCCTGGCCGCAGCCTTCGTGCGTGATCGCATCGCTGAGGTGACGCTCGAACGCGTCGCGCTCGGCTGGCTCCAGAATGCCGAGCACGTAGGCCGCGACGTTCTCCTTGAATGCCGCGCAGGTCACGACGCCCCTCCCGGACGGTGCGTGCCGAGCACCGACGCGAGCTTCGCCAGCCCCAGACGGACGCGCGTCTTGACGGTGCCCAGCGGATCGCCGAGCCGGGCAGCGATCTCGCTGTGCGAGAGGCCCTCGTAGTAGGCGAGCTCGATCGCGCTGCGCTGTTCGAGCGGCAGGGCGGCCAGTGCCGCCAGCACCTGCGCGCGGAGCTCGCGCTGCGCCGCGAGCTCCGGCGGCGCGGGCGCCGCCGGCGGATCGGGCTCCTGCTCGCTGCGCGCCACGGCGCGCTCGGCTGCGCTTCGCGTGCGCAGGCGATCGAGGGCGCGGCTGCGGACGATGGTCGCGATCCACGCCATCGCGCTGCCGCGGCTCGCGTCGTAGGTCGTGGCCTGCCGCCATACCTGCACGAACGTCTCCTGCACGACTTCCTCTGCCTCGCTGTTCGAGCCGAGCACCCGGAACGCGATCGACATCGCACGACCCGCGCACCCGTCGTAGAGCGCGCGCAGGGCCGTCGGGTCGCCGCCCGACACGCGGGCGAGCAATGCCTGATCCGCGGCGTGTGCCGGATCATCCACGCGTCGGTCGTATCCCGCCCTGGCTGGGGTGGCAATTTTCTCCCACACCGGAGCTCGCTCCTCCACGAGCGGGCGGCCGCTCTCGATCCGCCGCGCAGGGCCAGCGCGCCATTCTGCCGTCGAGAGCGATACGGGGGGCGCGCGCGGACGGATTCATCGCCTTGCCGCACGCCCCCGAATTGCCCGGCCGGCGGCGAAGTGGTAGCGCCGCTCGGCACCATGCTGCGCAACCTCTGGCGCTATCGGAGCTTCGTCCTCGGCATGGCGAGCCGCGAGTTCCGGGCGCGCTACCTCGGCTCGGTGCTCGGCAGCGTCTGGGCCGTGCTGCACCCGCTCACGCTGGTGTTCCTCTACACGGTGGTCTTCGGCCACCTGATGCGCAGCCGGATCCCCGGCATCGACGACGCCGTGGGCTACGGCGTCTTCCTGTGCGCCGGGATCTTCACGTGGACGGCCTTCACCGAGATCCTGCAGCGCTCGGTCACGGTGTTCCTCGAGAACGGCAATCTGCTGAAGAAGATGAGCTTTCCGCGCGCGGCGCTGCCGGCGATCGTGCTGGTGTCGGCGCTGGTGAACTTCGCGATCGTGTTCTCGATCCTGCTCGCCCTGCTGCTCCTCCTCGGCCGCTTCCCGGGCTGGCCGATCCTCGGACTCGTCCCGCTGCTGGTGGTGCAGCAGGCGCTGGCCCTGGGCATCGGCACGGCACTCGGCGTGCTCAACGTCTTCTTCCGCGACGTCGCCCACCTGCTCACGATCGGGCTGCAGCTGTGGTTCTGGTTCACGCCGATCGTCTATCCGATCTCGATTCTCGGCGAGCGCATGCAGACCCTCGTGCACCTCAACCCGATGACGGACCTGGTCGCGGGCTATCAGTCCATCCTGCTGCACGGGGCGTGGCCGACCTGGCACGCCTGGCTGCCGCAGGGGATCCTGGCCGTGCTCGCGCTGCTGTTCGCGCGCGCGCTGTTCCGCCGGCTGTCCGGCGAGCTCGCCGACCATCTCTGAGGCGGATCGGATGCCGCGCATCGTCGCCCGAGGGCTTGGCAAGGAGTACCGGATCTACCGCCACCCGCTTGCGCGTCTGGTCGAGTGGGCGAGCGGCGACCGCAAGGTCCTGCACCACGCCGAGTGGGCGTTGCGCGGCGTGAGCTTCGAGGTCGCCGACGGCGAGTCGGTCGGCATCATCGGCATGAACGGCGCGGGCAAGAGCACGCTGCTGCGGCTTCTCACCGGCACGACGCAGCCGAGCGCGGGCTCGTTCCACGTCGCGGGTCGCGTCGCGGCGCTGCTCGAGCTGGGGCTCGGGATGCATCCGGAGTTCGACGGCTGGCGGAACGCGATGCTGTCGTTGCAGCTGCTCGGCCTCGACGATCGACAGGTGCGCGACGCGCTGCCGTTCGTGCGGGAGTTCTCCGAGCTCGGCAGCCACATGGACCAGCCGGTGCGCACCTACTCGACCGGCATGCAGGTACGTCTCGCGTTCAGCGTCGCGACCGCCGTCCGTCCCGACGTCCTGATCGTCGACGAGGCGCTGTCGGTCGGCGACACGTACTTCCAGCACAAGTCGACGAGCCGCATCCGGGCGTTCCAGGAGCAGGGCACGACGCTGCTCTTCGTCACGCACGACCCCGGGGCCGTCAAGGCGCTCTGCCGGCGCGCGCTGCTGCTCGACCGCGGCACGCTGCTGCGGGACGGACCGGCCGACGCGGTGTTCGACTACTACAACGCGATGATCGCCCGGAAGGAAGAGGACGCGCACATCGAGCAGCTGGAAAGCGGCGGGCGAACCGTCACGCGCTCGGGAAGCCGCGAGGCGGAGATCACGGCGGTGACGCTGCACGGCGCGGACGGGGCGGAGCGCGCGACGTTCGCCGTCGCCGAGCCCGCCGTTCTGGAGGTCCGCTTCCGCGCGCGCGTCGCGATGCCGTCGCCGACGGTCGGCTTCGTGATCCGCGACCGGCTCGGCAACGACGTCTTCGGCACGAACACGTTCCACCAGGGCATCGAGCACCAGCCGTGCGCTGCCGGGAGCGAGCTGGTGGCTCGCTTCGCGCTGGGGCTGAGCGTCGGTCCGGGCAGCTATTCGGTCACGGTCGCGCTGCACACCGAGCACGCCCACGTCGACGCGAGCTTCGACTGGTGGGACCGCGCGCTGCTGTTCGAGGTCGTGCCGGGCGAGGTCCGGGGGTTCACCGGTGTCGCCGCGCTGCCGGTGCGCGCGTCGCTCGAGCGCGGGGGCGGCTGACGTGCCTGCCGGGAGCACCTTCGGTGGCTGACGTGCCGGCCGGGAGCGCCTTCGGTGGCTGAAGTGCCCGTCTCGATCGCGGTCACCATCGTCACCTACGACAGCGCGGCCTTGCTCGCGCGCTGCCTCGATGCGGTCGCCGCGCAGACGCACGCGCCGCGCGAGGTGGTCGTGCTCGACAACCGCTCGAGCGACGCGAGCGCGGCGATCGCGCGCGCCCACGGCGCGGTCACGAGGCTCGTCGAGAGCCCGTCCAACACCGGCTTCGCCGGCGGGCAGAACCGGGCGATCGCCGCGACGACCGCCGACTGGGTGCTGACGCTGAACCCCGACGTGGTGCTCGATCCGGGCTTCCTGGCGGAGCTCGCGGCGCGCGTCGCGAGCTCCGCGGCTTCGGCGCCGGCCCGCTCCGCGCGAAGCGATGTCGCGGCGCTCGGCACGCTGTGCGGCAAGCTCCTTCGCCTCGGCGACGACGGCGCACCGGTCGTGCCGCCGCGCATCGACTCGACCGGCATCGTCTTCACGCGCTCGTTCCGCCACCTCGACCGCGGCTCCGAGGAGCCCGACGACGGCCGCTACGCGATCGAGGAGCCGGTGTTCGGCGCGACCGCGGCGGCGGCGCTCTACCGCCGCGCGATGATCGATGACGTCTCGGTCGAGGGCGAGTTCTTCGACGAGGCGTTCTTCGCCTATCGCGAGGATGCCGACGTCGCGTGGCGCGCACAGCTGCTGGGCTGGGATTGCCTTTACGTCCCGACCGCCCTCGGCTACCACGTGCGGCGCGTGCTGCCCGAGCAGCGCGCCGACGTCCCGGCGATGCTGAACCGTCACTCCATCAAGAACCGCTTCCTGATGCGGGTCAAGAACGCCGACGCGGCGGTGTGGCGGCGCTGCGCGCTGCACGGTCTCGCGCGCGACGCCGCCGTGGTCGGGGGGTGTCTCGTGCGCGAGTGGTCGTCGCTGCCGGCGTTCGCCGACGTGTTGCGGCTCTGGCCGCGTGCGCGCCGACAGCGCGCGCTCATCCAGGCGAAGCGTCGCCGCGACGGCGGCGCGATCGCACGGTGGTTCGCGTGAGCGTGTCGGCTCCGGGATCCGCGCCCGCGGCCGGCACCGCCGCACCCGCCGCGGCGGCACGCGGCACGGCGCGGCCGCGCTTCGGCTCGCGCCAGGCGCACCTGAAGACGCTCAGCATCGCCTGGCAGCTCGCGCGCCTCGACGTCCTCCGTCGCTACACCGCGACGATGCTCGGCATCGTGTGGGCGATCCTCGCACCGCTCCTCATGTCGGCGGTGATCGGCGTCGTGTTCTCGAACCTCTTCGGGCAGAAGCTCGAGGAGTTCCTGCCGTATCTGTTCCTGAACCTGACGCTCTGGGCGTTCTTCGCGGGCACGATCGACGGCGGCGCCATCGCCTTCATCGCGGCCGAGGGCTACATCAAGCAGATCGCGCGCGTGTCGTTCTGGACGTACCCGCTGCGCATGGTGCTGGCCGCGTTCTTCACGCTGCTGCTCGGGCTGCTCGCGGTGGCCGGCGTGCTGTTGCTGTTCGGCGGGCACGTCTCGATGACCTGGCTGCTGCTCGTTCCGGGGCTCGCGGCGTGGCTCGTCTTCGGCTTCGCGGTGTGCACGATCTCGGCGGTGCTCAACACCTGGGTGCGCGACTTCCAGCACCTGCAGGCGGTCGGCGTGCAGGCGCTGTTCTACGCGACGCCGGTGATGTTTCCGGCGGCGCTGCTGGTGCAGCACCGGCTCGGCTGGCTCCTGACGTTCAATCCGCTCTACCACCTGATGATGATCGTCCGGGTGCCGATGCTGAACAACTCGGTCCCCGAGATGTCGCACTACGTCGCGAGCGTGCTCAGCGTCGGGTTCGTCGCGACGGTCGCGGTGCTCGCGATGCGCTGGGCGCGCCACCGCCTGGTGTTCTGGCTCTGACCGATGCTGCACGTCGACGACGTCACCCTCACGTTTCCGCGTCCGAAGGGCAGCCTGCGCGACCGCATCAGCCGCGTCTTCGGTGTCCTGCCCGAGGAAAGCCTGCCGCCCGCGGTGACGGCGCTGCGCGACGTGCGCCTGCGCGTCGAGCGCGGCGAGCGCGTCGGCATCGTCGGCTACAACGGCGCCGGCAAGACGACGCTGCTCAAGGTCATGTGCGGCATCTACTCGCCGTCGCACGGTCGCGTCGTGATCGACGGCGACATCGCGTGCCTGTTCGAGCTCGCGACGGGCTTCGAGATGGAGGCGACCGGCTGGGACAACATGCTGACGCGCGGCCTCCTGCTCGGCCTCTCGCGTGC
>Ga0172362_10003181_pt1 | contig 14176 bp, 20 predicted proteins | sample LakKivs1_kivu2a2_FD_114534 | JGI IMG/M metagenome (GOLD analysis project Ga0172362, IMG submission 114534) | Sediment microbial communities from Lake Kivu, Rwanda - Sediment s1_kivu2a2 | ecosystem: Environmental > Aquatic > Freshwater > Lake > Sediment | place: Rwanda: Western Province, Lake...
CTTCTTTCAACATATCGAAGTCAACCTTGTCATGAAGTGCGTATGCCAATTTAGTTATCGCATCATTATATTTTTTCCATTCCCATCCGAATTCATATTCTTCCCCAGGAATAACAATAAGTCCGTCTTGGTCGGGATAAATTGTATCCATAACAAAATCCTGATCATCTCTTGCTACTACAATTGAATGTGTAGATGAACTGTTGGTTTCAAAACAACCTTTTCTAATTAATTTTTTCATTTTATTCCAATTTTTTTAAGTGAATCACAAGGAACACATGTTATTGATACGACATCGCCATATGCGTTACGGCTATAAATTCCCGCAAAGCATAATCCTGTTCGCGAGTCTCTATAATAAAATGTTGTCTCAACAATTTTCTCTGTTTCTTTCGCCTGCTCTTCTGGAGATTGCGTACAAGAGGATATACCTATTGTCATTAAGACGAAAAGTAAAATTAATTTTTTCATTGTACAAAGATAATTAAAAAAATGGATTTTCCAAATTTTTTAACTAAAATCTGTAAACTAAGTCATCAGATTTATTATAGATGGAGATAATAGTATTTTCACCATGAACCCATGAGAACGTCCATCCCATATATACCATTGTGCGGCTTAGGAACATACTTGTTAATTTATCGAAAGGTGGAATAATTTCTCCCTCATTTTGAACAATATCAAGGATGATATAGAAGATTTGCCAGGGAGTTGGTAGATTGTTTTCGATATTTGGAGTTGACACTTTGCTATGAAGAAACTTGAAGATTCGTTTTGCATCTTTTTCGATGATTATGTTCATTAAATTGTTAAATGTTTCTTCATCATGGTAAAATCTTTTAATACGGTTAATGTTTTTGTTTTCTTTATCAATTCTTTTCATATAATAATTCAATATCTCATCGAGATCCACATTTTCATCTTCGAGTATACACATGGCTTAGTGTTTTTTATAGGTCTAATTTTTTTAATTCTTTGATGGTGTCATTTGCTGAAGTATGGAGAATTCCAATACCGCCAGCTTCTTTCCAACTATCGATGTTCTTTTCTCTATCATCAATTAGTATGGTAGTTGACGTTGCAAATTCTTTCTTATGTTCGGGAGAACGCAAAATTAAATGAACGTCTGGTAGTTCTTTTTTAATCCAATCATGTTTTCCAACTCTTGAATCGTTTTCTCTAGATGGTGATGATAATATTTCGGGCTCGTATTTCTCAATATATTTCCATAATTTTTTACCGTCTTTAGTCCAATCGAGATTTACCCAAAAATCATATCCTGCCTTATTTATCGGCTCCCAAAATTTTTCATCATCATGAAATTGTCCTGTAATATCACGTCCAGTTAGATCGTGATATCCTTTAATGAAGTCCGTTAAGACACCATCCATATCACAATATATTTTATACTTTTGCTTCATAGGCTTTTATTATTAATTATCTCCTTCTTCATCATTCGAATTAAACGGTTTCGTATAAGGCGGGTATAATTTATCCCAAATCAAATGATCAAAGTTTTTATTATCGTAAATATGAAAAAATATTGGCTGAAGACTTTTATCAAATGTTAAAACTTTTGCTGCAATATCTTTTCTTGGTAGATCTTTGATGGGTTTAATTTCTCTATCGTATTTTAATTGGGCTTGAAGTTTAGTTAAAAGAAATGTTTCTCTCAGCGTATACGCTTGTTCTCTTACCCAATTATCAAATTCATCAGGAACATTAATGAGAAATTCGTCAAGGGGTTTGTCGTTTTTTAAGTGTTCCCAAACATCCCTGCTGGAAATACCTGTTATTATAGCATGTAAGCGACAGTATTCTTCCCCTTTTATCTTCATTCTGAAACCCGATCTAAAGCGGACTACATAACCCTCAGCATCGTCAGCTATCATTGATTTAAGTACCTTAAAATCGTTTACACCGTCATATTTCTTCACAAGCTTAAATCCAAAGCCTGACAAATCTGTATTATGGATTAATTTCTCGATTCCTGTCTCAATATTGATACATCCAATCATTATCAGATCTTCAAAATCATATTTACAAACAATTCGGCCTTCTTTGAATATGATCTCAAAGATATAGGTATATCTAGTGTCTAGTTTTTTGTATTTGTATTTTTGAAGTAGTTTCCATCCTTTTTCAGCATAAATTGAAGTGAAGGATCCTCGTGAAGCTAAAATCCATTCATTGTCATAGAAAAAGAGTAATCCCAACTGTCCGTCCATTTTTTCTGTTATATCAAATGGCTCATTTGGGATTTGAGATGGCTCAAGTTCTTCCATATTAAAGAACTTTTTGAAACATCTAGAAACTATTTCTCCTTTACTATTTGTGACCAGACCACGGCACATTAAAGTAATATCGTCCCAATGTTTTTCCCATTGAGTTTTTCTAGAATAATTCCATATAGTAAGGTCTTTTGTTGGATGAACTTGTTTTATCAACCATCCATCGTTATAATACTGTTCTAGAGTTTCGTTCATCTCATTTTATTTTGTATTCTGTCTCCATGATGATCTAATTTTCCTAATTCGTAGCCGATAGGACGTTTCATCATTAATGGAATTATTTCAGTCTCTAAATTGTATGGCCTGAATTCAGGATGACCATCGATTCCAATATCCATTCTCCTTCCAACCCCAAACCTATCATCACCCATAAAGTGTGTGTGTCCATGAAGATGTATTGTTCCTTGTTTTATGTTCTTCCACGACAGCATTGGATAATGAACGAGTGTAAAGATAATACCATTGAATTTAAATTCGTCATCCATTTTTTCAACACTTAGAAATAATTCACGCACATCACCTTTATTCTTTTTAATATGGTGGTCGTGATTTCCAAGAAATATATGAATATTTTTACATGTTAATCTATCCCAGAGCTCACGAATTGAATCGTATCCGCCAAAGGACCAATCACCTAAATGAATAAGAATATCATCAGGCATAACAACATTATTAATGTTGTTTACCATTGAATCATTCATTTTAATAAGGTTAGGAAAATCTCTGGTCTGAGCAATAGGGATAGTACCGTCAGGATTTCGCCAGTCGGTAACTCCGCGACAAATGTTTTTGTGATTGTAATGCGTATCTGCGGTTATCCATATATTTTGCTTTGTTTTACCTGTAAGCATATTAACAAAAATCTGTATGTGACGAAACATTTAATCCGTCTATTGTTTTATCATAATATTCGGGGCCGTAAAGAAATTCTTCATGCGTACGAACGTATTCTTCGTTGAAAACATGGCCGTCTGGTTGACCCCATTCGAGAGCTTCTTTAATAAATTCCTCATTATCGATTAAATCGCCATATTCATCTACAACTCTACCACTTCGAATGAATTTGAAGAGTTCTTCTTTGTTAGAAAAATAATGATTGTTATGAAAATTCCAAGTAAATTTCCATCCAGAACTTTGTTTACCTAAATGGACTTTCATATCATTAAGAAATTCAGCCCATGGCGATACAGTATCAAAGCAATCGGGTACGGGAATATCGTTTGGGATATTATTGAGTACAACGTATTCGAAACCGCCCTCAATATTACGAGAAGATAACTCCATATCATTGATACGGTCTATGAGAAGTTTCTTTCGAGATGCCATCTCATCTTCTGTCGGTATTCTATAAAAATTTGTTCCCATGTTTATAATAAGTTTTGTACAAATATAACACTATTTTTCAAATTTCCAAAACATTTTGCAAAAAATAACCCCATCGATTTCTCAATGGGGGTGAAATATATTGGAACTAAGTGGAAAAAACTAATTAATATAAACTCAGTTTAGATCTGATTTTTAACACTTCTTCACAATCAGGATGATCATCTTTATCTCGGCACCAGTTCATACTCAGATTTAACAATAATTTTACTTCATCCAATGGTAACTCAATGCCTTGGCGTTTTTCTCTTTCATATTTGGTTATAACTTCGTCAAATTGTTGCTCTGATACAACGTTAACAACTTTTTTTAGTTGTCCTTCGGTTAGTCTGATTTTTTTTGCCATATTAGTCTTCACTTGGTAAAAAGTCTCTACTAACATTTGTTGGAATTAATAGAGTCATTATTTTATTAAGTACTTCATCGGGATTGATTTTAGTCATCATTTCATCTCCGAGCTTTTTCATAAGATCTGCAAATATTCCCTCTCCATCTCTCGTTCCAAAGAAATTTTTGTTCTTTCTTATCGAAAAATCGGGATCGTTCCTTACTTCTGGCGGTAACGCTCTTCTTATTTCAGCGTAAAGAGGCGGAACAATTTCACCTGCTTTGTTTCCTGTACCTTTTTCAACTGTTCTATAGTTTAAGGTACAATCAAATTTACCCCTAAGTATGTAATCGTTACCACTAACATCACCATCAATAACTAATTTACTAAAGGTATTGAGGCCCATTTGACCTTTCTGAATATTTTGTTTTAAAAGTTTTAATATTCTTGTATATTCTCCAGCCTGTTTGAAGTTTTCTTCATCATATATCCTTTGAATAGCGTCCCAATTTCCACCTCTTGTGTATATGTAGTTAGCATATTCTCTTGGTTTGGTGCTCGATCTTTTCCTTTGTCTGTTTTCAACATCAGCACCATCTTCAATATCCATACGGGTTTTTAATATCTCATCTAGTGCTTCTTCAATACTAGAAAGGTCTCTTACAGCATAGAATTCAATATTAATCGCTTTTCCGTTACCACCGAAATGAAAACGTATTTCTTTGTTTGTTGTTCTTTCTGTTCTTAATGGACCAGCCCATGTTTCGGGTACTAAGGAAACGTCCAAGCGATTTAATATATCTCGTCTAGAAAAGAAATTGTTTATTGACGGATAAATCACATATTTTTTGGCGTAAGCTTCATTTTGACGCGCGAGTTTTTTTAATCTAGCATCCCTTTCTTCTTCTGATTCACCTTCAGGCTCAATATTTAAATTTGTTGGAACATATTTTGTGCCCATTTTAACGTTCCTTGGAGGATGCTTATAAAATATGTTTTCTGGCAAAACAACATATGCTGAAACCTTCTTTGCTCTATCTAATTTTTCTTCTTCACCATAGTTAAAGAATTTCAATACTTCAACTCCATTTGGCATCGTTATAACTTCATCTCCGATAATTACATCTTCAACAAACTCATTGGTGTCGGGATCCAGAGATACGATTTTTGGTAATGCTGTTGATTGTGATTGATCTAATTCATTGATATTAAGTTTAAGAGGAGTGTCTAATTTTCTTGGTATTTTTTTGATGTTGGCCATTTCACCCATCTCAATTTCTTGAGCTTGTTCTGGTGCCCCTATACTAAAAAATTTCATTACGTCACCCCAACTTGATAGAAACACGGGCTTATCTGGCGATAAACGCCCTTTAATCTCTTCTAGGATAAGGGATACTAACTTATCCACACTAGTTTTTGCCATATTTAAACGTTTATTCTATAAATATATCCAATTTTCATTTACGACTATACTTTTCAGACATTTCATCATTATCAATAAATCTCATGTCGGATGTGTAATCTGAATAGTCATAATCATTAACGATTTCTTTTGGAACTGGTAAAATTCCTTCGTCTAATTCTTCGTTTAAATACTTAACTCTTTGATTTGTAACTCTCCTAACTGCTCTCCAATATCTTGAGCCCTTCTTTTCACTCTTAGGAGCGTCTTTTACTATTGGTTTTTTTCTACTTCTACTCATTTTATGTTTTATATAAACAGATTATTTAAAATGGTTCTGCAACAATAGGTAAATCAGCAGGCTGAATTACCTCTTTACCATTTATTTTAATTCGTGTCTTTCTCCTTTCAATTGGTTGAAGATTATCTCTAAACGTTCTAACTCTTCTATATAATTCTTCAAGAGCTTCTTTATAGTGGTCGGGCGGATTTTGATTAAGTATTGCCCTTGCTTGAATACAATGACTAGTTTTTATATCAAATTCACATGTAACTCTTTCTTTTTTATGTCTTAAAGAAATTATTATTGAAGTTTCGGTGTTAATGTATCCTGAAACACAATGGTGCATGAACGCGCCCTCTTCACCATAATCTTCACTATTTTTCAATAATACAGGATGATAAATATCCTGATAGGTATTCGCAAAATCAATAAAAGTTTGATCTGGCGATGGCAAATCACCAAGACGACTGATTTCTATTGGCTTTTCAATTTGTTTAATAAGATAGTCGTCAAAAATATATTCAATCATCCATCCTCTCTTGATTTGGCGTTCGATGGCTGCTAAATTTCTATGCTCAGCATCAAAATTTTCATATGTTTTAGATCTTAGTGACATATCAGGGTAATATACTTTAACCCTTTCTAACATTTTAAAATGGTCTGAAATTTCATGTAGTAAATCATTTCCATCCATTATTTTAAACGTGTTATTATAATCCAACGAAAAATTTAATATTATTTTCATTATACTATCTTTTTCGTTGTTTTTAATTTCTATATTTCGATATTCATTATTTTCATTATCCAATAACATACATTTAACATACATATCGTCATGATTATTCATTCCTTTTACTTTATCGAAAAATTTAGAAGGCACGTTACCAATATATTTTGGATAGCTCTCACCCAACATTTGACATAGATGAACTAACGTTATCATATTCAAATCTGGATTTTCATGTAATAACTTAATAGTAATTTTCGATTTTATTCCAAATCTATCCAAAATAGCTGCAATTAATTTCCTATCATTCTTTTTAAGGTATCTTTCAGTTGGATAAAAATTAGTGAGTAGTTTTCCACCGTAATTTGGAAGCTTTATTTTTCTGATTTCAGCAAACATTGGTATCCATTTATCTACAAATTTATTAACAGCGGAATCTACATTAAAAACCTCATCATATTCTATTGTAGTAATACCAAACGCTTTTTTTAATCCATTACGGAATGAATTATTATCGAATTCTTTTATATAATCATTACAAAGGGGTGAACTACTCGGCATCATCTTACTCTCTATTCGATATATAGTAGAAAGAGCAGCCTTTAAAGATGAAAATGTGTTAGAATAAAAATGCTTTACTTTCGATTTTCGTACTTGAGTGTAACCTGTCACTAAAAAATTTCCAGTCCTTAAATTAAACGTTAATGTCGTACTACTGGAACTTTTAGTAAAATATATGTTATTAACATTTCTTGTTCTGCATTTTGAATAAAGTTTTATTGTTATTTTATCTCCATCTTTTCTAATCCATCTCTCAATTCTAATAAGTTGTAATCCTGCAAATGGGTTATTATAATGGTGTTTGATGTGCCTATCTTCTCTTGTTGTAAATACGTAATCATTACACATCGTAACTCCTGATAATAGTCCTGGATCTATTTTTATTGCACTAACATGTGTTAATGGTATAATTTTAACTCTTTCATCGCCACGCATTACATCAGTAGGTCTGTCAATTCCATCATCATAAAAAAACTTACGGCCAGTTTTCTTAGGATATAATCTCATTGCATGAATATTACGTTTTACAACTGCGCTTACCTTAGATGTTGTTAATCTTCTTGTGTGAGGATCAAGTTCCATTTCTTCTTCATCTCCTAGAAATGTCGAATCATCAGGTTTTAACAATCCAAGAATGTCTTTTTTTTCTTGAATGTTTGAATAATTTTTATATAACTTGATTAGGGCGTAGTCGAAACTTTGTTTAAGAATATATTCCATAATTCCTATTTAAAAGTGAAACAAATATAGTAATTTTTTTAATTACTTTCTTACATTGATTTTTAATTTTTCTTTTGTACCGTCTGTCTTGGAATATTCGGCATATTTTGGAGGTAAAGTAAAACTGCTACCTTTTAGTGCTTTAACATATCTTCCGCCCGTTTTGGGTTTTAAATATGCTATTGTTAAATGAGGATTATATTCAGGAAAATCGCTTGTGTATGGAAGTTTCTTGAGTTCATTGTTTGCTTTATGTAAAAATGCTCCGCCACGAGTTACATAATTAACATCATATTTAAGAACATCATATTTTTCATTTTGAAATACCGAAGGATTATCAAGTCTACATAATCCATATTCAAAATTACCTATTGCTTTCTGAACATCTTCAGTTGGAACATTATCATGCAACCCATAAAGGATTGTAACGTGTGGTTGTGTCTCTAATCCATAAGAATCATCAGTTTCGTCCTCATAAATGTCATCAGGATTAATCATGTCCTGTATTTTGTACATTTCTGGAAAATTGAAATATAACATCACACATCCATAATCATGTTTATGATCTTCAGTTAGTAGCGGTAAGAGTTTCATAGTTATAATATAAATATTCTCTTTTTGTCTTTGGGGTAAAGTTCCCACTTATAGTTTTTACTTCAAAACTCGCCATTTTAAACCCTTTATCACGTAATGCGTCGTTATAAAGTTCACATTCATATCCACTAATTAATATCTTAGCGTGACTTTCAACTACAGCATTTAGAAAATCAATATGTCCATTCCTATCCATATCCACTTTATATCTAGTAGAAGTTCTAGTAGATTGTTCATATGGAGGATCACAATAAAGAAACACATTTGGAGTATTATATTTACGTATCATTTTGATTCCGTCCATATTAGTCACAATGACTCTTGATAACCTATCATGAAGTACATCTAGCCTATCAATGGATGAAAGAAAATCAGATATTGATTTACTCATACCTCTTCGGATATATGTGTTCTTAGAAAATCCACCTACGCCATTATGCGATGTCCTGTTTACATAAAAGAAGCAAAAAGCTCGTTCAATGATAGGAAGGTCAGGTCGTTGTAATGTTTGTTTAAATTCGGACCGAAGATCTTCGGAATACAGAGCGAGATCACATTTTTCCTTAAAAACCCTAAACATATCAGGATCTGAAAGAACCTTATATAATGAATATACATTTTTATCTAAATCATTATACATTTCAATCGCTGCAGGTTTTTTCATTAAACCTATACTAAACGAGCCCCCAAATGGCTCGATGTAAGTGTCATATGTGCAGTCGGGCGGAAAATAATCAATTATATTATTAAACATTGTTCCCTTTCCTCCGAAGTATTTAATCGGTGCTTTCATTCTCTGGCTTTCCATCTAATTCGACTTCGGGATATTGACTTGGGCCTTTAAATCCGCTGCCGTGGCTATTTACACAATTCTTTACTACCTTTAAGCAATTGTATAAACAATAAGCTTCTTCTAAATTAAACAATCCATTTTTCATTCCATATTCAATAGCACCCTCGATGATTTTTATAGATGTCTTATTATCTATTTTTTCAATGAAAGCTATTAATTTTTCTTGGTTTTCAAATTCTATTAATCCTCCAAATATTGAATTATTCATGATTTTTTGAGTATTTTATATGCAACTGATTTAATATCTTCGATTGTAGCAAGTACAATAGAATCTTCTCTTTTAAATCTTCTGTATGGTATGTATAATTTAACATGTTTGGAAATTTTTGGTATAGGGTACGGCATTATATTTAAACCGCCTTCACATTTTTGTTCAATCAATGGTATTAGGCTATCTTTTTTCACCAAAATCCATTCATCAATGGTTTCAAATACCAGATGTACATCAGGTGAAGAGTATAACCATCCAGTATATCCATCTCCATTTTTCATTTCAATCCAATGATAAATTTTACTAACATCATCATCGGATCTTAAAATTTTCTTTAGTGCTTTTGGGTCATATTTTTGACCATTAATTTTAACATCCCAATGCTCAAGTTTATCCTGTATTGTTTCTGGGTATATAACTTCATCATTTTCATTTGAAAAATATTTAACAAATTCTTCGACATTGGGTTTTGAATTTTTAACGTAGGTTTTTATCGTCTCCTTTAGTCCATTACTCATATATTTAATTGTTTCATAAAATATAAATAAAATTAATGACATTACAAAATATTTATCGATATGAGTGTAATAATTAATGGACAACAATTTAACGCAGAATATCTAAAGCCTGAGCAATTTGCTCAGGGTATGATGGGTAGAAATAAACTAGAAGGATGTATGGTATTTAAAATGGGAAAAGGACATCATTCTTTTTGGATGAAAAACTGTCTAATTCCTTTGGACATTGTATTTGTCCTCAGTAATCGTATCAGTCGTATCCATCAGAACTGTCCTATTCCTGACTCACATCAAATGAACCCGCCTCACTACACAGGTCTTGGCGACCATGTAATTGAATTTCCTGCGGGTACAGCATCGAACTGGAAAGTTGGTGATAAGGTTACGATGTACCTCGGATCACCTCAAAATCTTGTCAGACCAAGAACATCATTCTAAGATGTTTATGAATGTCTTGGAATCTGCAGAATATGAATTGTATATTTTATTAAATCTCGGTGATAAACTTGAGTAATCGAACTTAAAATCTGGTCTTTGGTCTAAACAAGTAACAACAAGATTTTTTGGGATACCTTCGGAATATATATTATCAATTCGATATGCGTGGTTTAACAATGTATAATCTATTTCGCCTATCTTAAACTCTTTCTGCCAATCGTTAAAAAAATTGATTTCGTCTTGGGTGTTAGTTAATTTAATTTCTTCTTTATTACTCATCCATCCCGCCCCATGACGTGTCTGATAACACCTTGTTATGTAATAAATCTCAATATCGGTTATATCAAGATTTTTACAAATGTCCAAAGCATTTTTTGATGTGGTGTTTGCGTATGTTACGTGTGGGAACAATCCGTGGTTCATATCCAACATTATTCCCTGTGAACCTTCGAATATTAAGTTATCGTAATTTTTAAGAAAACTATATGGTTTGATTTCGAAACGCAACTTCTTTATTGCGTTTTCGAATTGTACAATTTCTTTTTCAAATAAATCATTAAAGGATTTTACATCTTTATCTTGGATTAATCCTCGATAGTACCAGTAAATTCCACGGAGTTTTTCATCTAATATTTCAGGATGTAAAAGGTCAATGCCAAATAATTTATAACCTGAGATATCATTACGTTTCATAGTTGCGGCAACTCCTAAACCACATGAACCGTGTCCTAATTTTTGTTCCGTTAATCTGTTATAAGCGACATCTGCGGGCGTTGTTACCCTCACTAACGGATGGTAATATAATTCTGGTTCAAATATGTCGCTACCTATTTTGGATATTAAAATCTCTCTTTCATTATACAATGTTACGGGATAAACCGTACAATGTTCAGAATAATAGGAGGGTGCACCACGAAGCGCACCACTCCCATAATTTGAATGTACATGACTGATTTTTCCGATTTTGACATTGTGACCTGCCTGATGACCGCCAGAAAATCTGACGACTATCGTTCCAATAGGGTTTTTTCGACAAAGGCAATCAGTAGTTATACCTTTACCTTCATCTCCAAAAAGTGACCCGATCACAATCTTACTTCTCATCTTATTCAGTTGTTTCGTTAGTTTCAACTTGTGGCTTTTCCTCAGCCTTTACAGGAGCAGGTTCAACTACAGGGGTATTTTCCTGCTGTTCGGCCATTTCTTCGAAAGATTTTGCTTCCGAATACTTGTTTGTTCCCATTTTATAACATTATTGTTGGTTTGGTCGGGCTCCCATCCTTGGCATCCATCTCTGGTTTCACGGTAACATGTGAAACCCTGCCTTCCATGAAGGATGTGACTGTTTCTGCGATGATATTTCCGACTTTTGTATAGTCATCTACCTGAATACAACGTTGGCCGAGAAGATTCTGCCAATATCCAAGTGAACTGTGACCCGCACTTCCTTCCATCATGTGAAGATGAAATACTTCGTATTTATTCTGTGCTGCTTCGAGAAGTTGTTTATCTGTGAAAGCTGACTGTGGTTCTTTTCCCATCAGTTCTTTTACTGCTGTTTTTGGTAAGCTTCTCAAACATGGTTCGTCACCAATAGTGAAAAGGAATCCCTTTTGTCCACGTTTGTCATATGCGTCTGTTACGGTATGATAAGCACCAAAATACCACGCCAAAAGATAACTTTCACCATCATTACCACCGCCATGTCCTTCAAGCCATGTTCTTGTTAACCAAAGGTCAAGTTCCTCGTCACCACTTTCAAATTGTCCAACCTGAAGTGGAGCGTAGTCACAAGTATGGTCTCCAATACCTAAGAAAAGGATGGCAGGGTCGGCAACTCCTCTTTCAATCATATTTGCAACCATTTTTGGAAGTCCATCTTTAACCAGTTCGTGCGGAATTCTCCTCATTGAACCTGTTACGTCAAGAGCAATAATGATTGGAAGTGAATTTGGGTGTACATCAGAATCACGTGCTTCACGAAGAAGAGCCTTCGATGGCTCCATTGATTCGTGAATTTTACCCTCTTTGTTCTGCGTGAAAATGTCGTCGGCACTTTTAGTAAAGTACCCCATTTTAGTTGCACGAAGAGAACGAGAGCCTGAATCGTAATTTGTCCAACCCATTACTTACTCTCCTCTCCGCTAAAAAGTTCATTATACCTTTTGGTGAGAATTTCGAGTTTGATTTCGGTCTCACGAATTTTCAAACCAAGTTCCAGATCTTTTTTAACGAATTCCTTCGCATTGAAATCTGACGGAGAAATGATTTTGGTCGTTTCATTACCGCCAAGGTCAAGCATGTTGTCACGGTCTCTCTTGAGACGTTTCAGTTCGGTTGCACAGTCTTCAACCTCACGCTTAAAGAGCATTTGAGCGTCCTCAGCAATCGAGAGCGCACGGTCATCACGGATCTGTTTGTTATTTCTCCTGAGAGAAGTTACAAATGACCCTTTCAGTTCATTTAACTGTTTTTCTACAGGACTTTCCATTGTTTAAAATTTTAGTTAATAATGATGTTAAAAAATCTTTGAGATACAAAGGTAAAATAATATTTTTGATAAAAACAAATTTTAGAACAAATATTTTACTTTGGGTTTTGTTTTTTCGAATACCCAGAAATAGCTGTGGTACTTCCGTGCGTGTTCTTGTTTTGACCATTTACCACCAAAACTGTTAATTCTCATTTTAGCTATTAGAATAAATAAATCTCTCGGATAAAACCCGATTTTTAATGCCATATTCATAGCCATGACATGAGTGAAATGGTTTTTACCACCCGAAACTGTATCTTGGGATTTCATGACGACTATACCACCATTGCCACATACACGATAAAGTTCACGTAAGGTTTTATAGTAATTGTCGGTTAATTTTTCATAACTTGTGTAACCTTCAAATCTTTTTGCAATAACCGAACTACCTTCTTTATTCTCTTTGTACGATTTACCACTAATAACAAATGGTGGGTCGTACATTATACTCATCATTGAGCCGTCTTCGAAAGGTAAATGTTCTGAATCTGCCTCGATAACATCATCGTAAGAAGGGACAATATCAGATTTTATTTTTGGGCCAGGTAAATCCTTCCAAAATAATCCTCTCGAATATGTACAATCAAGGTCAAATTTCTCAATTTTATATAAAGACATTATATTCTTTATAACTTCATAATTACTATTGTAGACGCTTTTTACAGGTACAAAATCTTTATCCATTTACTTTACTTTTCGTGATAAATTAGTTAATATTGGTAAAAATATACACTAAAATTTTTATAATACCAAATATTTATAAAAAAAATGAATTGCGGGATATACGAAATTAAAAATATAAAAGATAATAAAAAACTTGTTATAAACACAAATTTAATATAATAAACTAATTAATACTTACTACATTGTCGTGCGGATGTAAAAAGAAAACGGCTGTTCCTCAACCAGCCCAACAACCAGCAAAGGTGATATTAAAAGAAGGGATGCCACCCAGACCGCCACAGCCTATTTTAACGCCACAACAGCAACAAGAGGAAGCTAATAGGATTGCGGAAAAATTAAATCAAATAACGGCTCCACAGAATTCATAATTACCTATTATCGATATGAATTATTACTTCTTTGTAATAATCCAGAAAATGTTCGTTAAATAAATCCCATTTAATATTTACTTGATCGACAGATGTAACTTCATATTTATTAAATTTAACTAAAAAATTATCTCTAAATTTTCTAAATCGTTCATTTAGACATATTCCCTCAAAAATTAAATTCTTTGTCATATGAAATTCACCAACAATTTTTTTAATATTGTTTTTGATGTAATTAAAATTTTCATCAGTAAATATCAAATATTCGCCTCCTTCACAATC
>Ga0172362_10003183_pt1 | contig 14168 bp, 22 predicted proteins | sample LakKivs1_kivu2a2_FD_114534 | JGI IMG/M metagenome (GOLD analysis project Ga0172362, IMG submission 114534) | Sediment microbial communities from Lake Kivu, Rwanda - Sediment s1_kivu2a2 | ecosystem: Environmental > Aquatic > Freshwater > Lake > Sediment | place: Rwanda: Western Province, Lake...
AAAGCTGACTGGATTATCGGGCGCGTTAGCGTCCCGATGCTCCCCTTTAGGGGCGGGGGGGACATTGTTGTTATCTTTTTTTAAGTATGTGTTTAGAGCATCTGGTATTGGTGTGCCCTTTTGCGCAAATTCATTTGCCCTTTTGCGCTTTTCCATTTGCCCTTTTGGGCAAATGGATTTGCCCTTTTGAGACTCCCACTCTTGAACTTCATCCCAATATTTTGTCTGATCAGGGATGTCTTGTTGAGACCCAGAAAGAAAAGAATCGTCAGTGAGACTAAACCATGTAGTTCGATCCCATGAGCTTTTGTTGAAATTTCCTTTGATCAAAACCTTCTTCTCAACTAGAGAGTCTATGGATCTTCTGACAGATTTTTCCGTCATGTATGGGAAGTGAGCCGATATTTCTTTGACTGTCTGATAAGTCCAGTACTTACCTTCTCGAAAATTCCTTTTCGTTCGGTAGTTAAAGTTGATCCAATATTGAAAATGATGGATGAGTATTGCCTCTTCGACTCCGTATGAGGCCGCTAACTGAATATCAAAAGAATGATGCATATTTCTCCCAGTCAATTGCTTAAGACTTAACATTTTGACAAGGATTTTATTGACTTGAGACTTGATAGCTGTTATAGATAAGCTATTGGAGTCACTAGTCAATATCCTAGTCAAAGTAGTGATTCTTGTCTGCAAGGAGGGTCTTAAGTTCCTTGCAGATTCTTTCCAGGCTAGTCGCAAAGGTTATTGATATCAACTTTTTTGGCGATCGTGGAGCATGCTACATGCACGTCAGAACATTTGCCTTTGTCCACCATGAACTCAAAAAGATGGAGCTGATATAGGATCAGGACGTCTGATTTGCGGCATTTCTTCTTTTTGAATTCGGATGATTCTCCGTCCTTCAGGATGAAATCGTGGGGTTCAAAGAGCTGTTTGATGAGGAAATATTGCTCTTCGAGACAGGGTTGATTCACACATTAATCATCCAAGATACATTTTCAGCTAATGGACGTCCGGTTCTTCACAAACCATTCTTTTTGCAATACGTAGAGACGTTCTTTGGGAAAATATTTTCTGAAGCGCTTGATCTTGGTAGCGCTCTTTGCGTCCATGTACCCCTTGATCTCTACCCAATAGTGAGATCCGTCGGCCTCGGTTATCTTAAAGTCTGGCTTGTAGCTTACGCAGCCCCTCTTGATGCCATTAAACCAAAAAGTTTCAGGCTCGTAAGCCCAATCTTTTATACATCCAATGCTTCTTTGCCACTCGATGTATTTAGCAAAAACGCTTTCCCATCTGCTTTTAAAAAAGCAAGCTTTGCCCCCAAGTGTTTCCCATCCTTTCTTATAACTGACCCGCAAGTTTCGCATCTTTTTAAGTTATTTTTGTTAAAAAAGTCTTGTAGCTCAATCTGACCATTGGCAGCAGCACAAATCTTTTCAGCGGTTTTTTTAGATGGCATCCTACGACCGCTCAAGACCCCATAAACAGTCATATAAGACAGTCCGGACATTTTAGCGAACTGTTTACATGTGAGTCGATTTTTAAGAAGATACGCTAGAAATGGATTCCTTATGGTATAGGTAATGCCGGACATTTTCCTTTCCTTTGTTAAAAAGTTACATTTATGTTAACATGCATACACAAACCAAATCAAGAGAAGGTTATGAAAGGAATGATTTTTGATAGATCAGTAGGATGGGCATACGAACCGAGTTTCGATGACCATTTTGATGTAGATGAAGATTGCATTGCTGAAGAGATTTGCGAGGCAAGCGATGAAGATTGCGACGAACGGGATTTTGAGGGGTAATATGCATAGCGAAAATATCCAAGAATTGGCGATGGCTTTATCAAAAGCACAAGGGATCATCAAGAGCGCTGAGAAAGATGGGAAGAACCCACATTTCAAAAGCTTTTATGCGACGCTTGATTCTATCTGGGACTCTATCAGAGAGCCTTTGTCAAAGAACGGCCTTAGCGTATCTCAAATCTTTTCTCAGGAAGGGGATAATGTCACTATGACGACGCTTCTGATGCATTCATCTGGCCAGTGGATCAAGTCTAGCCTTACTTTATGCTCAAAGACCATAAATCCCCAGCATCTAGGGTCTCTGATCACATACATGAGGAGATATACGCTATCGCCTATTGTGGGTGCTACCCAAGGAGATGACGATGACGGAGAAAGCGCCAAGATCATTCATGCTCCTAAGAAAATAGAAACAAAGGTTGTAGATCCGAAAAGCTCCCAAAGAATGGAATTGCAATCGGAAGTACTGTCTCTTCTGGATGAAAATCCCGATTTGGATAAGGTGATCCAGTCTCAGTATGGGTCGATTGACTCCATAGACGACACGACACTCCTTAAGATCAAAGACAGAATCCTCAAAATAAAGGCGCAAAAATAATGAAAATAATCGACCTGGCGCAGGGCTCTGATGAGTGGTTCAATTTTAGATCAACCAAGGTTACGGCGACTGATGTCGCCGCGATCTGCGGGGTGTCTGAGTACTCAACCGCAAGACAGAAATGGATGGAGAAGCTAGGCCTTTTAGAGAAAGAAGAGAATGCATTTATGACAAGGGGGAAGAAGTTGGAGCCTGTTGCCAGAGACTACTTCAACCAGAAACATAACTGCAATTTCCAGCCATGCGTAGGAGTTTCTGAAGAATACCCATGGTTAATGGCATCATTTGATGGAATAGAGAACAGTAATGTACTCGAAATTAAATGCACGTCACTTAAGAAGATAGATCAAGCAACTCACGGAGTCATAAGCCTAGATTACATCCTTCAGCTATACACCCAAATGATCGTTTCCAATGCAAAAATGGGTTGCCTATTTTTCTTTCATGAAGATCTTTGCCATGAAGTGTGGACGCATTCAAATGCCGAAGATTTCCTAGATTGGAAAGAAACGATTCTCATTAAAGGCAAGAAATTTTACGACATCAATCTGATAGATCTAAGAGAACCAAATCTACAGGAAAAAGATGAGGTTGAACGGGAAGATGAGGAATGGCAAAGGAGGCTAAATCGCTATTTAAACGCCAAAAAATCGAGAGAATTGGCTGAGGAGATAGAGGACATGGAGAAGTCTAGGTTATGCGAATTAGCTAATCCTGAATGCGCTACAAAGGGTTTTGGATACTCGGTTAAGAAAACCATCAGAAAAGGTAAGGTAAACTATTTAAAAATACCTGAGCTAGAAGGGGTGAACCTAGATCCTTACCGAAAAGAAAGCACTATTTTTTGGAATGTTCGGGAATGTAGTTGAAAAACCCTGAGAGGAATCTCAGGGCCAAACCAAACAACTCGAGGAGTTGGGACAACTTTAACAGTTGATGGATTTTTCTAGAAGTTTTTCGTGAATACTCCCTCAGCTAAAACAGAGGGCTTCTCCCGATAATCCTCTGCATCTTACTCTTCGCTGAAGTAGGCTATTTCGTGCCTAATTCTCACATCTCCAAAATGAATCCGTCCCACTTCAGAAACAGTCCGGTTGTCTTTCCTTCGTCGTCCTGAAAAAGGAGAGACCCGTTTTCCTGCTGGTGAAAAAATGCTGCATAAACGGTGAAGGTTTCCATCGCTAAAAAAACCTTGTATTCCCTCATCTGAGGTTTGGTTGACTCTATTTTGTCTATCACGTCTTGTGACTTAAGCTTTCTTCTGGCCAAAATGAACACCCCTTTGCAAAATGGTTGCCTTTTCAAAAAAGGATTTTTTATGAGAAAAAGAAAACACAAGTCTAAACCTAGATCTATTTTAGACAAAAAACACCTAGAAGTGTGGATACAAATGACTATATTTGATATACTTGGATCATGAGATTAAGAGTAGAAGACCTTGGCAGGATCTTGCAGATTTGTGAGTCTGCGCTAGATCAAAGCGACGAGATCACCGACATGATCTCAAAGTTATTTGATCAGGCACACCACGATTTAAAAGACGATATCGACTATCTGGAAAAACAAATGATCAATCTTGTTTCTATGATAGAAATGATCATGGACATAGCAAAAGGCCAAGACCTCCTAAACACACAAAAAAAAGATGAAATAATATGATTATCAAGAATTTAGAGAGAATTAAGGATTCCGGTTGGAGACTGTTCAAATTCAGCGTTTATCTAGATGGCATGGATATGGAGATACACAACATGACTCTTTGCCAGAGCAAGCAAGGCAAAAGATACGTGCAGTTTCCTCAGTTCGTATCAGAGAAGGACTTCAACGGAAAGCCTAAATTCGCATCTTTGATCGTGATCGGAGAACGAAGAAAGAAGGAATTTGACAACGAAATCCTCAGGCTTGTTGAGCAGAAAGTCAAAGAGTTCGAAGTTCAGAACCATCAGTTCCCGGAAGAGCAGATTGTCGGCGCATCCCATTGGTGACGCCATCTAGATCCGCTTTGAGCTTTCCAATCTCTTCTTGCGTGTAGTTGTACAGATTTAAGAGACCAAAAGTTGAAAGAGCGGAGAAAAACACGGATAGACCGCAGCAGATCATCAGAAAAATAGTTAGTTTTTTCATTTCCATTCTGAATCCATTTTCAAGAGTTTTTATCCACGAAATTAATGACGAACACCGCTATGATCACAGCGGTTAAGACAGGGATGAGCTTCACCAGAATTTCAGCCACGCGACCACTCCAACACACAACCCTAAAAGAAGCATAGCACAAATTCCAGCGATCATGAGATCACTCATCTCGAATAGCCTCAAACAAAACGTAAGTTACTATTATTCCTAGAAACAGGATGGAGATCACGAAATAGCACTTCATCGCTTTCCTTTCGGTATCTTTGTATTAGCTTTCTTTTTCCAATTCTCTTGATCAGCAACTCCTCTTTTAAAAGCTGGTTTTCGGCTGAGAGTGTGGCGATGCGTTTGAGAAGAGATTCTATTTCAGTTTGCATCAGTTTCCTATGAAAAGGAAAACATTTTGCCTTCCGAATAGAAAAAATGCAATGGGTTTGAGTTTTGCGGAAAAAGCGAGCAGCTCACTTCTGGTTAACTTCCATACGGATGACTCTAATTCTTGCCTCAAGAGCCATAAGCTTACCCTGCGGACGCGAGAAAACTAGGCCCTTCAGGTCCGAGATGAATCGCGACTTGCCGTAATTCCTCACTCAGTCTAAGCTATTCGGCGTAGTTGACAGAACTTCCTGAGACAAGTTCCTCTTACCAAAACTGTTAAACATTTTGGCTCTCGGAATAGATAGCCTGGGTAACCAATCCCTAGAAGCCCTCGCCACACACTGGGTGTGGCTAAGAGTAAAGGTCCTTGGAATGGGCGCAAGCTTGTCCATGGAGAAGCCTTCTGCTTTAGCTGAGGGAGTATTCACGACGTGATTGTTTTGGACGATATAGGGCACCGATTCCCAAGCGAAGGGTTTCAAGAGTTTTTGTACCTGATTCTGGACAAAAGAAGCGACTTGAAAAAGTCTTGTATCGCAACTACCAACTTCAGCTACAATGACCTTTGTCATCAACTGGGTGACGCATGCATGAGCAGATTATCTGCTTCAAGAAAGGTTTACGTTTTCCAAGGTCATGATAAATTCACTTCCTCTTCTTCTCAAGAGACTTCAATTTCTTGATCTGCGGATCGCGAACGCGTTCGTCGTAATCGGCTAACTTCGTGTTAGCTTTCTCGGCCTTTTTGACTAGGCTCTCGGCCTTCTTGAGTGGACGACCCACCTGAATTCTCATCTTCCGATCCATTACTTCGCCTTCCCGAGTTTTTTGAGCAATTCTTTGTCTTCTTTTTTCTCTTTCTCAAACGTCTTGATATCGCCTTTGAGGTGAGATTTGACTTTAGCTATGTTGTTTTTCTTGTGCTTGCTCATAAGATGTACTCCGTGATGACTACGAGGCCATCTGCACCTGAGCCTCCAATGCCGTCCGGAATGAAGTTCTGTCCCGTAGCTCCACTTCCGCCGCCACCATAACTGACGCCGTCTCCTCCATTATATGGTGCGCTGCCTCCCGAGGACGCGTCATATATGCCTCTCGTTTGTCCGCTATATTTCCCGGCTTGTCCACCATATCCTGAAACTCGCACGCCAGTACTAGTACTAGGCGTACAGCACGTACCCCCGCCAGAACCTTCTACGGATATTGTTCCGCCAGTTCCTCCGGTACCTCCTGTTCCTCCAGGGACGGGAGTGTTAAGGGTGCTATTACCGGTCCCCCCTCCTCCTCCGTTTGCGGAAATCAAAGCGCCCAAAGAAGTTGCAGATCCAGGACCTCCGTCTGCATTTCCACCAGTACCACCTGTTCCTATTGTAACTGGCTTAGAAGCTCCGATTGTCGCAGCACTGAAATACCCCGCTCGGTATTCACCGCCAGCTCCACCAGCACCAGTTTTGGCAGATGGTGATTGCTGGATGCCTCCACCAGCTCCGCCTCCGCCAACGCATTCGACAAAGCAATAGGACATGCCTGCTGTTGGCGTATAGGTTCCTGAAGAGGTAAACACTTGCTGGTTGATCGAAGTGAATCCGGATCCGCCTGTTGCAGCAATCGTGATAGATCCTGCCCCTGGCGTAATCGTGATGTTAGCACCGGCGGTGAGCCCTGCTGCGACAGGATCTAAACCAGTTGAACCGATGAGTACTTGTCCATTCGTTAGAAGCTTGTTTTGGATAGAGTCTGAGGGGGCACCCACTAATATCGCGTGGTCTGTGATGCCAGATAAAGAAAAGTCAATTACATGAGTGCCTGGATTACCACTTGTCGTAATATTTCCAACACCATTAAGGAAAATATTCCCACTAGGATCCGGAGATACAGGGCCTCCAGAATTTCCTTCCAACGTTTCGACATCTCCACTCCCAGAGGTTGCTGCAATAGTGATCGTATTGGCTGTAGCTGTGGTAGTAATTCCTGCTCCAGCAAAGATATTGATATTGCCGTTCGTATCAGGAGTAACTGGATTTGATCCTGAAGAAGCAGACAGCTCCCTAAGCTCACCCTCATTCTCGTTTGTAATCTTCCTCCAAATGCCTTGTCGATTTGAGACGCTCACACATTCGTAGATATCAGGAGGATTTACAGAGGTATCTCTGACCTGGTCTCCAGGAAAAAAAGATTGCCAATCGTTTGTATTAGGAGCGCGATCCATCGAAATAAAAAAAGGCTGAGTCCTTTCATTGATCCCTAGATATCCTAATGGATTAGATCCAAAAGTATCTGTCACACTCACGATTCATACCTTTTCATATTGCGTAGATAGAAATGATTGCAAAAACTCCAGAACCAGGATTTCCAGAAACATAAAATTGAGTTCCTTGAGGAAACAAAAATTCGGAAGAAACACTGCCTCTATTGGTTCCCACATTTATAGTCAATTGACTGTTAGGGAACATAACATCATGCACATTAACCCCATCTGTAGAGATAAAAACTGTACTTGATGTCGCATTCACATATCTCAAGATCCTGGCTGAATGTTCTAAAGGATCGCCTACAGCCACAAAAGAAGAACTGATGGTATTAACTGATCTAGCTTTTTCATATTTAGCTTGTATGCTGTATGCTGACATGTCATTATCCAACATTGATGATTGTTAATCGTGGATATACAAATAAACCCCCATCTCCAAAAATATCAATGATATCTGCCCCTTCACCGCTGACACGGAATGAGGTTGTAACAGTTTGACTAACTGTTAGATCTAACATTAGAGAAGTTGAGTATAATAGAGTTCCATAGTAGCTTATAATAGGATATGAATTAAAATCACACATAGTATAATTAGTTACTCCATTTGACAAGAAGAACTGAGTAGAGTTTGTAGATGCAACATACCCACCAGTGTTTAGAGTCAAGTTCACCAAGTATTTACCGGTTGCTGGCACTACGAAACCTGTAGATCCAGACGTCGTAAATCCTGAGAGAGAGGAACTTGACCAAGACAAGTTATAAGAAGTACCATTTCCTGTTACGTTGTTTTGGTCGCCTGAATTCCCTGCGACTACGTAATAGGAAGATCCTCCACCTCCGACAGCATCGATAGTGATCGAGCCTGCGCCATTTGTAATGGTAATGTTTGTTCCTGCTGTGAGCGTAGCAACTGCCGGATCATTTCCGGTTGAACCTATGAGAAGTTGTCCGTTTGTCAGTGCCGCTGTGGGCGTAATCGCTCCTGACCCAGACCCTAGTAACACTCCGTGATCAGTGAGAGAAGTTGCGCCTGTGCCTCCGTTAGAAACGCTCACAGGAGCTGCTAGATCCACATTAAGGGTTCCTGCTCCTCCAGTTACTGAGATTGTAGATCCAGTAGATGTAAGAGATGCGGCAGAAGGAGCCATCCCAGTAGACCCAATAAGGAGTTGTCCATTCGTTAAAACAGTTGAAGAGACAGCTGAAGATCCATTTGCAACAAGGATGCCATTTGCTATTGGGTTAGATACACCTGTGCCACCATTGGTTGCAGAGAGGGGTGTAGTTGAATTCGCATTAGCCGCGTTATTTTGAGCCATGAGTAACCTTTAATTTGAATTTAAACCACCGTAAAATTTCCGATGACAGATGTTGCCGTCCATTCAAGATTAGCGATTGTGCATTCAAGTAATATAGAATCGCCATCTGCGGTTGTAGTTGCGCTTCCACCAGCTCCTATAGTAGACATGACAGAACCAATGCGCATTTGCTGACCGACTATTTGTGTTATATCATAAGACGTGCCACCAGCAAGGGTTACTTGTACTATATCTCCCACAGAACTTGTGGCTGGCAAGCTAAGAGAAAGAGCTCCGCTTGTAACATAGTATGCATTGTTAACCGCAAGAGCTTGATTGGAGCTGATGGTTTGGCGAACCATTGAACCAGTTCCTGACAGAGACACGAATCCATCTGTGATAGAGAATGATGATGAATCAAAACCTGAAGAGCCTCTGATCGCAGTTCCTGTGTTTCCTGCTGTAGAGTAAGGGAGAAAAGCCGCGTTAACCCTAGTAATGCCAGGGGCTATCCCTGATGATCCTATTACCGATATGCTAGAGAATGTAAGAGTTCCTGCTGCGCCAGACGCCCAATTACCAGATCCTGAAGAGCACGAAAATCCGCAAGATACAACAACAGCTGTTCCAGCAGATGCAAAATCTACGAGTTCATTAGTGAATGATCCAAAGCAATTTAAAAGAATTAACGTCACGGACGGATCGTTAATGATGAATCCTTGCCCTCCAAACGCATTGCATATACTGAAAAAGATGTTGGCTTGAGTGGATGGCCCAAACCTACCTACAGCCGTTCCGGCAATGCCTGAAGAATACTGCATTTGAATTTGTGTATAAGATACTAAATCCAACCCATACACAGTTCCTTGAACATCCGTGTTGACGATGCTGAGAGATACTGAAGATAGGGCTGTTCCGGTAGATACAATCGCAGATCCTAAAGCACTGTTTAAAATGCACCCGTTAAAGAAAACATTACAAAATGACCCGGAATTGTTGGATATATCAACGGCATTATCAGAACCTTGAGACTCTACCTGTACATTTTCCATGCCGGTATTCCCATTCACATCTGTGACATCAATTGTTCCTAAGATTATGATATTGCTATTTTTAGCTACAGTGAGACCGTACAAAAATACTTGAGGTTTTAGGGATACGTTTCCTGTGTAATTTCCCTGATTGATAAGTACAGCACCGCCTCCAGCTGCATTTGCTGCGTCGACAGCATCTTGAATAGAAGTGAATGCACCGTCACCAGCATTAGGAGAAACTATAAAACGATTAGTTCCAAACTTATTATCAGAATTTACAATTGCCACAATTTATTCCTTTTCTATACCACGTTCCATGCGCCTACAGATGATAAAACTACCCAGGAAGTATCAGCAACCGTACAAAGAAGCTCTAGACAATCTCCCTGTGAAGTAGAAGTCAAAGAGCCTCCTGCTCCAGTTGTAGAAATTTGGTTCCCAAATCTGACATTCTGACCAGCATTTTGAGCGATAGCAACAGCACCAGATCCGTCTACAGCAACACGTATGGTGGTATATTGAGCTGCGGTTGTTGGAAGAGTAAAAGTAGTTGAAGACCCTGAAGTGGATCTATAACCATTGTCTACAGACATCGATTGAGATGTACCACCAACAGTAGTCCATGGTAAAAATGAAGCTGAAGCTGCGATTGTGACAGATCCAGCACCAGGGGTGATGGTGATATTACTTCCAGCCGTCAGGGACGCTGGAACTGGAGACAATCCAGTAGACCCTATCAATAGCTGACCATCTGTAAGGGCCGCAGTAGCAATGAATGCCGAAGCTCCTTGACCTAGTAGAATCCCTTGATTGGTAAGAGAAGATGCGCCTGTGCCTCCATTAGGCACTTCAAAAGGAGTCGAGCTATTGGCGTTTAAACTGTTTGCTGTGACCATAAATCCTCTCTTAAACTGCTGTTAAATTCCCAATTATAGACATGCATTGCCATAAAGTATTTGATGCATAACAAACTAGTTTCAGGCTATCACCAAAAGCTGTGCTTGTAAGAGTTCCTCCAGCTCCCAATGTCGTTGTAGTAGATCCGACACGAATCTGCTGACCAGCAGATTGCGTGATTTGGAAGGAAGTTGCGCTATCAAGAAGGCTCACTTCAATAATGTCTCCTACTGCTGATGTAGCTGGAAGAGCCAATAATAGGGCTCCAGAAGACACAAAATAACCAGTATTGACAGCCAAAGTCGTAGATGCGGATTGCAAGACCCATGGGATAGTACCAGATGACGAAAGAGTAATGCTTCCAGAAGCGTTTACAATGCTAATACCTGTGCCAGCCGTCAAAGTTGCAAGAACAGGATCTGCTCCTGTTGAGCCGATCAAAAGTTGGCCATCAGAAGGAGCAGAGGTTACCGTAACTGCACTAGTGCCAGATCCCAGCAAAATGCCGTGATCTGTCAAAGACGTTGCTCCTGTTCCTCCATGATCTACCGTAAGAGGATATCCGGTAAGACCGTTGATATCCATCCCTCCACCACCTGCAGAGACATCAACCACAGTCACGTTAGGATCGGCTATAGAGCTACCTGATGGGAAAAGAGGCAATCCAATAACTAATGTAGGTCCAGGAATACTTGAAGAAACATAATTCGTTCCTGAAGTAGAAAAGGCATCTCTAATAGAAGAAGCTCCAGCGGCTGCCGTAAAACGTATAGGTTCTACTGCAATCAAATTTCCACCCTCACTAGAAAAAGAAGCAGAGGCATCAGTTAAAACTACCCCATATGCAGAAGTTGCTTCCAAAAAAGAAGCTTTGAGACTTAAATTTCCTGAAGCACCCAAAGTTGCTCCATCATGAGTGATAGATGACACAGCAGAATTGAATGCGGCAAAGCTAGCATTGGAGATATCTAAGCAAACATCTCCGCTAGACAGGAAGTTAGAGTTATTACAAGTAATGCTTGAAGATCCTAGAGCTGATACAGATGTCAAGCACTTACCAGCCGAATTCTCGAATTTACACGTATCAAAGTCTACGTTTTGAACGCCTACGCCGCTTGGTCCTGTCGTCCAAATAGATCCAGAAGAAGCGCTAAAAGATATGCCATAAAAAGCTAGCTCACCTGCGTTGCTAAAAGTTTGGTTTCCTATGATAGTGACAGCTGGATTTGTGATAGATGACGAAGATCCTTGCACATCAATGTTAGCTGGCCATGTGATAGATTCGGTGTAAGTTCCTGGCTGAATAATAACCACGCTGCCAGCCGAAACATCTAGTAGAGCCTCCGCTATAGTTGCATAAGCTGCTCCATTTTGAATAGATCCTACTAAGAATGGGGTAGATCCAAAAGTCCCTGATGCATTAAATCTTGTGAGAGCCATTATGAACCTCCTGTCCAGCTTCCCATACTTGAAACAACTTGCCACAAACCAGTAGAACCGGTTTTTTCTACCACAATAAGTCTTATTGCAGCTCCTGTGGAGGTGCTAGTGACATTCTTAAAATCGTTAGTAGCCGGAGCAAAGATAATGTTATCTGCTGTAGCCACTGCTTGTACTTTAATACCAGGTAAAGACACGCTAGTCACGGCCAATATTTCTACGCCATATCCAACCGATATACCAGGAGATGCAGAAATGTTTGGAAGATTGATTTGTCCGGTCAACGCATCAAAAAGTAGGTTGTTGCCTACCGCTAAGTTATAAGGTGATGTGGTAGCTACCACCCAGCTGTTATTAAAAGGAGCACTAGAAGAGATGGTGAGTGTTGATCCTGAACCTGTTGTTGTGATTGCCCCAGATCCAACAATAGTTATTTGGTTAGCTCCAGCGTTAGGGAATATGGGACCCGTAGCTGTTCCGGAATTTCCGATAACAGACTTAATCCCATCGCCTCGAATATTTACCTGGCCTGCAGTGGCTCCTGTAAGAACCGATCCTTGTCCAAACAAAGTAATGAGATTCCCAATAGCACCTCCGGTTCCGCTATTGCCACCAAATAAGGTAGGCACATTGCCGTCTAAGGTAATTGTGACAGTTGATCCAGATGCAGATGTTGTAAGATTAGCGCCTGTAGCTATCTGTATATTTCCTACAGAAGGGGATGCTACGCCTGTGTCCCCACTTAGAGTTTGTATACCGGAAGCTCCAGGTCCTGCAACCTCTTCCCACTGGCCAGCTCCTAAGCTCTCGTAAATCTTTTTAGGAGTCGCAGATCGATTGAACCACTGCGTACCGGGGTCTTGTTGATCATTTACTGTAGGATCTCGATCTGCTGTGATAAAATTTGGTTGCTCTGCTGCAACAAGGCCTACATATCCGAGAGGATCTTGGCCGAATGGAGGTAGGGTCATAGGCAAAACCTTTGTTCTTAACGCAACTTTAAATTTTTACTTACTAGAAAGCTACAAATTATTGTATGTCTTTTCAAGTCAATCGACTTTGTCGTGAAAAATGTCATTTCAAGCAACTTTTTGATAAGGATATCCTGCCTCTTTGAGATATTGATTGACAGCTGCTCCGATTGATGGATTTTTCATCTTCCACCATGATCCTCTAGAATTTGATCCTTGTGTCCTAGCAAATGCATTTCCTTCTTCAAGAAGAGCAATCACCTGATTTGGGACATTTGAATATCTATAGATTGGGTTAGATTTTCCATTTCCGAAAAATTTAACAAGAACATTTCCATTCATGTCATATTTCATACCTATGACATTACTTGATCTATACTTGACATTTGGTATTTCGTCTTCCGATGGGAGTTCCGATATAGGATTATTTTTCTGAAGATATTCGATTACTTGCAAAAGCCTATCAGGACTTTCTGAAAGTTCTAAAAGTCCTTTTCCTGGATACGTTCTTAGGTAGTCTACAAAAGCATTGATATCTCCATTAGAAAGTATCCAGAGCAACTCAACTCCTTGCGGACGTTGAAGAGCTCCTCCGGTTATGGGAGGCTCTGTAGGAGGCGGTGCAATTCCTAGTTCTCCTGCGCTTTCAATCTCTCCAACCAATCCTTCAATCTGTCGATTAAGTCTTTCAGCCAGCTCTTCATCAAGATCTCCTCCAGATTCAAGATAAGATTGCAAAGAATCTAATAATTCATCCAAAAGTTCATCTGGACTCACTCAGTTTCTCCTGCATCTATATGTTCACAACAATCGAAACAATACCTGTAAGTAAAAGAATCTCTAAATTCTAAGAAACTCTTATCCTGACCGCAAGAACAACACACATTTTCTATTTCTAAATCTGTGAGTTCCAAATCGCACATGATTAACCTATAGGTTTCCTCATTCTCATTCTCTCAATCTTTTGAAGATTCTTCAAAAGGATATCTTTGTTTGTAGAAGAGGTCTGGTATGGTTGCGATTTTGAAGAAGGGATATCATCTCCGAATATGTATCTCAGTATCGATTCTAAATCCATGTTTGTCTTCTTTTCTGCGCTCATGATTTCAGGCTGCAAAGATCCAATATTTCTCAAAGAAGAAACCGTATCTTCAAGGCTCAATCCACGATCCATGCCTTTTTGGATGAACCGAGAAAGATTAGGGAAGTTATTAGAAAATGCACTGAATTTCGCTTGAGGGCTAGATAAAGGAGGTTGCTGAAGGTTTTGTTGCTGTTGGAGCATCTTAGCAGGTTGTTGAGGAGATTCGGCATTTTCTGGCTGTTTTCCCTTAGATGCCGCTAAAGCACCTAAT
>Ga0172362_10003185_pt1 | contig 14161 bp, 11 predicted proteins | sample LakKivs1_kivu2a2_FD_114534 | JGI IMG/M metagenome (GOLD analysis project Ga0172362, IMG submission 114534) | Sediment microbial communities from Lake Kivu, Rwanda - Sediment s1_kivu2a2 | ecosystem: Environmental > Aquatic > Freshwater > Lake > Sediment | place: Rwanda: Western Province, Lake...
AACGCTCCTCCCAAATAAAAATTGTAATGCTGTTGGTAAATTCCTCTTCCACGACCTCTAATAAGGGGTCGATGGAGGCGTCACCGATGTCCTGCAGGGCAAACATTGCTTCTTCATTTGCCATGGCGTCATCAGACTCCCGTCGAAGGAATTCAATGAGATACGGGACCGCATGGGGATCTTTTGTTTCTCGGAGAATCTTGAGGGCAAAATAACTGCTCCAGGTGAACTCTGTTTCCAACAGTTCGACAACCTCGGATGTTGCCTCAGCACCCATGTGAACTAAAGAAGTGATTGCCTCATGGGCATACTGTCGTACCTCGTCTTCATCTTTCTCATAAAAGTCATCGGTATCAAGTGACTGTAAGAATGAAATGTGTTTGTGCAGTCCCTCAAGCTCGTGTTGCACGGTGTACCCCTCAATGCTGTAAAGGAGTTCACGTTACTTAAAGATTTTTAACACCCAAAAAAAGGTATTTTTCAATTTGTTACTAGATAGGTTGTTGCTGAGCTGTATTATTTTTCACAAACAGAAACACACAAGCGGCAAGTATCACTTTGAAATAAAAGAAAAAAAAGAAATGATTAATCAGAGAGAAGGAGGATAAACGGTCCAAGCCGTAAACAGTTGATTACTTTTTCACCATAGATGGTGTTATCATTCCCATTTTCGTAGACTACTACATCAATGGTGCAGATGTTAACACCTGGTGCTGGAAAACGGAAAAAGGGCGGTATCCATGTAAAAGAAAGTGAATCACCAGGATTCAGATCATCAACCCTGTTACCAGCAAAGCTTGGAGGCATCGATTGGTCAAAGAATTTTGGTGTAAACTTACAACGGATAAAATCGGTTTGTAGTAATGGTTCAGTCCCAATGTTTTCTATAGTAGCATGAATCCCCAATCCACCAGTAACTTCTATATTAAGGATTGGATCTGCCAAGACGGTTGTCGCAACAAGTGGTAAACAGAGCAGCATACACATAAAAATTCTATTGTGCTTTTTCGTCATAGAATTGTTTCCCCCTACATCGATATATATACGTTATATATTATTGTAAGTCATCTTATATAAATATTCTTGTTCTCGTATAAAAAATCTTCACTGAGGAGAATGCCTTAAAAAGAAATACATAATACCACAGTCCGGGAGTATGGCAGCAGTCGAAGTAAAAAATTTTATAAAAAGATACGGAACGTTTGAAGCGGTCAAAGGTATTTCCTTTTCTATTCGAGAAGGAGAGATTTTTGGTCTCATCGGCCCGAATGGAGCAGGAAAAACGACTACGCTTCGCACGATATCCACCTTGCTTTCCATTACATCAGGTTCCATTACTATCCTTGGGTACGACCTAGAAAAACAAGCAGGTGAGATACGCAAACTTATTAGTTATTTACCAGAGGACGCAGGTGCGTATAAAAACATGACAGGTAGGGCGTACCTGCAATTCATTGCACATTTCTTTGATGCAAAACAAGCACCAACCATGGTGCAGAAGGGAATAGAAATCACTGATCTTGGAACGCGTATCGACGACCGGGTGGATACGTACAGTAAAGGGATGATGCGACGGTTACTCGTCGGGAGAGCGCTGATGACGAACCCTCGATTCGCTATCCTTGATGAACCGACCTCTGGGCTGGATGTCATCAATGCCCAGGAGATCAGAAATCTCATAAAAAAAACTGCACAGCAAGGAACAACAGTTCTTCTCTCCTCTCACAACATGCTCGAAGTTGAATACCTCTGCGACCGGATCGCTTTAATATCTGATGGAAAGATCGTCGAAGAAGGCAAACCACAAACCTTAATGGAAAAATATAAGGTGAGAAACGTCGAAGAAGTCTTCACCAGGGTGGTGCATCAATGAGCGGACTAGGAAATATTACAAAAAAAGAAATTAAAGAACTCCTCACCCCAGCCACGTTCTTACCGATTATCCTTGTCGCCTTGATTTTTGCAACCATGGGCACGAGCATCTCAGGGATTCAAGAACAAGCAAAAGCAGCACCAATCATCGGGGTCATCAATGAGGATAACCAAACCTTATCCTTGATCGCCTCTGATGTTCTCTATGATCATGCAAAAGTTATGTTTAACTCCACAACCATCGACGACAAACAAGCAGCACTTGAGACCGTCAAACAGCACAACGGGGTTGCTCTCATTGTGATTCCGAGTAATTTCTCTGAGCGTATCATGGGTAACCAACCTGGGACTCTGGAGGTCTACTGGATCATGAAAGGAGCTGGGCTCTTTGATTCGGTATCCTCGAGTATCGTTGAATATTTAATCAGCATCATAAACATCAATATTTCTCGTGCGCTTATTCAGGGAAATGCGACCATTAATGCAACCGTGGTGCTCTCTCCGACCCAACGAGTTGAGACAACCTACTTCAAAAACAGGGAATTTGCTGGTCTGTCACCGAATGCGATTTCAGGTATGCTCGCGTCGCAATCCATGCTCATTCCTATTGTCATGATGATGATCATTATTATGTCTGGTAGCATCGTCATCACCTCGATGTCACTCGAAAAGGAAAATAAGACCTTAGAAACACTCCTGACCGTCCCAGTGAAACGAACAAGTATTGTAACAGGAAAAATTGTTGCTGCAGCTGTCATCGGTCTTCTCCTGGCGGTCATTTACATGATCGGCATGGGGTTTTATTTCACCGGACTACAAATGTCAGAAGGAGTCAATCTTGCTGCGTTTGGTCTGAGTCTGACGACACAAGATTTCCTGATCATTGGTCTGTCTTTGTTTGTTACCTTGGTTGCTGCTCTTGCTCTCTGCATGCTGCTTGGAACGTTTGCGAAAAACTACAAGAGCGCACAAACCCTGACCTTCCCAATCACGATGCTTGCGCTCATCCCGATGTTTCTCACCATGTTCCTTGACTTTGATACACTTCCACTGGGAATGCAGATATTTACCTTTGCGATTCCCTTCTCCCATCCGATGCTTGCGCCACGAGCGTTACTCTTCCATGACTATCTCCTGGTGGCTGGCGGTATTATCTACGTTGCTATTTTTGCTATCGTCACTATCAGTATTGTAGTATGGATTTTCAAAACCGATCGGCTGCTCACCGGTGGTTCAGGGAAGTGGGCGAAGCTGTTCAAAAGACGACGATAACCCACTCGTTTGACTAGGAACAAATTTATTAACAAGACCAGTTATAGTAATTCCAGGGGTTCTATGAAGGTAGGTAACTTCTCCATAGTGTTCGTCGTGATTCTCGTCAGTGTTTCTGGATCAGTCAGCTCTGGAGTATTCGTTAAACATCTCCCACTCAGAACTACAAATGAAAACGTCAATGTCACGGTAATGCTAACTGTCATTCGAGATTTGTGCCCCAGGTATGATATAATTCCCCCGAGTTTTTATGTGAAAATATTTCTGAACAATGAAGAGATCATGAGCCCAGTATGGATTCAAACCTACTATGTGTATACACAATGGTCTACTACCAGATCTGTTTCCGCTTCCATCGAGAACGTCCCTATCCGTCTCCAACTCTGGGACGGAGATCATCTGTGCGATATCCAGGGAACTCACCCAGGACAACGAGACATTAATCTCACGTACAATCTCACCACAGGGTACTGGCAAGGGGACGATTATCATGGGGATGAAAGCGGATATGGACGGCTCAATGGCGTTGGTGATGAAGAAAATAATCAAAGTGAGTACCGCGAGTGCGAGCTCTGGTTTTCGATTACCCAAACTGATGTTGACGGTGATGGTATTCCACCATGGATGGAGCTAAACGTGTACCATACCGACCCAGAGGTTGACGATTCAACCTACGATCCGAATGGTGATGGAATTCCAATCACGTGGGAATGGTGGTGGGGACTTGACCCATACTCTAGTGAGAATCAATCATCACTTGATCCAGATAATGACAGTCTCACCAACTTTGAAGAATACCTTGTCCGTGGGTTCCAAGCAGATCCGTTTCGAAGAGACGTGTTCTTAGAACTTGATTTCATGGAAGAAACCCCTGATGGTGATCCCAGTGTTATTCCTCAGGAAGCAGGAGAAATGTTGAAAAATCCGTTCCATAAAAAAAACATCGTCTTCCATGTTGATACCGGACAACTCAATGGCGGTGAACTGTTCCCCTTTGACGAAAGCGTGAACTTCGATGAAGCACGTGAAATCTATAATAACTATTTTCTCCATGATAACGTACAAGAATGGAAACGAGGGATCTCTCATTATGGGATTATTGTCTACGACTGTACCCCCAAAGGATACGCGTTCAGTGCTGATGTAGAACCCTACTCAGGATATCTCCCAGGTACTAATTGCTTCATGATCTCAAGCAAGCGCATGGAGAGAAACGCGAAACTCTCCTCGATGAAATCCCTGCCGTATTTCTATGGATCAGCGATCATGCATGAGATGGGGCATCACTTTAGTATGCGCTGGGGAAATCCACCCGGGGTTGATGTACAACGCTCAAAATTCCCATGGCAGCTTGGGTATTGGTGGTATCAAAACTACCAGAGCATAATGAACTACCGGTACACGTACAAAATCTTTGATTATTCAGATGGAACCCATGGAAAACGAGATAACAATGATTGGGCACAGGTCAATCTGTCGTTTTTTGAAATTCCTGACCTGGCGGGGTTATCGTAAGAAGAACCAAGGTCCGATGAGAAATCCATGAGCAGTTGTTTCATTCACATCAGCATTGAGCGCGACAATGGATGCTTGAATATCCAGTTTTCCAAGACCGAAGATTGGTAGGTTGAATGCAGCCGTAGACTCACCTTGTGCGACAAGACTCGATATGTTTCCAGAATAATTTTTTTGAACAGACCTGAAGAGCCCTTGGAACGCCACAGCTGCCTCCCACTGTACATTCACCGCAGTAGTATCACCATGATTTTGAAAAACAAAAGTAAGGTTTCGCTCTTGTTTTTTAACATCAATGGAGAGCGTTGTTCGATTCAGGGATATGAAATTCCCAGCAACAATCAGATCTCCCTGATAGTTTTCCATAGTGTAAATCCCATGCCACCAATTCACCGAATATGGTTGGTTGAATGGATTTCCCATAGAGGACCAGTGGGCTCCATCCCACAAAGCAAGATAAAAGGCTTGGACATCCCCAGCAGTTTCGAAGTCACCTCCGACGATAAGATGACCATTGTACACAAAAATATCGTCGACTCGAGTTCTTGAGATGTTTACACCAGTGACCCCACTTTCCAGCGCATGCCAGGTTGTTCCGTCCCATCGGGCGATGTGGTTGACTGTAATCCCATTAATCTGGGTAAAAAATCCACCGACGATGAGATCATTTTGATATTCGTCGACACAAAGGATAGGGCCATTGATGTCGGTTATGAGTGATTCTTCTGACCAGTCATAGGTGCCGTTTTCACCAAAAGGCCCATAGATCGCTAAGTTTTTACAAGGTCTTCCTTCGACCATCTCAAAGCTCCCTGCGACATAGAGTTTGTCTCCAGACACATAGGTTGAAGCGATGTAGAAATTCTGTCCATAGAAAGCTAATCCCAACGGTTCCCAGATCGTTCCATCCCAGAAAGCAAACCCTTTCCCTACAATACTAGTTCCACCAACCCATTTAAACCGCCCCCCCACTACAAGTTTATCTTGGTAGATGGAGAGGGTGAGGACATCCTGTTGTCCCTCTGGGCTTTGGACACCACCATTACCGAGCTCATACCAGTAACAATTGTCATAGTACCCAATTCCATGAATACCGGTTTCCCCGAAGAAAAAACCACCGGCAATCAGCTGGTTATTATACACATAAAGAGAGTGAATAAAGGCAATCAATGGATCCTGATAGTGATGACGGAGCAAGGACCAGGTAGCACCATCCCATTGAACAATCGAATCGGTAGCAAAATCGATGAGGCCACCTGCGATGAGCTGGTTTTGATAGGTGGCGAGTGCAAACGTTGGAACCGGTCGTCCTTCCCCAAGTGCTGACCATCCTGTGGTATTCCACCGAGCAATATTCACAAAATGTTGCTCCATGCTTGTCATACATGAAGGTTCGTATCCATTCGGCGATCCTGAGACCAATCCACAAAGAAGTAACAAAAGAAAAACAACCAGAACACCAGCAGAATGTTTCTTTTTTCTTTTTTGAAAGAGGTGAGACATTAATATTTTAATAATAATATTAATTATATATAGCTTCTAGACCAAGAATCGAATTAAGACCACATATTAGGGAGGAACAACGGCAGAGGTTGTCAAGAAATCCCATCCATTCTTGTTCATAAAGGGATACTGGTCCTGACCAACAATCTGCTGTTCTGAATTATAAATGAGAGACGGTTCGTCTCCAATCCCATCAGAACCCAGGAGATTTTGCTGTTCTCCATGATACCGGTCGCTACCACCATACCCTGACCAATAATTACCACCATCGGGATATCCCGCGTCCCATTGGTTACCACCAACTGCGCAAACCTGTTGATAGTTGCGTAAAAAATTATTGTGGTACAGGATATTGTAACGTGACGTGATGCCAGGTTCATTGTACATATACACGCCGTACCTCGAATTCTGCAACAAGTCATTCCCCTTCACAATATTATACGACGCATCGTAGAACATGATACCATAACGATTGTGACATAGGGTATTCTTCTCCAAAATATTGTCAGTTGATGATTCGAGATAGCACCCATATTCTGCATGATGAAAGACGTTGTGAGAAATAAGAATGTGTGACGATGAATAAAGGAATATTCCACCATTGGTACAGTTAACAATGTTGTCAGAAAAAGTACAATTTCTACTATAGAATACAAAAAAACCTAGCCTACTGTTGGAACAAGTAACTCCCTTGATAAGTACATGATCTACCGAATACAGAGAAAAGCACGATTCACCTCCGTTCCCATCGATGATGGTGTGCTCTGGATACACACCAAAAATTTTTACTGATCGATCAACAAGAACGTTTTCATGATACGTACCATTGAGTACGTAAATTGATCCGTTCTCCAGCACGTTATAGGCTGCATCTGCTATATATTGAAAATGATCGTAGCCGAAACCTGTTGTATTCTCTGTAAAATCGTCATCAACCCACACAACAGGGCTGCGCTCTCGTATGGTGACGGTGGTATGATTCGTTTTCATAAAACCGTAGGTATCAATGACCGTGAAGTTCATATGATAGATGCCTGGGGACGTGTACACATGTTGTTGACGAAGCCCTTCTCTGCTGGTTCCATCACCAAACTCCCATGCGAAATCGTACGGTTCATACCCTCCACGCACGAAACAGGAGAAAGGAACAGGCACATCACACACTCCATTATACGGCCCAGGTATGGTGACCTCGAGCGGTTCTATGGGCAGGATCGTTGCAGTTGTCTCATCACTCACTATACTCTTGGGTGCTCCCCCCGTTGATGAATCGATGAGCGTCAGTTGTACAGGGAAGACTCCTTCTGTCGCATAGCTGTGGTATGTTTCAAGACCGCTGGCATGGCTGTCATCACCGAACTCCCATTGAATCAGAGGATCAGGAGAGATAGCGCCTGTGAACGACCCACGGAACGTAACCGGTTGGCCGACACGCCCTTCGTAAGGCCCACCGACGTTGACGACCAATTCTCCGGGAAGACCAATCACAATGGACGTATTTGCATATGCTTGACATCCTACTTCATCATACACGTAGAATCGAACATCATAGCGTCCTGCAGTCGAATAGACGTATTGTACTGTCACTGATGTCTGATAACTCCTGTAGATGCGGAAATCCCAATGAGACAGATCTCCATCAACATCAATACAATAGTTATAGCGAGGTATTCCTCCATCCACGGAGCATGTAAACGAAATTGTTTCACCAGTAGTCCCGGTGTAGGGACCATCATGGGTGACGTGAAGCATGGGGCGTACGGTGGCGGTTTTTGTAACACTCACACTCGTTCCAAGATTGTCAGTGAGAGTTAGTGTAAAATTGAAGGTGCCTTCCCATGCATACGTATGGTATAGGCTAAACCACATGCTCCCACTTTGATTGGCAAGTATCCCTGTCTCGTAGGTTAAATCCCCCCAATTTATTATATATGAATACGGGGGGACTCCTCCATCCTTAGAGAAACTGAATTCGCATCTTTTCCCAACGACCGCGGTTCGATCCCATGAATTGAGAGTCAGCGCCGTATAATTGGTGATCCAAATCGGAAAATCATTCACTGTGCCCTCAAGCACGCTTCCTTCTGCATCAGTAATGGTAAGAATAATACGATAAGCGCCTGCTTGTGTGTAGCAGTGCACAGGAGTAATGTCTGATGAGTGGGTTGTTCCGTCACCGAAATCCCAATCGTAGCTATACGGACGAATCCCACCAGAAACACTAGCAACAAAGTGAACTGGTTGATAGGTGACTGCTTGGTGAGCCTCCCCCAGATTAGATTCAATCGACTCAAGATAGAGGGGGCCAACCACGACATGGATTCCTTGCTGAACCGTATCTGAGTGGCTCTGGTTATCGGTGACGGTGACAGCGATCGTAAAATCTCCTGCACTGTTGTACAGATGTATCGGGTGTTGTTCTATGGAGAGCCCCCCATCACCAAAATCCCATTGGTACGTGTAGGGTGGCATTCCACCGACTCCTTGAACAGAGTGGCCTGAGACCGGAGGTGCAGGGAAATTGGTTGCACCACTATGATGAATATAAGCATCAGCAAGGACTTCTTTGGTAGTAACTACCAGAGTATCTGTTGAAACATTTCCTGCTTGATCGGTACCAGTGAGCGTCACCGTGTACTCACTGACCGCTGAGTACAGATGAAGAGGATTGCGTTCTGTTGAAGTCGTACCATCTCCAAAATCCCAGGACCACGTGTAGTCTGGTTCACCCCCTGTCACATAACCATAGAATTGCACAGGGGTGTTCACGAGTACGTTTCTTGGTGCCTGAGCGGTGATGATAAATCGATTATAATACGGGAAGGTAAAGGCATTGTACAGCAGTTGCATCCCATTGCTATCTGCTACAATATCAAGTCCTGCAGAGATAAACACTGAGTTATCAAGATTGAGTACGATAGATCCGAACGTCCAATAATCCTGTGTTATGAAACCTAGGTATGTTCCTGTGGTAAGATACCGCTCATCCCATGATTTGAAACGTTCAGGAGTGATCGTTTCAGAATGAACTAATGTGAAATCTAACGGAAGATTGTTGAATATAGGATGTTGTTGGACAACATGGACGGGAAGGTCTGCTTCCACACATTCATAGAGAGGATCGGTAAGAGACATCTGAATTCTGGTGACATTGAGCCCTACCATGTCTAATAAGTAATTATTGGGAGTACTTGCCCCAAAACACTTCCAGACCACGACGATGCGATGACCTTCTGCAACATATCGACGTATAGCTTCCATTTCTTGGATGGTGAATTGATATTCAAAATGTGATGGATTGGTAGCATGGAAGAGAAGGATGTCGGCGTTGGTTTCAACGATATCCTCATAGGTGATACCCTCTTTGTCCAACGATTCAAAATCGATGACAATAGGTATTGAACCATAGTCCTCCCATGACTCATTCAGATGTTCGTACATGACAGGCAACCAATCGACGGTGAGACTGTCAACCACTGCAATCGTGATCGCATCAGAACGAGATGCTTTCTGTGTACTTTCTTTATGAGATGGTAGAGAAGGTAGTGGATCAGAAAGAAGATCGCTTAAATTTTGGTATGCTGATTGTCCATGGTCTGTTGGTAGAGACACGATTGCTGCGTATGGTCCTGCGGTCATGAGTAGCATGATACTTATTCCTAAAAACAGTTTGATTATTTTTCTCATATCATTCCCCTTTATTATATAAAAGATGAGAAATACAATTAATAAAATTTCTAGACCAAACGTCGAATAGATATATTTTCAATAAAAAATATCTTATTCAAAGAGTGTTTTTTTTATATAATCATCACTCAAATCCCTGTCTTTTTACAGAAGAAATTTTTTTTTTATAAGAGAGTTTGATGTTTACTAAATAAACTATTTAAATTGTGAAAATCACGATTGCTTATAAATTGTAAAAAGTGATAAAAATGGAAAAAATACTATTGTATAAAAGAGTTGTGCCAGCATTGTTTCTGGTTCTACTCATGGGAGCTGGTCTTCTATTCTCAGTTGTAAGCGCTGCATCTGAAATTCATGATGTCTACCCTGGGCAGAGTATACAAAATGCAATTAACATTTCAAATCCCGGGGATACTGTTTTTGTGCACAACGGACTTTATAACCAACGTAATATTTTAATTAATAAAAATATTATTTTGACTGGTGAAAATAAACTTTATACCATTATTGATGCTGGTGGCATCGGTGATGTAATCCATATTACTTCTGCAACCGGTTGTACTGTAAAAAAATTGACAATTCAAGGATCAGGGGAAGATAGAGACGGTATTTATGTTGAATCTTGGTTTTGTAGTATTCGTGATAATCTTCTTCGTAACAATGGTGCCGGGATAGCACTCTGTCCAGGATCTCAAAACACTATTAGTGGAAACCGCATCGAAAATAACGTTGTTGGTATATATTTTTTCGGAGCTCAAAATAACATTATCACTGATAATACAATCCAAGGAAATACACAGCGTGGCATTTTAATGGAGTACTATGACGATTTTCCTATTCCACTATCAACTAACAATAGGATATACCATAATAACATGTACGATGCGGTCGATCTTGTCAACTATCGCAATACCAACATTTGGGATGCTGGTTTCCCTGGCGGTGGTAATTTTTGGCTAGGTCATTATTGCGTAGGAAATCCTAGCAGTGGAGACTATCCATACCACGTTAGTTGGAATGATTATGATCGCTATCCCTTCGAGAGTCCCTTTGGATGGGTTCATCCGAAAATCCTTTATTATTATACCTGCTACGAAGCTGATACTTGGGATTAGTAGAATAACCACTCTCCTTTTTTTTTATTTTTGTATATATCGAATAAAAAAATAGTTGTTCGAGGTTTACTAAATAATCTATTTAAATCGTTAAAAAAAATAAATTTTTTTAAAAATATAAAAAAAGGTTATAAAAAATGAAAAAAAATACAATGATTTGGAATGGATATGCTTTCGGGATATTTTTTCTCCTTCTTGGAACAGGTGTGCCAATTTCAAGCACATCTCTCCAAAATAACATAATTAATAGTGAATCAACATTATGCAACGATCAGACCATTATATTATCATTTCAATTTGACACTCCAACAAGTGGTTCTCGACAGTGGTGATCCTGATGACTGGGGTATTGATAAATGCAAGGGGACTTTTAGACAACTCGTCAGTTCACCCGGTGACAAATGCAATGGGGGCGACCCTGATGAATGGGGCGTTGACTGATCGATAAGAAGAACGTTCAACATCCATCCTTAAAATATTAGTAGTTTTTTTATACACACTTTTTAGATTAGTTCGAAGAATACTAAATAACTTATTTATAGAAAAAATAAGTAATAGGTACGTGAGAAGGTGTTGAGACGAGATGAAGAGGAATTGCAACGTCCTCATGAAGAGTGTCACACTCTACATTATCTTCGTAGGAATAATATCCACTATCTGTATTATTCCCACTCAAGCAGTAGAGCCTCAACTCGTGATTAATAGTATAATTACTGATCCGCTCTACGAAGGTACTGATTTTTTAATAATTATAACCGCAGACGGTAGTCCAGTACCTCTAACAAAAATAATTTTTGCAGAAACAACGGTCTATACAGATATGAATGGAAGAGCAACAGTCACTGCTCCACAAGTAAATCAAACCACAGACATGTTACTTACAGCACTAAAAGATGGGTATCGTTCTGCAGAGAGTTGGATTAGAGTCGTAGATTCTGGGATTAATCCACAACTCATGATTACGGCACCAGCCCAGATCAATGAAGGGATTTTTTTTAACGTGATTGTTAGTGTAGCGGACACAGGTAAATTTAATCTTTCTCAGGTGACCGTGACATTCAATGAGATTGTCTATTTTACTGACAATGATGGTTTTGCAAAAGTCCAAGCACCAGAGGTTGATGAAACAAGAGAATTTAGTATCACAGCACAAAAACGAGGGTACCGCTCTGCACAAAAGGTTATTACCATTGTTGATACATCCATCCCACCAAATCCTCAATTAGTTATTAATGCACCAGCAACAGTCATCGAAGAGCACAGTTTCTCCCTTATAGTCACTGCTGATGCTCTTCCCATACCAAATGTGACAATACTCTTTCTTGATACAACAACCTCGACTGACGAGAATGGAGAAGTAACACTCACTGCACCAACTGTAGATGAAACTAGTATTTCGAACATCACAGCTACAAAAGAAGGCTATCAAACAGCATCAATACCAATAACTATTCTTAACCAAGAAGAAAACTCTCACTATGGTACTATTACAGGTCTGGTCACTGACACCGAAGGAAAAAATCTTTCGAATGCTTCGGTTCGTATCATCCTCTCCATTGATGAATTTGGAACAGTGAGCAGCCGAGCGGTCGTCACAGATCCCGATGGAACATACGAACTATCTATGATTGAACCAGGGACCTATACTCTCGAGGCACAGAAAGAAGGGTATGACCTGGTGAGTCTCCCCAATATCGTTATTTCTGAAGATACAACAACGGTACAAGATATCACCCTTGTTCCAATACCAACAGAGACAGAAGAATCAAGTACGGCATTCATTGAGACGTCCTTGCAAGAGAAAATCACTGAAAAAACCATCGGTGCACGGGTGCTCATCAGTGATGAACAACAGGAGATTACCTATTATAACGAGGAGTTACAGATTACGATTCTTTCGATAAAAGGAACCATAGCATTTCAAGTACAAGCAGACAACGAAACATTACCAACTATTGTTCTTGTTCAGCTCATTGATCACGTGCTTACCAGGGTTGATCAACTCGAGGTACGCATCGATAACATACCTATTACCCAAACAACAGATACAGATGGTTTTTTTACTCTTACAAAAAATAGTACTGCAGAATGGATGCCATTGTACACCGAAACAGGGAGAACCTTTATTCTGGTGTCAATCCCCCATTTCAGTTCCCATACTATTACGTTTTCATCTGATGAGGCAGCAGTTGAGGCATTTGGTATAACACCATCATTATTACTTTACCTTGGGGTGTTTGTTTTACTCGGTCTCCTTTTCTATGCACCGATATGGTTCATTCAAAAACGATAAAGTAACAGTTAAATGACCTCAGATGATTTCCTCTTTTAAACGGGTGGTGTAGTTGATATGAGGATAGAGTATTTGTTGATTAGCGCAGCGATTACTCTCGTTGCTTTGTTAATGTTGATCATTACAATTCATAGTTATCGTATCTATCGCAATAGGAGACTACTGTTTGTTATTAGTGCGTTCCTGTTTTTCTTTGCTCGGGGAATCGTATTAAGTGTAGGAGTATTCTTCCCACCATTCGAGGTTTTTGCAACCAGTTATTACACCTGGCTCCTTGATATTGTAATCCTCATCTTGCTGTATGGAGCAGCGATGCAGAGACGGGATGCATGAACGACACCGAGGAGTTTGAGACACAGAAAAAAATTTATGGTCTCATCACGCGACAGCCAGGGCTCAATATTGCTACTATTTCAGATATGTTACAGATACCTTCGTCGTTGGTGATTTACCATATCAGGTTTTTAGAAAGACATGATCTTATTACGATAGTAAAGGAACCAGGATTTACCCGTTGTTTTATAAAAGGTCAACTCTCGGAAGAAGAAAAACGATTCTTCTTTATTTTACGACAAGAGATCCCTTTTCAGATCGTTGTGTATTTACTCAAACATCCCTTCTCAAAACATGGGGAGATCCTCCGTCAGTTTCATTTTTCGAAATCGACACTATCGTATTATTTGAAAAAAATGATTCAACATCACATTCTCGATGTCCAGATACTAGAAAATGAACAACGCTATATGATTCTCGATGAAGCAGCTGTGATTCGGTTTTTGATGAAACATAAGCCATCCATGATTGCATTCGGCGTGAAGGATACGTGGGCAGATATCACTGTTCAAAAAAAAGGAAAATTAGAAAAATAATTAATAGAGAAGCGGACGTGGCGGCAGTCGAACAT
>Ga0172362_10003187_pt1 | contig 14159 bp, 11 predicted proteins | sample LakKivs1_kivu2a2_FD_114534 | JGI IMG/M metagenome (GOLD analysis project Ga0172362, IMG submission 114534) | Sediment microbial communities from Lake Kivu, Rwanda - Sediment s1_kivu2a2 | ecosystem: Environmental > Aquatic > Freshwater > Lake > Sediment | place: Rwanda: Western Province, Lake...
CCTGGCGGGCCACGCAAGTGAATCCGCTGGAAGCATTGCGGTACGAATAGCGAATGGCGAATGGCGAATGGCGAATGGCGAATGGCGAATGGCGAATGGCGAATGGCGAATGGAGGAACAAGATGGGCAACATCATTGAAACCCATGACCTGTGGAAGGTCTATCGTATGGACGGTATGGTTGTTGAGGCGCTGCGTGGGGTGAACCTGGTGGTGGAGGCCGGCGAGTTCGTGGCGCTGGTGGGGCCTTCGGGCAGTGGCAAGTCTACGCTGCTGCACCTGATGGGGGCGATGGACACGCCGACGCGGGGCGAGGTGCACCTGAACGGGCACAACCTGGCATACACGAGCGACGCCGAGCGTACGCGCCTGCGCTGCCGTGAAGTTGGTTTTGTGTTCCAGACCTTTAACCTGCTGCCGACGTTGAGCGCCCTGGAGAACGTCGAGATCGCCTTGCGGCTGGCAGGCATCTCCCGCCGTGAGCGTCGCGCGCGGGCAACCGAATTGCTGGAGCGCACCGGGTTGGGTGAGCGGGTGGATCACTTGCCGCGGCAACTCTCGGGCGGCGAACGGCAACGGGTGGCGATTGCCCGCGCCTTGGCCAACCAACCGGCCTTGCTCCTGGCCGACGAACCGACCGGCAACCTGGATTCGGCTACCGGTCAGACCATCGCTGGCCTGCTTCGCCAGTTCAACGCCGAGGGGCAGACCATCGTCCTGGTCACCCACGACCCGGAAGTAGCTGCCCAGGCCGGGCGGGTGATGCGGCTGCGAGACGGGAAGTTGGCGGCTCGTCCACCAGCCTGACCAGCCCATCCAGGTCGCCGGTAGGTACCAGGTAGACCAGTGCATCGCCCTCTTTCTGCACGTAACGCGCGGTGCGGCGTGGGTTCTCCGCGCCCACGCTGGCCTTGAGCGTCGTCCCATCGCTGAGCACGAACGTCACCCGCAGCTCTGGCTCTTGCAGGCCAAAGTCGGCCAGGTCGGCCACGTCGGCCATCGTACGGGAGTATTTCATACTGGCCACAGCGTACACGAAACCGTCGAGCCGGGCGCTGTCGGCCTCGCCCGTCTGCGGCTGCGTCATGCGCCACGTGTCGCCGCTGCGCTCGACCGCCGTCGTCTGTTCGCCCCTGGTCACAGCGACCTGCGCCAGGTCGCTGCCCCGAAATTCCCACAGCGGGGCGGGCGTCGGCTGGGCCCCTTCCTCCGGCGGCGGCTCTCGCTTGACCTCGACCAGGAGGACGTAGGCCGCGAGCGCGGCCAGGATGCCCACCAGCACGAGCGTCGGAAGCCATGGTTTGCGCTGCTGCATGGCCTTACCTCCTTTGCCACCACACGGCTACGCCAATCCCCAGGAGTGCGAGCGGGACGAGTATCACGCCGACGAAAAAGATCAGGCTCGACTGCATCCCGGACAGGAACACCTGGCGCGGCTGCGTACTCTTGGGGCCGATGGCGATCATCTCCTCCTCTTCCGCCAGCCAGTTGACCGCGTTGAGGAACAGCACGCCGTTCCCCAGGCCCTCGACGTATTTGTTGGAGGCGAAATCCGCATCGCCGATCAGCACCAGGCGCGTTTTCAGCTCAGGGTTTGCCGATCCACCGGTGGCCGGTACAAGATTGGCTTCGACGGTCGCCACCAGCGTGAGCGGCCCTGGCGTGTCCACCCCTTCGTTAAACTCGGCCCTCTCCTTGTCCTGTTCGGCCCAACCCTGAGGCGAGGTCACGGCCAGCGGGCTGAAGGTGATGCTGCCGGTGGGGTCCTCCATCGTCTGTTGTACCGGGCGGGCCAGCGGGAAGAAGGTCATCGGCAAGTCCTTGGTGATCTGGTTGAAGCGATAGGCCGCCACGACCGGGGCCGCCGCCATGTCCATGAGCGAATTGGCCGGGTCTATCACGATCCCTTCTCCAAACCCCACGTTCCACGCGGCCAGGACGTCGTTCAGCCCGACGTCGTAGAACGGGTCCTGCATGACGAGCGCCTTGCCCCCTTGGGCCAGGTAGGCTTGCAAGCGCCCCACTTCTTCCTTCAGGAGCCCGGTCTGCGGGTTGGCGACGACGACGACCGCTGCATCGCTCGGGACGGTCGTAGTGACTGCCAGGTTGAGCGTGCGCACCTCATAGTTCTGATCCCGCAGCGCGGTGGCTACCGTCGAGTAACTGGTATCACCATAGCCCTGCGGGTCGTGCTCCTGGTGGCCGGTGAGGAAATAGATCACTTAGGATAGATAGGAACTATGAGGCAGGTACTGGTCCAGCAGCTTCTGGAAGGTCTCCCGCTGGTAGTCCTCGTTCGTCGTGAAGAAGCCGGCGATCGCAATCGGCCTGTCTACCTCGGCCAACACCTGGACGGATTGGGGCGAGAGGGTGTGTTCTTTACCCGCGTGGCCAGGAAGAGGCTCAAGGCCACCAGGCTGAGGTAGTATACGACGTGTTGGGTGTCAATGATCCCGTCCAGGAAGTCGAAATAATGGGTGAAGAATCCCAGGCGGGCCAGGAAATCGCCCACCAGCGTGCCGGCCGAGCGGTCGCCGGCGAACTGCACCAGCCACAACGCCACGCCGATGGCGATGGCGAGGATGGCGGCCACGACCTGGTTGCGGGTGAGCGTCGAGGTCAGCGTGCCGATGGCCAGGAAGGCCGCGCCGGCCAGGAAGAAGCCCAGGTAGCCGCTGGCCGCCGCACCCAGGTCGGGGTTGCCCACGCGGGCCAGGAGAAGCGGCTGGTAGAGGCTGAGGACGAGCATCGCCAGGAAGAGGAGCAGCCCGGCCAGGTACTTGCCGGCGATCATCTCCCAATCGCGCACGGGCGCAGTGAGCACCAGCTCGAGCGTGCCCGAGCGCTGCTCCTCCGCCAGCAGGCGCATTGTCACCACGGCTGCGTAGAGGATGAGAAAGAACGAGGTCCACCCGCTGCCCAGGATGTAATTCATCGTCGCCTGTTGGGTATAGACGATCGAGAGCCAGAAGAGAAGTCCCATCATGGCCAGGAAGGCGGCCATCGTCACGTAGGCGATGGGGGAGCCGAAATAGGCATACAGTTCCCGCTTCGCGATAGCCCAGACGTTACGCATCCTGGCCTCCTGCGCGCTCGTTTTCTTCTGCTGATGGCTCGCCGCGGGCTTCTTCGGTGGTCAACTGGAGGAAGATGTCCTCCAGGCTCATACTTGCGCTGCGGAGTTCTAATAGCCCCCAGCCTTGCCCAACGACGGCGCGGGCCAGCTCGGCGCGGCGGTCGGAGCCCTTGCTGCAAGAGACCAGGTAACTCGCTCCGTCGTCAGCCAGCTCGACGCCGATCACACCGTCTACCCGCTGCAACAGCGGCGCGACCTGCGGGCCGGCGTCGGCAACGCGCACCAGCACCCGCTCCGCCCCTTGCAGTTGGGCGGTCAGTTCCTCCGCCGTCCCCTCGGCGATGATCTCCCCCTTGTTGATGATGAGCACGCGGCCGCACATCTGGCTCACCTCGGGCAGGATGTGGGAACTGAGGATGACGGTGTGCTCGCGGCCGATCTCGCGGATGAGCGCGCGCACCTCGGTCACCTGGCGCGGGTCGAGGCCGATGGTCGGCTCGTCGAGGATGAGCACCTCCGGCTCGTGGAGGATGGCCTGGGCCAGCCCGACGCGCTGGCGGTACCCTTTGGAGAGTTTGCCGATGGTCGCATCGGCGTGGTCGCCGATGCCGCACGCCTCCAGCGCCCGCTCCACCGCCGGGCGGCGCTTCGGCAAGCGGCGCAGCGCGGCCATGTAGTCCAGGTAGGCCTGCACCGTCATCTCGGGGTAGAGGGGCACCGTCTCGGGCATGTAGCCGACACGGCGGCGCACCTCGAGCGAATCGTAGAAGACGTCGAAGCCAGCCACGCGGGCCGTCCCGTCGCTGGCGGGCAGGAAGCCGGTGAGCATGCGCATCGTCGTCTTCCCGGCGCCGTTGGGGCCCAGGAAGCCGACGATCTCGCCCTTGTCCACGTGGAAGTTGAGGTTATGGACGGCCCGCGTGGGGCCGTAGTAGCGGGTCAGGTTTTCCGCCTCGATCATCATCTCGTTTCACCTCCTGTGCAGGACAAGATGCCATCTTGTCCTACGGCTGGCGCAAAGTAAAGAGCACCTGGTGCCAGCGTTCCGGTCCACAGCGTGCTCTGGGGGTCGAATCGGATTGTTCCCGACAGGGCATGCCTTATACCACTATCGGGGGGAGTTGTCAAGAAGGACCTGGCAGGTCTAGCCCCTTGTCATAGCGCATGCCTTTCGAGGCGCGAGAAATTCTCAAGCCCGTACGCCCGGGGAATCACCAGCCCTGCCACGATGACCGCCGCGCTCATGGCGATGGGGATGATGTCCTGTCCCGCCGCCGAGGCGGAGAGGAGGTCGAAGATGCCGTGCCACAGCGCCACCATCAGGATGCTGCCCCCCGTGCTATTGTACAGCCAGGTGAATACCACCGCACCGCACAGGACCCCAACCATAAAGCCGGGCAGAACCCACAGGCCCATATTTCGATAGGTATCCAGGTAGAAGAAAGCCGGCATGTGCCAGAGCATCCACATCAGGCCCAGGATGAGCGTGGCCGAGGCGGCGGTGCGGGTCTTTTGCAGACGGGGCAGGGCAAAGCCGCGCCAGCCGATCTCCTCGCCAAAGCCGAAGGTCGCCAGCCACAGTGGCAGTACGCCGAGCCCCAGGTAGGGCAGGTAGTTGGCCTGTCCCAGCAGGCGCAGATCCGGCCAGCGGCCGGCGATGAGCCGCATCACGAGCGCGGCCAGGGCGAAGAGCACGGCCGGCGACAGGGTGGAGACGAGGAACCAGCCCCAGCCGACGCGCCACTTTGTCACCCGCCCCCAGAGTTCTCGCAGGCCATCTGTGCCTGTGGTCAGCGCGGTCACGAGGAGCGCCGCCAGCATCGGCCCGAAGGCGGCCAGGTAATGGACGGCGAACGGGATGGGGGCCTCGAGCCAGCCCTGCTGCGCGGCGACCAGCGGCAGTTCGACCGCCCAGGAGAAAGCAAGCGCCAGGATAAAGAAGAAGATCATGGGGTGCCGCGTGAAGATTCCTGGACCTTTCACCGTACCACTCCTATGTTCATAAAGACCTGGCAGGTCTTGGAGACCTGCCAGGTCTAGGCCTCCTCGATCATCCGCTCCACCCCGGCTTTGGCCTCGGCCAGCAGGCGCTTGGCCTCCCGGCGGGCTTGGTGCGACTGTTCGACAAGGTTTCTGATTTGCTGCTGAATATGAATAGGGGCTCTCAAGATCACAAAGTCAGAAATAACTTCAGAACGTAACTCGATCTGCCCTGACGATCCGGTCCAACTACGCTCGGTTTGCAGTTGACCTGGCGGCGCGTTGAGGTACAGGCCCAAATATACCGGGTCTAGTCCTTCCTTCGGGCGAATGATGGAGATGTGACCATCTATAACTGCCTGCACATCGTCGAGCAAGGTCTGACAGCGCCCAATCGTGATATAGCCAGTTGAGTTAAGCAACACGTCGTATCGGCGCACAATAGCGCGTTGGTTTGTGCTGGTCTGGTAAAACTCCCAACTGGTTGAACGGTTGTCATCAAGCGTGATATGTGTCTTGCCGACGTGCTGACTGTTAATCACCACCACATCGCCATCGTCAACGTATTCTGGCTGGACACCTCGCTTGATTGGCTCAGTCACCCAGTCGCCCAAACGGACACCCTGACCGGTCCCCTGGATGTACTCAAGCAACCGCTGATACTTGGGCTTGTAGTACTCTGCGTCAATCCTCCTCGCTTGCAGCGACTCCGAGGCGCGCCGCACACTGTATAGCCCTTCGCTCAGGTCCAGCCGGTCCGGCCCCAGTTCGGCAGTCAGCAGGGCCTCGGCTTGGGCATAGAGACTCTCCGCCTCGCGGAACAGTTCAAAAGACCTTTGTGCTTTTGGGGCAATAACATCCCGACCGTCAAGAAGCGGAACGCGAAGTTGCCGCACTTTTTCCAAAGCCAGGTGTTGTTGAACTTGCCCAGTGCTCTCGCGTTTTGTTTGGAGCCGCCCAAACCGGGAATTCAGAAAGGCGGCGACGTACCATGGATCCAATTGGCGCTGGTCGTATATTTTGATCCGTGCAAGGTCTTGGTCTATATTTGCCGGAAGAATATTGGCAGTGACGACACCAGCGTTTCCAATTGTCCCAGCCGTGGAGAGCATCACATCCCCGACCTCGCAAGCGGAGCGTTGATTGCGGGCGTGCATCTCGGCTGAAATCCGGTCGGCGTTTGAAGCGTCAATGTAACCATTCCGAATACATTGCGCCGTGAGATGCTTAATCTCGCTCGTCTCATCAATGACGTGGTAGCCATGTTGCCCGTCCGTGATGAACGCAACTTCTCCGAGTTGTACGTGGGGCAAGTGCGCGATTATTGTATGAACATTGAGAATTCCAGGCTGGTATGCCTCGGCATCAATCCGACGTGCTCCAATGAGTTCGGAGCATTTCACCGCTGTTACTTCTAGCTGTACCCTCCTGACCACCTCCTCCAGCGGAGGCCCCTGGTCAGAAGGGCCTAGCCGAAAAAATCTAAGCCCTCCTCGCGGGCGAAGGCCTTGAACGCCTCCGCAATCTCCTTCAGGTCGTGGTCCAGGACGATCTCTTCGCCGATCCTCTTGCCCTTCGTATCGCGCACGCGCGCCCCCGTCTGCGGGTCAAGCCAGACGTACTTGCCAGAGTTATCCTTGCCCGGCCGGTTGCTGGTAGCAAAAAATATGTGATAGTCTCCCGCTGCGGCGCGCTCCTCCTCGCTTTCCCACTTTTGCAGGAACAGTACACTCGTCTTGGTGCCGGTGAACGGCTTGAACATGTTGACCTGCAAACCGACCACCGCCAGGACGCGCGCCTGGCGCATACAGTAATCGCGGATGAACTGCTCAGTCGTGTTGTTAAAGATGCCCTGCGGCAGGACGATCGCCATGCGCCCGCCGGGACGCAGAAAGCGCAGGCAACGCTCGATGAACAGCACGTCGCGCTCGACCTTGGCGGCGCGCTTGTACTTCGTTGGGTCGCCCTTGTAGGCCAAATCGTACCCGCCCAGCACCTCGGCGGCCGTGATTTCGCCCGCGAAAGGCGGGTTGGTCATCACCACGTTGAACATCCCGTCGCAGACGTAATCGCCCACGCGGTGCGGGTCGTTCTTCCACTCGCGCGGGTCGAGCGAATTGACGCGGAAGACGTGCGTCTTCCCGTCGCCCATGATCAGCATCATCACCTTGGCCACTTTGGCCAACTTGTGGTCAAAGTCAATCGCGTAGAGATAGTTCTGCGCGTACTCCCTCCTTTTGGCCCCGGCCCCGCGCCCCCAGCGGCGCTTGAAGGCCTCGCTCTCGGTGACGTACTTGAGCGTGTGAATCATGAAACCGCACGGGCCACAGGCGGGGTCGAGACACACCTCGTTTTCCTGGGGGTTGAGCATCTCCACGCACATGCGCACGACGTGGCGCGGGGTGAAATACTGTCCCTTGTCGCCCTTCTGTTCGGGGTTGATGAGGTGCTCGAAGGCGGCATCCAGCACGTCCAGGTCGGAGCCGAAGAAGCGGTACGGTTCCAACACACTGACGCACGCCGCCAGCGCCTGGGGACTAAGCAGGATGCGGTCGGCGGGATCGAAGATTTCGTTCCAGCCGGGGTGCCCGGTGGCCTGCACGAACATCCGTTCGATGCGCCTGAACAATTCGTCGGGCGTCTCGCTGCCGCGCCGGAACGCCACCGCCTCGTCGTCGCCGTGGTCGTGTTCGTCGTACAGTTTGGCAAAGATGAGTTTGAAGACTTCGTCGAAGGCCGACACGCCGGCGTTCGCCAGCACGCGCTCTTCCAGGAGTTCGACCAGTTCGCGCAGGTTGACCAGCGGCTGCAGGTCGCGCTTCTTGCGCGGCGCGCGCACGTCGTCAATCGTTTCCTCCACACGGGGCAGGCGCTCGATGTTTTCGAAGACGTTGGGGTCTTCGCGGTAGCGCACGATTTGCTCTTCGCCGTTCAGCCACCAGCCGAAGGGCGCACCGGTGGCGTTCATGTAACTCTCCAATTGGTCCAGCCCGTCGCGCCGCTGTGGGCGCTTGAGTTCGACGATGATGTACGGCGTGAGCCGGAAGACCTCCTCCCGGTAGATCACGACGTCGGCCGCTTTGCTGTGAAAGGTGCTGCCCATCTTGACCTTCACTTCGAGCGCCATCTGTTCCAGGCTGTAGCCCATGTCCAGCAACCGCTTGAGGCACAGTTGGCGGACGACCTCTTCCGGCTTGGCCAGCACCTTCTTGTGGCGGTGCAGGCAGTGCAGGTAGAACCTGTCGCCCTTTTGCCACAGGTCGAGCGCGCTGCGTTCGTGTGCAGCGAACAGGGACAGGCCATACTTGACGGCGGGGTCTTGAAAGATGGCGTCGAGCGCGGCGGCTTTGTCGTGCACGGGGAGATACTGGCCGGCAGTTTCGTAGTCTGTGGGGTGTTCCTTCACCGTGCGTGGGTCGGATTTCGTCTTGCGAGCGGGCATGGCATCTCCTTCGTAGGCCATAGGTCTGACCGATGGTGCAATGCTCTATCTCTCATGCGACGTGCCCAGTGTCAGTCCACGTAAGAATGGCGTCTTCCCCATCCAGATGAAGATGAATCGCCTCGCGCAAGTTCTGCACCGTTTTCCCTCCCAACTCTTGCTGTACTGGACACTTGAGATGATTATACTCTGTCTGACCTGTGACGGCAAACCGACCTGGCGGTAGGTTCCATTGAGATTTTGACAACAACCTCTCAGTCCAGTATAATCACCGTCGAGGGCATCGCCTATGGCCAAGTGGACAATTCGGGATCGCTGGGGCAACGCAATCTATCTCACCAGTGGTATCCGGAGCCTTGACACTGCCCCGGGGAGGAAGAAATGTTAAGGGTTCAGGTGAAAGAAGAATATGCGGCTATCTTGGATCCAATCCAGGAGAGTGTGGACGAAGCGCTGCGTCGCTATGCTATTGAAAAGACACGAAACCGCATCCTGGAACTGGAACAACGACTGCAAAAGTGGGAAGAGCAGTACGGTTGCAGTCATGACCTGTTCGCCTATCGCACGGCCACTGATGAAGGGTACGTCAAGCAACTGGATGCTGATGCCGCTACTCAGCAATGGGAAGGAGATCTAATCTCCTGGGAGTTTGACGTCGAGGAACTGCGGGAATGGCGACGCCGTTTACAGAGATTGTTGACCGAGTAGTCGCATTATTCGAGTCAGCCTTCGTTCATTCCGTCGTCCTCCGCCGCGAAGAGCGGCCGCACCTGGCGCTCGTCGAGATGGACGGTACCTACGGCATTTATCGAGTGCACGTACGGGAGATCTGGCAGGCCGACGGTGTCCGAAAATACGCTTATTACGCGCTATACCAATCCGAGGTCGTTGTTGGCTTTGACAACGCTTCTGACCCAAGAGCGCTGTGTCTCAAGTATGGTAAAGACTACGCACGTCATCGCTTGGAACTGATCCCCCATCGCCACACGGAAGGTAAACAGGCATTAGAACTTACCGGCGAGGTGGACTGTGCTGCTTTCATTACTTGGTTGAAGAAGAACTTGCCCCCAATGTAGAGGAACTTGGGCATCTTGTCCTACGTTTAGCCCAGCACCACCTCAACCCGGTGGGTCTGGCCGTCGGCGAAGATGGGCACGACGTTGCCCGGTATCTCCTGGCTGTCCACTGTGACGGATTTCACGCCCTGGCAGACGTGCTCCGGGTTCTTAACCTCGATCTCGTACACCGCGTTCCTGAATTTCCGAATCGCTTTGAAGCCATCCCACGCTCGGGGGATGCACGGGTCAACCTGGAGTCCCTCGTACGCCGGCCGGAGGCCCAGGATGTACTGGGTGGCGGCCTGGTAGGCCCACGAGGCAGTGCCCGAAAGCCAACTGTTGCGCGCCAGCCCGAACTGCGGATGCTCGTCGCCCAGGATGTTCTGTGGGTAGACGTAGGGCTCGCACTCGAACTCGTCTATGCGCTCGTTCTTGGCCGCCGGGTTGATCTGCGCGTAGTACTCGAAGGCCCGCTCGCCGTTCCCGACGAGCGTCTCGGCGATGATGGCCCACGGATTGGCGTGCAGAAAGATGCCGCCGTTCTCCTTTGCGCCGGGCGGGTAGGTGGTGATGCCGCCCCTGGCCGGGTCAAAGCCGTTGAAGCCGGGCGCGCTGAGCTTGATGCCATTGGGCGTGTTGAGCCGCCGGTACACGGAGTCCAGCGCCAGCCTGGCCCTGTCGGGCGTGGCGAAGCCGGAGATGACCGGCCACGACTGCCCGTTGACGTAAATCTGCCCGTGCTCGTTCGTGTGCGAACCGAGCGGGCTGCCGTCGGCGTCAAAGTAGCGCACGTACCATTGGCCGTCCCAGGCACACTCGTTCACCCGCCCCCTCATCGCCTCGTAGTCGGCGGTGTATCGAGCGGCCGCCTCGGCGTCGCCCAGGTGGTGCATGAGTTCGAGCATCTCCAACAGTGCCTTGCCGTACAGGTTGGCCGAAAACAAGGACTCGGCGCCCGCGCGCAAGTTGACCGTGTCGTTCCAGTCGGCGAACCCCAACAGCGGCAGCCCGTGGGCGCCCACGTCTTTGTGCGTGAACGCGAGCGCGCGGCGCAGATGGTCGAGCACTGTGCCCGACTCGAGGGGTTTCCCCGCTTTGTCTTTCTCATAGTACGGGAGCACCTCGTCCAGGAAAGCCAGGTCGCCCGTCTCCCTGAGGTACGCGGTGACGGCCAGCACGATCCACAGGTGGTCGTCGCTGTAGTATTTGGGCGCGCCTTCGACCTCCCTGGAGTCGCCCTCGCTGGCGACCATGGTCAAGGGGTTGAACTGGTGCATGGCCGAGCCGTTTCTCTTTTGTACGTGCAGCAGTTTCTTGATCAGCGCCTTGCCCTCTCCCGGCATCTGGCTCAGGACGCCCATCACGTCCTGGGAGCTATCGCGGAAGCCGATGCCGCGCGCGCCGAAGCCGAGCTGGTAGAGCGAGAGGTAGCGCGACCAGTTCATGGTCGTGTGGCATTGGCGGGGGTTGTGGACGTTGAGCAGGCTGTTCGTGCTGGCGTCGGGCGTCTCGACCTGGAACCTGGAGAGGTAGGCTTCCCAGAACGCAGCCAGTTGCGCGAACGCCCGTTCCACCTCGTGCGGGTCCCGGTAGCGCTGGATCGCAGGTCGGGCTTGCTCGACGCTCTCGGCCTGGCCCAGTTGCGCGATCAGCCGGGTCGTCTCGCCGGGCTGGAGTGTGCCCAGGTGGTGCATGAGCGCGCCGACGTTGTCGCCGCGCAGCGCCTCGGTGTTGCCGAGTTCGTCGTCGTGCAGGCTGAGCGGGCCGGCCCAGGTGCCGTATTCGTTGTCGCCCAGGAAGCGCTTGCGGTCTGATTCGAACGAGGAGACCGGGCGGTTCGAGGTGAGGTAATTGACGCGCGTGTCCTTGAACATGAACGCATACTGCGCGAGGACGAGCAGCCCATCCGGCTCGGGGTACGCCTTGCTCTGCATCGTCTGGGGCACCCAGTCGGCGTTGGTGAGTTGCTTGAGTGCGTCGAAGTGCGTGTATTCGACGACCGGGATCGCGTCGAGCGCCAGCGGCCTGCCGGAGACGTTCGTGATGCGGACGTCGCGGAGCAGTTGGCTTCCGCCGGGCGGGACGAAAATCGTCGCCTCGGTGCGGACGCCGTAGAACTCGGAGACGATGCGGGTGTAGCCCAGCCCGACGTGGCACTCGTACACATCGTAGGGGTTGAGCGTCGGGACGAAGTAGGGAGAGAAGACCTTGTAGCTGTCTCCCTGCCTGAAGCGGAGGTACAGCGTCTCGCCCTTGAACTCGGAACTGGGAAGCTGGGCGACGTATTTGGTGATGCGATTGAAGGCGGGGTCATCCTTGCAGATGAGCGACCCGCCAGTATGGTCCACGAAGCCCCCGCAGGCCAGCGTCCCTACGTAGTTGATCCACTTGACCGGCGTTTTGGGGGTGGTGATGACGTATTCACGGTTCTTGTCGTCGAAATAGCCGTACTTCATGGCTTGCTCTCCTCCTTTATGGATGGGACACGGATGAACACGGATTGGACGGATCTTCACGGATTTCCTTTTCTGATCCGTGTTCATCCGTCACATCCGTGTGTATCCGTGTACCAGAATTCTCTGCTCAGGTCAACCTCACTTTCACCTCGACCTCGGTCTTGCCGGATGAAGGCAGATGGACGACGTTCCCCTCGACCGGCTGCCCGTCCACCGTGAGCGAAACGGCGTTCCCCTTGCCCGCGCGCTCCACGGCAATGTGGTACGTCACGCCGCGAAAGACGCGCGTGGCCTGGAAGCCGGACCAGGTCGTCGGGATGACCGGCGCGATCTGCAAACCGTCGAACGTGGGCCGGAGGCCCAAGATCCACTGCGTGACCGCGACGCAATTCCAGGCCGCCGTTCCGGTCAGCCAGGAGTTCTTGGCCTCGCCGTGCGTGGGCGCGTCGCGCCCGGCGATCATCTGCGCATACACGTAGGGCTCGCAGCGATGCACGTCGCTGATCTCCTCGCGCGCCGATGGGTTGATGCGCAGATAATAGTCGTGCGCCCGGTCCCCGTTGCCTACCAGCGTCTCGGCGATCATGATCCACGGGTTGTTGTGGCAAAAGATACCGGCGTTCTCCTTGTAGCCGGGCGGGTAGGACGAGATTTCGCCCAGGTGCAGGTAGTACTGTGAATAAGCGGGCTGCAGCAAGACGATGCCGTGCGGCGTCGCCAGGCGCCGGTTGACCGAGTCGAGCGCCTGCTCTGCCCGCCCGTCGTCGAGCCCGAGGCCAGCCATGACGCACAGACCCTGCGGCTCGATAAAGATCTGCCCCTCCGCGCACTCGCGCGCGCCCACCTTGCGGCCAAAATCGTCGTACGCGCGCAAAAACCATTCGCCGTCCCACCCGTGCTCCCGAATCGTGGCCTCCATCCGCTCCGCCGCGTCCAGGTAGAATGTAGGATGGAGAATGGAGAATGGAGAATGGAGATTTGCTGATTTGCTGATTTGCTGATTTGCAATTTGCAATTTGCAATTTGCGATTTGCGCCATCTCTTTCGCCGCCAGCACGAACAGCCCGGCGATAAAGACCGACTCAGCCACCTTCCCATCCTTGTTCGTCGTCGTCTGGAACGATTGGCCCGGCTCGTCGGAGAAGCAGTTCAGGTTCAGGCAGTCGTTCCAGTCGGCGCGGCCGATGAGCGGCAGGCCGTGTGGCCCCAGCCGCTCGAGCGTGTACTGGATGCTGCGCTGCAGGTGCTCGTACAAGGGCTGCTCGGAGCCGGGCCGGTTCTCGTACGGTACGGGCTCGTCCAGGATGGACCAGTCGCCGGTTTCCTTCAGGTACGCCGCGACGCCCAGGACCAGCCAGAGCGGGTCGTCGTTGAAATTGCTGCCGACGTCGTCGTTGCCGCGTTTGGTAAGCGGCTGGTACTGGTGGTAGGCGCCGCCCGTCTCCAGTTGTGTGGCGGCCAGGTCGAGGATGCGCTCGCGGGCGCGCGCGGGCGCCATGTGGACGAAGCCCAGGAGGTCCTGGTTGGAATCGCGGAAGCCCAGGCCCCGCCCGATGCCCGACTCGAAGAACGAGGCCGAGCGCGACAGGTTGAACGTGACCATGCACTGGTAGGCGTTCCACACGTTGACTAAACGGTTCGTGTGGACGTCGGGCGTTTCTACCTGCAAGGCGCCCAGCAGGCCGTCCCAATAGGCGCGCAGTGCGTCGAAGGCGGCCTCCACGTTGTCCTCGTCCAGGTATTTGGCGATGACCGGCCTGACCGTCTGCTTGTGGACCGTCTGCGAGCCGGGGGGATCGAACTTGTGGTCCTGCGGATTCTCGTGGTAGCCGAGCAAAAAGATGACCTGGCGGGTCTCGCCGGGCTGAAGTGTGACTTTGACGTGGTGTGAACCAATCGGCGCCCAGCCGTAGGCGACGGAATTGAACGACTCTCCCCGCTCGACTGCGGCCGGGTTGTCCCAACCGCGGTACGGCCCCAGGAACACGTCGCGCTGCGTGTCGAAGCCGGCGACCCCCCTCAGTCCCCCCTCCAGGGGGGAGGTTCCGGACGGTTCCCCCTCCAGGGGGGAGGTTCCGGACGGTTCCCCCTCCAGGGGGGAGGTTCCGGACGGTTCCCCCTCCAGGGGGGAGGTTCCGGACGGTTCCC
>Ga0172362_10003188_pt1 | contig 14159 bp, 6 predicted proteins | sample LakKivs1_kivu2a2_FD_114534 | JGI IMG/M metagenome (GOLD analysis project Ga0172362, IMG submission 114534) | Sediment microbial communities from Lake Kivu, Rwanda - Sediment s1_kivu2a2 | ecosystem: Environmental > Aquatic > Freshwater > Lake > Sediment | place: Rwanda: Western Province, Lake...
TCTGCAAAAAGCAATATTGTTCCTTATCAAGTTTCTTTTCCAGATAGAGCCAAACGCAATTATCTTTATCCTGTAGAGGCAAAGGTTAAGGACGATGATGAAAGTGATAGAGATAGCGCTTTAGATTTATTGGAAGATAATGAACGCGATATTCGATTCATTGATAATCAAAGAAGAGTTAAGTCTAATTATGATCAGGACTACATGACTAGTGAAGATTATTTCTTGTATAAGAAATATTTAAATTTAGCTCAAAAATACAAAGAAAAATTGAGAAAAAAATATCGCAATTTTATCGAAGAAGATGAAAATAAAAATATATTGGAAGGTTTCTCCAATAAATCAATGGAAATACCTCAAACTAGTTTCCAAACTTACTCAATGAAAGATATGATTATTATCATCATTGTAGGAATTTTTCTCATTTTTGCTCTTGACATTTTTGTTAAAATGGGAGCTAGAATGAAGTAATTTATAATCTTGCCTTTAATTCATCTATTTGTTTTTGTTGATCTTTTATAGCTTCAACTAAAATTGGTATTACTGCAGTATAATTTACTGATTTGTAACCTTCTTCATTAGTATTTACTAACTCAGGAATAATTTGTTCCAATTCTTGAGCGATAAAACCAATCGTTCTTGGTTTTGCATTATTATCCTTAATCCAAGTGTAATATTTTCCATTCATTTTAGAAACTAATTTAGATGAATTTGTGATTGCTTCAATATTCTCCTTCAATCTAATATCTGATTGCTGTGAAAACTCATTACAAACTAATTTACCCCCAACATAAGCATCTAATCCAACTCCAATACCACCATTAATAACGAGAGCACCAGTGTTGGAACTTGTTGAATTAGTAACATTATTGACAGTTGTTATACCATCAATGGTAGTATTTCCGGATGCAGCTAAAACATTAAATTTATTTGATCCTATCGCAAAATTTCCACTTGAAGAAAGAGTTCCTCCAATAGTTGTTGCTCCAGTAACGGCTAAAGTATTTCCTAAGGATGTTGCACCGGATGCTGTAAGTGTTCCACTTAGCGTCGAAGACCCACCAACTGTTAAGTTATTTTGCAATGTTGTGTTACTTTGAACATTAAGCGTACTAAGTAGTGTTGCTGCACCTGTTAAACTTAATGTCCCTGCTAGTGTTGAGTTTCCTCCAACGCCAAGAGTTCCAGTTATGGTTTGATTTCTACCAATTGCTAAATCTCTTCCAATCGATGTGTCATTTGTGATTGATAAATTAGAACCAAGAGTAGCATTACCTGTAACTCCAAGAGTTTGTCCAATAGTCGTTGCTTTAGTAATGCTAACATTGTCACTAAATGTAGCGGCGGCAGCAACGCTTAATGTACTATTCATAGTTGTAGCACCAGATACTGATAAAGTATTGCTAAGAGTTGATGCTCCAGTAACTGCAAGAGTATTTCCAAGAGAAGTTGCTTGAGTTACTGCAAGAGTTCCACCAACGGTTGTATTACCTGTAACAGCAAGAGTTCCACCAAGAGAAGAATTTCCTGTTGCAGATAAAGTTCCACCAATAGAAGTATTATTTGTGACACTAAGATTGCTACGAAGAGTACTATCTCCAGTGACATCAAGAGTTTGTCCAATAGATACATCATTAAGTACCGCCAAATCATTATTAATGGTGGATAATCCTGAAACGGTTAAAGCTGCTGATAATGTTGTATCTTGTGTAACTGCCAAAGTTCCAGATAAAGAACTATTTCCAGCAACTACTAATGAACCAACGGTGGTTGCACCGGCAACTCCAAGAGTACCTCCTAAAGAAGAGTTTCTAGTAACAGTTAAATCGCGATTAATAGTCGCATCAACATCCACGTGTAAATTATTATCAAATGTTACTGATTGTACTGTGTGTAACGTTCCAGATAATGTAGTATTACCCGCAACTCCTAAAGTGCTAGATAAATTAGATGTTCCAGTAACACTTAAATTTCTACCAACTGATAAATCTTTCGATAGTGAAGAATTCTCTGCGACGCTCACTGTTCCACCTATAGTAGTATTCCCTGTAACTGATAATGAACTACTGAGTGTAGAAGCACCACTAACTGCGAGCGTATCATTGATTATAGTTGGTCCAGCAACAGTTAAATCATCACCTAATGAAGTAATTCCTGTAACTGTTAAATTATTAGCTAAAGTAGCTGCTTGAGTTACTGATAATGTTCCAGATAAACTAGTATTACCTCCAACAGTTAATGCACCAGTTAAGCTACTGGCACCAGCAACAGATAAATTATTTCCTAATGAAGCAGCTCCTGTGATAGAGATAGAACTGGATAGAGAAGCTGCCTGGGAAACATTAAGTGTACCACCAACAGTAGTGTTACCGGTAACATTCAAAGTACTTCCTAATGTTGAAGCTCCTGTGACTGAGAGAGTACTTCCTAAAGTGGTAGCACCATCAACAGTTAAAGTGTCATGGATTACTGTTGCATCTGCTACAGTTAGAGTACCACCAAGGTCAGTATTTTGATCTACATCAAGATTATTATAAACGTGGAGACTCTCTCCAATATTTACATTTTTAGCTATACCCATACCACCTGCTAGTACCAATGCGCCGGTTAGTGGCGATGAAGAATCTGTATCATTTGAGTTACTTTGTTGTCCTGATACAGTGAAAGTATTCGCTGCATTATCATTAAGGTAAATGTTACCACCAACGTACAAATCTTTTGCAATACCTACACCACCCTTATAAACTGCGGCTCCAGTCGCAATTGAAGTAGAGTTAGTTGTCTTTTCAAAAACTACTGATCCATTTATTGTTGAAATAGAATTGTTTGTTCCAACATTAATTGAACCGGCACTAATACTTGTTCCAATATCAATACTATTATTTGCATTATTGGCACCACCAATGTATATATTTCCAGTATTATCTAATAACATATTTGTAGAAGAACCATATGAACCATATGACAAAGCTCCTTGAACTAATGAACCACTATTATTTCCAAAAAAATTAATTCCCGTATTATTAGTAATGGGCTGGAGCGAAGCAACAAATGCACTTCCATTCGTAGAAAAACCTGTGCCACTTGAAGGGACTGGGTTATAATTGTTATAATTATTAATTTTGATATAACTATAATCAACTGCAACTTCTACAACTTCATTTGCTGAATTAAATACCTCATTCGAATTGTATGTCAAGCCTCTAAAAAAAACATAAGAACCATTTGTGTAATTCTCGAAATTATTACTAGATGGATTCTTTGGGTATATTTTGTACACTGCTGGGGTTGCTGGAGATCCTGGAGAACCGCCAACAGTAGTTGTTAAAGAAGTAGAGGCGATGTTTGCTATTCTTTTGTACAAAGTTAATACAATTGATGAGATAGAGGATGATGATACTCCAGTTAGTGTTACTGATGTGAATGGGGAACAAAATTTTAGGTTTAGATTACCTGCGATACTACCAAGAACAATACCATAGGAATTGGAAACTAATGAGCCATTATCATATAATGCTGTTGTTATTTTGACAATATCTCCGATTGCTATATTTGCTGGAATAGAGCTTGATGTATTAAATGTTATTGTACTTGAAGATGTTGTATTACCTGTAACACCAGATATAGTGTATGAACTAGTTGCACCCTCTTGATATAAAGATAGGGTGTTTATAGCCTGAGATGGACTTGGTAAAGGATTAATATTTGTCGTTGTTGAAAAAGTTGATAGATTTGTAGAGTAACCTCCTGATGAGAGAAGAACAACGCTCTGTGTTCCTGGATTATTTGGATAAAAACAGGGAGCATAAGAAATACTAGTGTCATAATTTGAAGCGACTACAATATTTTTTGAAGTGTCAATGGCAGAAGAACCAATTTGACTATAAACAAAATTATATTGGGAAACACCCGCTACTGGTGCAACTTCAGGTGTTCCTACTACATAAGTAATATTTCCAGGATCAATTTGGATTGTATTTGCTAAGCCAACGTCGATCATTTGATCTTGAACAATGCTGGTTTGAATGTTTTCTATAACTGATGATCCATTAAATTTAACATTTGAATTGAAATTCACTTCACCTGTACTATCAACTGTGATGATTGGGTTAAAATTTGAACCAATTTTTTTTGCTATTACAAGTTTATCATTACTTACATCGTGATATATAGAAGATGTTGGATTAAATACGTTACTAGTAGTCTGACCAAAATATTGACCTACTGCTGATCCTACAACCTTTAATGTTTGTGTTGGAAGAGACATTTATAATAAATAGAATATTTATTATTTAATTTTCTTGAAAAATAAATATTTAAACGCGGCTAAATCCACTTATATGGACCTGAGCCATGAACAGGTTGATCTTTTGATGGTTCTACATCAATATCTGCTCGTTTTCCATAAACTAACCAAAAGAAGCTGCAATTCTTTCCATAGACTGTAAATTTATTATTCTTAACTCTAGATGATTTTAATATTATCTCAAAATCTTCATCATCATCTTGTATAGGAGTAAGATTAACTGTGAAATTGGTAGCTAAATTTTTAACATATTTAGGTAGTTCAATTTCGACTTTTTTATTATTAGTAATTACTGCTTCTCCTCTATAATAGACACCAGCCTCTGGTCCTTCAAGACAAGCGTGGACCAAATATTTTTTTTCATCATCTGGGTGATCAATAACAAATGTTTTGGCAGTTGACTTATAGTATAATTGTCCATCATTTCCATCGTAATATAATACATTTACAGTGTCACTAGCAGTCGCACCACCTTGAGATATTGATAATGCTGGTCCCTGTGCACCAGTTGCTCCTTGTATGCCTTGTGATCCTGTAGCACCTTGTTCTCCTTGTGCTCCCTGAGCACCTGTTGGACCTTGTATGCCTTGTGTTCCCTGTGCACCTGTTGCTCCTTGTACACCTTGTACTCCCTGAGCACCAGTTGAACCTTGAATACCTTGTGCTCCCTGTGCACCAGTTGCTCCTTGTACACCTTGTACTCCCTGAGCACCTGTTGGACCTTGTATGCCTTGTGCTCCTGTAGCACCTGTTGCTCCTTGTACACCTTGAGCACCCTGAGCACCCTGAGCACCAGTTGAACCTTGAATACCTTGTGGTCCTTGAGCACCCTGAGCACCTGTTGGACCTTGAATACCTTGTATGCCTTGTGCTCCCTGAGCACCTGTTGGACCTTGTACTCCTTGTACACCTTGTGCACCTGTTGCGCCAGTTGGACCCCCACCTGATGAAGCAATCGCAGAAGTAACAAATGCAGTTGTAGCTGCTTGATTATTATTAGAATTAGTTGGTACTGGTAATGTCACAGTTCCTGTAAAAGTTGGATTAGCAATTATTGGGCTATCACTGTTAGCTTTTTCTCCAATCAATGTAGTTATTGTTGTTGCAAAATTAGGGTCATCGCCTAAGGCTTGAGATAATTCACTTAGGGTGTTTAAAGCATTTGGTGAATTATCTATCAGAGCAGCTATTTGATTAGTTACATAAGAAGTCGTTGCATAACTTGACAATGATGATATATTAGCTTTCAAGTCAAGTGCTGTTTGAACTGCAGTTGAAATTGGCTTATTAGCATCGCTAGTATTATCTACATTTCCTAGCCCAACATCATTCTTAGTCAAACCATTAACAGCATTGCCAATAGATGTAGTAACAAATGCAGTAGTAGCTGCCTCTGTACTGTTTCCATTAACAGGAGAAGGCAGTGTAACAGTACCGGTAAATGTTGGTGAAATAAGAGGAGCCTTCAATGCAAGTTGAGTTGTTGTTGCTGTTGATACTGGCTTATTAAGATCACTCGTATTATCTACATTTCCTAATCCAACCATTGCCTTACTAATGCCACTTACGGTTCCAGTAAATGTTGGATTTGCAAGAGGTGCCTTATAAGCTAATTGAGAAATAGTTGCATTAGATAATGGTTTGTCTGAATCACTTGTATTATCTACGTTAGATAGTCCAACCATTGCTTTTGTAATACCACCAACTGTCCCAGTAAATGTTGGATTTGCAATTGGTGCTTTCAAATCGAGTGCAGATTGTTGAGCAGTTGAAACGGGTTTATTAACATCACTAGTATTATCCACATTTCCCAATCCTACCATAGCTTTAGAAATACCACTTACTGTCCCCGTAAATGTTGGATTTGCAAGAGGTGCCTTTAGGTCGATTGCAGTTTGTTGAGCAGTTGAAATGGGTTTATTAACATCACTTGTGTTATCAACGTTTCCCAATCCTACCATAGCTTTAGAAATACCACTCACGGTCCCAGTAAATGTTGGATTTGCAAGAGGTGCTTTCAAATCGAGAGCTGTTTGTTGAGCAGTTGAAACTGGTTTGTTAGCATCACTTGTATTATCTACATTTCCCAATCCTACCATTGATTTTGTAATACCATTAACTGTACCAGTGAAAGTTGGATTATTGATTGGAGCTTTTTGAGAAATAAATGTTAAAACTGATGTTGAAAAATCTGGATCTGCTGCTAAGGCATTGGATAACTCTGTTAAAGTTGCGTAAGTCTCGGGAACTGAATTTACTAAAACATTAATTTGGTCATTCACATATTGTTCTGATGCATAAGTAGTTAAATCTGACAAATTAGCTTTATCATTTAATGCATTTTGAACAGCAGTAGAGATTGGTTTATTTAAATCACTGGTATTATCGACATTTCCCAATCCTACCATCGATTTAGTTATACCACTTACTGTCCCCGTAAATGATGGATTTGAAAGTGGAGCCTTTAAAGCAAGAGCAGTTGAAGTCGCTGTGGAAACTGGTTTATCCATGTCACTCGTGTTATTTACATTTCCTAATCCAACCATTGTTGCAGTAATTCCACTTACTGTTCCTGTAAATGTTGGGTTTGCAAGCGGTGCTTTTAATGCTAATGCAGTTGAAGTAGCATTTGAAACTGGTTTATTAGCATCACTAGTATTATCCACATTTCCCAATCCAACCATTGATTTAGTAATACCACTTACTGTACCAGTAAAGGATGGACTATTTAATGGGGCTTTTGCAGCTAGAGCAGATGCTGTTGCTAAAGATACTGGTTTATTAGCATCACTAGTATTATCCACATTTCCTAATCCAACCATTAATTTAGTAATTCCACTAACTGTTCCAGTAAAAGTTGGTGAATTTAAATTAGCCTTTAGATTAAGTGCAGTTTGTTGAGGTGTTGATAACGGTTTATTGGCATCACTTGTGTTATCGACGTTACCTAGACCGACCATTGATTTTGAAATACCACTTACTGTACCTGTAAAAGTTGGTGAATTAAGGTTCGCCTTTAACTCGAGAGCATCCTGGGTAGCAGTAGAAACTGGTTTATTTAAGTCACTAGTGTTATCTACATTTCCCAATCCGACCATTCCCTTAGTAATCCCACCAACAGTTCCTGTAAAAGTTGGGTTATTAATATTTGCTTTAAGATCTAATGCAACCTGTTGAGCATCGGAAACTGGTTTGTTAGCATCACTAGTATTATTTACTTGACCTAATCCTACATTTGATTTGGAAAGACCTGAAATATTGGACGCACCTGTAAAATTAACATTACCCGTTAAATTTGGATTATTGATTGTAGAGGAAGCCATTTTATAATATTATGAACAAATTAAAAAATAATTCCGAAAATATTAAATTTAAACGCACTAAAATAAAATAATCATGATTATTATGTATGACGAGTTTTTTTAAAAATTTGAATGACAACCTTATGGGACTTATTATGCAGAATTATAATGAACAAATACACGACCATATAAGAACTTTTATGAACAATGATAAATTTACTATAATAATAAATAATCTAGATAAACCCAATCTTGTTAATTATAATATAGATAAGATTGATAACTCGAAAAATATAAATTTATCTAATCCAGGTAAATCTTATATTAGCGGTGATCTCCAAAAAATTAGAAAAATAATTAGCGTGATTAATAAAAATTTTTATGAAATACAAAAAATATGTACATCATTATCACATGAAGTTTCATCAGATGAAGATGAAACGATAATGTTCCAATTAATTGAAAATGATTTAATATCTATAAAAAATAAGTTTGAAGATGTAAAAAATAATTGTAAAATGTACATACCAATTTTTAAATTAATTGAATCAAAATTAGTTGAATTACAAAATAAAATAATTGATGATTATCAAATTATTGATAAAAATTTATATTTACTAAGAATTAATAAATTAATTGGAATTGTAAATAATGATCTATTAAGATCAAGAAAATTAATTGAAAATGAAGTAAAATTAAGAGATTCGTCAATGGAAGATATTGAATCAATAAAAAGAATTATAACTATATTAAATGCTAATTTTATAAAATTAAATAATAATTTTGCAACAATAAATACTAATTTTTGTAGATTAAAATGTGATTCAAAAAAAAAATTCGACTATTTGTTGAACCAAATTATTAAAATTGAGAAAACATTATTATCCTTAGGTGCAATATTTAGACTAATTGAAGATAATTTCAATAAATTAAAAGGTAAAACTAAAGAACTCGATAGCAAAGTTAATGATTTTGGTAAAACGATCGCTACAACACAAAAGGATATAAATTTATTGCAATCTAGATTTAGTGCTATTCTAAATAAATATAATTCACTTAATCAACGATTAACAGTTGTTGAAGAAATTGTAAAAGAAAATGGAAATATCGTTAATCAAGAAATTAATACAACAATTCTAAATTCTACAAATATAAATGTTATAGAAAATATTACAGCAGCAGGAGTTATTGCTAATAAAGTTCAAACTGAAGAATTTTTATTATTATCTGATTCTCGACTAAAAAAAGATATAAAAAATATTGATAATCCTGATAAAAAAAAATTATTTCAATTAAAAGGGAAAAAGTATAAATTTAAAGATAATAAAATTGAAGATTATGGTTTTATTGCACAAGAAGTAGAAGAATTATTTCCTAACCTTGTTTCAACAAATGAAGATGGTATAAAAAGTGTAAAATATGCTCAATTCATTCCAATTATTATTGAAAATATGAAAAAACAAAATCAAGAAATATTTATTTTAAAAATTTTGATAATTATAATTGTAGTTATTTTTATTATTTTTCTTTGTTTTAGAAAATGCATATAATAGAATTATTTATTTCATTATATGATGAATTTAAAATTATAAATCAAGAATTTATTGATGCTATGCAGAAATATAAAAATGATAAAATAAAAAATAACAGTGATTGTAGTGAAAAAATTATTAATATAGAAGAAGAAAATAATTTAAATGAAAATGTGAGTTTTGATAAAGAAATAAAAGAAAATATTGATAAAAAAGAAAATATTAAAAAATTGGAAAAAGATAATAATTATAAAAAAAATTTACAAGAAAAAAATGAAAAAAGAGAAGATGATAATTTTATAAAAAAAATTTATTTGAAATTATTATTTGTTTTTCATCCTGATAAAAATATTGTTCCAAGCAATGATAAATTTGATACAGTAACAAAGGCAATGCAAAATAAAGATATTATCACAATATTCTACTATTTTATTCTTTATCGAAATATAATCCAACTTAAATCTCTTTTTGAAGAATTATCTAATAAAAAATTTTTATTTAAAACATTGGAAAATTATTCCAATCTTATGAGAAATAATATAATTGAAATAAAAAAATCAAATTTGTGGAATGCATACTATAATCCAAATTTAAAAATAAGATTGGAATATTTTCAAAAATTAAATTAGAAATAATTGGTTTTGTACTCAAGAAACAATCAAAAATTGTTTATAGGAGCATATGAAACAAATTATTTCTAATTTTTATTTAATAGAGAAACAATCAAAGATTGTTTCTATAAAAAATTAGAAATAATTGGTTTTGTACCATAAAAGCAATCTTCGATTGCTTTTAGCTATATGGAACCAATTAGAAATAATTGGTTTTATACATTATTGATCCAACAACGATTATTAATAATATGATCAAGAAAAACCATAAATTTTTAGTATCTTTCTCGATCTTATCTGCTGGATAATCTGGTAATTCTGGTTCAGGAGGAAGAACAATAATTGGTTGCTTTTGCTGTGGTTGTCTTCTCATCTTTACATCTCTTCCATTCATATCCTCTGTTTTAACAAAATGAGTTCTAGCCGGTGGCATAAAAGCTCCAACAGGTTTCATTCCAGGCATTACCATCTCTGGACCATCTGATTTAAACTTATTAGCATTTAAATTATTATTGAGAAGCTTATTGTTAAAACTATAGCTATCAGTATTTTCTCCCCAGTAATCTGGTCCAAAATTTACATTACCCCAATCTTGACTATCTTTTCCAACACTTGGATTGAAAGTATTGCTTCCAAAATTTCTATTTGTCATTCCTTGTATAGCAGCACCATCGCTTTTCCATTGGTAATTTGTATTGCCGAATGTAGGTGGATCGGTTGGCATAGGGACAACAGGAGCTTGATAATTGGAATTTTCATTGCTTTCATTTTCCAATTTTGTATTGCTAGAAAAATGTTCTAAATCACATGCACTTCCTAAAGAGAATATAGTCATACTAATAATTATTTAGATTTTGTTTTACAAAATTAATTTGCATTACCATAATACCATTTTGTTTTTCGAAATTTCAAAAATATTTTACTCTTATTACCATAATTTTGTTTTTTATACTTTTCATTACCATAAAACTTAAAAAGTGACCATCATCTTTTTTTTTTATTTTTTTCCATTACCATAAAAAATTACCATGGCATAGTAGTGAACAATATGGTCCTTACGAAGCATGTTCTCGATATTATAAAAAAAATTAAAAAAATGACCATGAAATACCATTTTTGATAGAAATTTTTTCAAGTTATAAATATCGGGTTTTTTGAGTTAGAAATTTTTTTAAGTTTTTGTAAATTTTATTTTCATTGATTTCAAATTTTTTTTATAAAATTTTTCTAAAATTTATAAAAAATTAATTTTTGTGGTAATCCATCAATAATATTTTCATTTTTTATAAAAAATATAAAAAATTGTTTGTTAATTAATGATAACAACTAAAAAAAATATACTAAAAAAAAGAATTTTTATTGATAAAAAATCATCTCATTACCATAAATTTTTTTTGTAAAAAATATTTTTCATATGGAATATTTTTTAAAGAGCAAGTTTTCGAATCTCACTTTTTCAATATCGAATTTCAGGGGTTTCAGAAAAATTACCACGGTTCAAAAAAAATGAATTGTGGTTGGGATATGGGGTTTAAAAAATTCCATTTTTTCAAAAATCTTGAAAATTCCTAAAAAATCCTTCTTAACCCCATTTTTGGTCAAAATAGGTCCCGGATATGTCCAGGTTTTTCAAAAATCGACATGACGTGGTACTGAATGGTAATCGAACCTCCATGAAACGTGAACTCGATATCGTAATCCGATTACCATCAAACATGGGTTTTTTACTCACGATGGTTCACATATTGGGCAAAAAAAAGGGTAATATCGAGGAGTTATGGTCAAAAGTAGTTTTTTAATTTAATATTTCATTTACCATTTATGGTAATGAATTAGTCAATATCACTATGAAAAATATGGTACTATTTTTATGGTATTATAAGTGCACCATACTTAAAAATATTTCTAATGTATTCATCAATTTTATTACCATATCGTGGTACTTTAATACCAATCATTTTTGATATATTTTTTTACATTATGGTATAAATATGTTAGTCTAGAAATTTTTTTTAGTAAGGGGGTAGAATACCATAGTTTTTTTCATTACCATTTTTTTGACATTTTTTTTAGAAAAATTAAAAAAAATAAATTCTTATATCATCCAGTACCAAGCGTTTTTTAAAAATATTTATTTTTGGAATGGTACTAAACCCTCGATATGACCTTGATTACCTTGTATTACCACTCATTAAAAATCACGATTTTCGCAATTGGTATGTATTACCGTCTTCGTGGTAATACTTAAAATCCTATTTTTTTGTAATTACCATAATTCACTCATTTATGGTGAACCCTTAAAAATATATTGAAAACTTCAGTACACCATAAATTGATTTATTACCATCATGGTCATCCCCAAAGCAAACAACTTTTTTTCACTTTTATGGTATTAAAATGGTGTTTCATTACCAAGCACTTTTTTTTCAAAAAGGTCATTTTATTATCATGTAGTACCACACATTTTTCATTTTCTTGATAGCTTCTCATTACCATGACAAAATGTGCACTCGTTAAGAATTATAGAAGTGATCATTGACTTAGTACCAGGGATTACCATAGCCTTGTTTTTTTTTGAAAGTAAAATAGGTTTTTAATGGTAATAGAATGGTAATACCTTACCAGTGCACAGAAGCTAAAAACCTTAAAAAGTACACCATCTCTTACCATATTTATTTTTATTTTTAATAGCTTCTTTCATTACGGAAAGAAAAAGTTATAACAATAATAAGAATATTTATTATAAATTGAGTAATTTACTATTTTTAAACAATAATATGTTATACCATAAAATATAAAATATGGTAATTAAGTAAACTAACTTTTAAAAAAAATGGTAAACTCTAATACCACATTCGATGGTTCTAAACAAAAAACTACAAATCATCCTTTCTTATTAAAATTTTGGTTCACAATAAATGTTATTAATAATAATATATTAATTCGATTTAGTAAGATATAAAACTTTAAAATAATAAATATGAAAAAATAGAAATTTTTTAGTCAAGGAAACATTTTTTTTTTCGCCAGGGGTTCTATAAAATCGAAAAAAAAAAAAATCGATTTTATAACTACCCTTAGCTATTTTTTTTTTTTGCCGCGAGGGTCTTTTTTTTGTCGAAAATCGAATGGTAAGGAAATAAGAAAGTTAAAAATAGAAACCAGTAATACCATTTATGGTAATGGTGTACTCAAAAAAAGGATATTACCATGAGTGCACTTAAAATATTTTCTATCATTGTAAAAAAATATTACTCAATAAATATTTTTTACGAAAATATTGTAAATCATTTTTTTCAAGATTAGTAAAATTTTAATATCGAAAAATCGTCTAAAAAAAGGCTTAAACGCTCGTTATGGAATCCCTTGGTATTGGTTTGGTAATGATCTAAGTTCACAAAACTTTTTTTTAAGTACACCATATGGTAAGTGCACTCTCTTTTTACAATGCGAATTATCCTTTTCGTTGAAAAAACCCATATCCCATCCAACTTAAATTTCATTACTATTTTTTTTACTTAAAAAAATATACTACCAAAAACGAGTTTTTTTAACGAAAAATCGCGTTTTTAATGATTTTTCGTCCGTTATAAAAAAAATACCCTAGGGATATTACCATTACTTACCACAAAATGCTCGAAATAGATGTTTTTAACTTTTTTTTGTTTACCACTCTCGTGCATCGTAAGCCGACATGGTCATTTTACAGTGTTTTCAGAGTGTTCACTTTTTAGGGGTCATCCAAAATATCGAGGTCAACATATGGGCGATTTTTTGAATGAACCGTCGTGGATATCCCTACAAAGGAAAATTTTAAAAAATCGACTCCCGAAAGTTAACAGGATTATGGTATAGTCAATTTTTTTAAGTAATTTTAATTACCATCGCTTACCATGCACTTTTCAAATTGAGTTGCTCAATTTTCACATCCCATCGTATTTCATGGTAATGAAATGCCTTCGTGAATGGATGATTTTTATACGACTAAAAAACTAGTTTTTCTTAAATTGCATCCTGCATAAAAATGTCGTAATATTTTTAACTTTTTTATAAATAAAATATTTTTTTAAAAGAAAAAAACTTGAAAAAAAACGCCCGACACGTCTTTAAAATACAACTATTACCATTTATTACCATGCCAGAAAAGTTAGAAAATATCGATTTTTTTAAGGTAATGTTTTTATTAGCATGAGGTTTTTGCTCATCAATAACTATCAATAAAAAATCGAATTTTTAAAAAGTAGTGTACAAAGAAAAAAATTATCTGATGAAAAAAAAATCAATAGTAAAACTGCAAAAAATATTTTTTTCATTTCAAAAAAATGTTGCTAAAAAAGTCGATATTGAAAAACACATAAAAATCGCTCGTAGTAATTTTTTTAAGTACTTTGGCTCAATTTACTCAAAA
>Ga0172362_10003189_pt1 | contig 14158 bp, 14 predicted proteins | sample LakKivs1_kivu2a2_FD_114534 | JGI IMG/M metagenome (GOLD analysis project Ga0172362, IMG submission 114534) | Sediment microbial communities from Lake Kivu, Rwanda - Sediment s1_kivu2a2 | ecosystem: Environmental > Aquatic > Freshwater > Lake > Sediment | place: Rwanda: Western Province, Lake...
AACTGTTGAACTTGGTTTCTCGCCCAACAAACTCCTTTTGATTCTGTGTAAGGAATATCTAAGATTCTGAATCTTTTGTCGCTTCTGTAGTTATCAAGATTATCAAATCCGTCTTCTGGATGAAATTGTCTTGCAATACCAAATACTAAGTTTTTAGGTCTTTTTGCGTTTTCTAACGCGCTTTCGATAGTCGGGATTAATTGTGGGTCCCTATAGGATGCAATCTGAATAAAAATTTTCATTATGAATAGTTTTATTCAAAAAATATTAATTAAGAAAGAATAATAAATAGGAAATTACCAACAAGTTATTATAACAAGACCATTCCCTCCTCTTCCTCCTGTTCCTCCTGTAGTACCGGCGCCTCCACCACCTCCTCCTGAACCCATATCTCCGTTACCTCCATTACCTCCAGCGGCGTTGAACAAACCGCTTCCTCCGGCGCCAGCGGTCGCGGCTAATATTTTTAATTTAAAAAATCCATTTCCACCTGGAGACCCTTGTGAAACTGTGGGCATTTCTCCAGCACCAACAATTGTACCACCATTAAAATTTGCCGACTGAGCTCCTCCACCCCCCGCTCCTCCCATATTTATAACACCATCAGTTCCGTAGGTTCTTGAACCACCAGCACTACCGCCCCCTAACCCTGATACATTCCCTGCAAACCCAGCTGAGAAAAAATTCGTGCCCAAATTTGCAAAGTTCGCGGAAGATGAAGTTGCCGCCGCAGCCGCAGAGCCCGCGGCTCCTCTAGCATTTGCACTCACTCCAGCTCCTCCTCTACCCCCTCCGTTAGCAACTAAAATATAGGTACTTGACGAACCTGCGGTATTATAAACCTCAACTATTGTTGACCCTCCGGTTCCTCCGTTACTACCAGGAGAGCCGGCACCACCTCCTGTACCTCCCGTACCCACAGTAATTTTTAAAATATCAGGTAACATAAACGCAGGAAAAAAAGCCGATGAAAAACTACCAGAGCCACCTCCTCCTCCACCACTTTTAAGTGTTCCTGAAGCGGCGGAATAACCACCTCCTCCTCCTCCTCCAGCGCCAATTGCTGTTATAAGTACACCGTTAATTCCCCTTGGTTTAACCCATATACCTGAATTAAAAAAATATACGGTGTTTGTGGATTTATCAGTTATATTAAAAACATCTATCATATTACCAGCAATTAATTATAACTATTCCATCACCACCTTTTCCACCTGTTCCTCCAGTTGTACCAGCGCCACCGCCACCACCTCCACTACCATATGAACCGTTGCCACCTGTTCCACCCGTTCCCGAACCATTACCGCCACCTCCTGTCCCCCCTAATTGGTAAAAAGGAGTAATTGATGAACTACCATTTTCTCCGTTACTATTTACGGCACCTCCATTTATTCTTGTAACAAATCCGGCCCCAACAATACTACCACCACTAAAACCAACATTTGATGTGTTTTTACCTCCACCAGCAGCACCTCCTGTTGTTGGTGTTGCCGATGTTGTTCCGTAGGTATAACTTGTACCAGCTGCGGCTGAAACTCCCGCAGTTCCATTCGGTCCTGTAGTTTTTTGATTAAGGCTAACAAGTGAATATGGCGATTGTAATGAGGTGGGTACAACACCACCAGGTCCTGCCGTACCACCACCAGAGCCGGCAGTTCCTCCTCTAGCACCAAGAGCTCTTACAATTATTAATGTACCTGTGGCATCATTTCTATACGAAGGTTGTATTATTGAATCTCCTCCTGTAGTTCCATTCGTATTCGCACCCCCACCCGAACCACCTATACCTACTGTGATTCTAAGAGCGTCCCATGATAAATCCGATATTATCATGTTTGTCATAATAACACCTCCTCCCCCGCCTCCACCACCAGTTCCGGCAGCTCCACTTGCAGAAGTTTGACCTCCTCCACCACCTCCGCCTCCTCCTATTGCAGTTATATAAATCATGGAAATACCCATTGGTTTAACCCATGTTCCACTTTGGTAGAAAATCTGTGTTTTATATGAATTATCTGGTAAATTATTTGTCATAAAATTAAAAACAACTTATTATTACTAAACCATCCCCACCTTTACCTCCTGTACTAACACCTGTGGGACACCCTGTATTTCCACCACCGCCTCCACCGCCCCCCGAACCTAAAACTCCATTACCTCCATTTCCACCACATTGGTTGGTCACATTGGTACTACTCCATCCTCCAGCACCTCCGTATGATTGAAAGGGTACCATAGTAAAAATCCCGCTATTACCAACAAATGTAACGTTAAAGTCACTAAGTGTCACGGAAGCTAATGTTGTTTCGTTTCCTATTATACCTCCAGGATTAGTTCTAGACCCTGCTGAGTTTCTTTGCCCCCCTCGTCCGCCTCCACTCGTTAAATTTGTAGTTGTTGTGGCACTTGGTGCTCCGGCGGTTCCACCAGCCAATGAGCTCTGAATACCTAAGTTAAGATAAATTGCGGATGTTGATACCGATGCCGCCGCCCCACCTGTGCCGGCGGTACCATTTGTGGTAGATGCTGCATTACCACCACCTCCACCCCCATTAGAAAATACTAATCGTGTAGTGAAAACATTACTACCGTTTGGTAAGTCAATGTATGTATTACCTCCATTTGTTGACGGGTCTCCGCCATTACCAATTACAATGGTTAAAACATCAGGTAAAAATATGGCGGGTATCAATAATCGTGATACCGCACCTCCACCTCCTCCACCACCACCGGCATTACCAGTCGCTCCCGGAGTACTGTTACTTCCACTACCTCCACCACCACCGGCTCCAACAACAAAAAAACTAACCATAGTTATACCCCTTGGTTTAATCCAAGTTCCACTTTCATAAAAAACTTGGTTTTTGTAAGTATTATCTGTTGTATTAAATAAATCCAAACTCATTTTACTCGGCCCAATTTGGTCTTGGTGGAGTTGGGTCCACTACAAAGTACCCAAAATTGATTATTAAATTTAATGTGTTACCATCCAAGTCAGTTAATCTAACACACTGTCCGGCCATCCAATCTATTTCCATATATCCCATAGAAACCGGTGAACCGTATTGAAATTGTATTAATTGATATATTAACATTAGTAATCTCCTCCTATAACTGTACAGGCAATTCCTCCGGCGGCCGCCGCACCTAAAGCGACATAAATCCTATATGTTGGTGGTAAGGCGAACCCTAAAGGTAATTCATAATTGGTTGATGCTGCATTAGTTGTAAAAGTAGCATTTGCTGCTATTGTAATTTCATCAAATAAAGTATTGTTCGCGGCTGTGCCGGTTGAACCTCCGTTATTTATGAACACACGGGCAACAACTGCCGCTGAGTTTGCACCTGTGTGTCTAAATCTTATTTTTTGAACATAACTACCGTTTGTTCCTGCTGAAAACGCTAAATATATTGTTCCTGCGGTTATATTACCGACATTATTTGCGTCTGTTGCGGTGACCCATTGAGCGTCTCCCGCTATGCTAAATATTGGTTGTGTATTTGCTGGCATAATATTAATTATATATAATTTAAGTTATTTCCTGTAGTGTAAGCCTTTCCATAATCAAAAACTTGTATTAGGGTCACGTTACCTGTAGAACTATTACCTGATAGTCCATATCCTGCGGTAATTCCTGTAACACCTAAATTTGTTATTGTTGTTACATTATCTGATGTTGTTGCGGTTATACCATCACCACCTGTAATACCGGTTATACCTTGTACAATTTGATTTGTGAATACAAGTGTATTTGTACTGGCAGATGTTATGGTTATACCAATTCCACTAAAGTTAAGGTCTGAATTATTTGAATTGGCGCCAAATTGTGTAATACCACCTATTTGAATATTCTTGAATATATTTTGGGACGAACCTTTGTCGGTATTAATTATTATGGTTGCGAAATTGGTTGTGTCTCCAGATAATCCATCGGTTGCGGTAATTCCTGTGACGCCTTGAACTTGGGTATTAATTAAAGTAATGTTACCCGTAGTTGAACTTCCTGATAATCCACTAGTCGCTGTTACACTTGTTACACCTGTATTTGTAATTGTAACAACTCCATTAGTTGGTCCTGATACTGAAATACCGTCTCCATTTGTGACGGCACTAACAGGTAAGTTTTGATAAGTTGTTGCAGATATGGTATTTGCAGTCAAACCATTTGTAAAAATGGTTGCCCCTGTTACCGTCCCTCCTGTAAAGTTTGAACCTGTTGTTCCTGTAAATGATATGGTAAAATTTCCGTTATTATCTGTTATTGATATATCACCGCCTTCGGTTAAACCACTAACAGGTAAGTTATAATAAGTCGTTGCCGATATTGTTGTTGCAGTAATTCCTTGATTTACTAATAAATCCGCACTTATTGTCGTTAAATTACCACCTATTGTCACATTAATCCCATCATCAGTTATTTGACTATTAGTAAAACCTGAAGATGTAACATATTTTGGAATTGTATTAGTAGTACCCGTACCATACAAAAACCCCGGTATTGTTATAGTACCTGCGGACGATGATAAAGTTAAATTACCATTAGATAAATTAAAAGTACCTCCTGTGATACTTCCACCACCCCCACCTCCTGAAATACCGGTAATTGGTACGGTCCCACCTGTAATATTAACTAAATTTAAAGTTCCGGTGAATGAATCAAATGTTCCACCCGTTACCGCTAAATTAGTACCGTGATATTTTTTCCAAACGGAATTTGACCTAACATTACCACTTACACCGTCAATAGTATTTGCGGTCCAAGCATCTATAAAACTTTGACCCGCAACAGAATTATTTTTAACCGTTGTCCCAAAATCTGAAAATACTACAGTGTCTCCACCAATACCTGTTGAGCCAGTTGCTGCGGACCAAAGAGATAAAAAATTATCAATTTGATATTGATATACTTGGTCTGTTTCATAAACATAAACCAACATTCCAAGTCTTCTTCTACCTGAAGATATATTGTCTGAATTTAATGTTAGAGTATCAAAAGAAAACACACTTCCATCACCTTTAAAAAAACTAATAGGTAAAGTATTACCACTTAATTCAATTGGACCTGTCGTGGCTGGTGGTATTATAAAATATAAGTCAGTTATATTATAAATCTCCATAAATCCACCAATACCTAAAACTGAAAAATTAGTACCAAAAGTTTCAGTTCTTGTTACTGATTGGGCTCCGTTTAGTTGCTCGGGGGTTAATGGGTTTTTATATAGAAAGTCTGACATATTATATAATTATTAAGACACGGTATTTCCTCTAAAATAGATATCTGTTGAATTTAAAAGTCTAAAGTTAGTACCAGGATATGTGGTATAAACTCTATATGTACCTATAGGTATAGTTGTACCTGTATATGTAAATGTATAATTATAGATAGTTGATTCCATATTAACGGTTGTTAATATATTAGGATTTGATGTACTATAATCAATTTGTGTCTGTTTTAAATTATTTGTTGCGTTGATTGGGATAATCCAAGAATACCAAGCTCTGTCTGCTGTTCCTGCCGAAACTTGAGTTGTATCAAAATTATATTGGATTATTGAATTACCAAATGAATCAAACCCTCCTGATGTTTGAGGAACCGTTTGTTGGACAATTGTTGGGAAAAATCCATTAGTCCATCCTGTAAAATCAACATAGTTATTTAACTCTTCGTTAAAAGTGGCTTGAATTTGAGTTGGTTGAGAGGCGTTTGAAAAACCAAAGAAATTTTGACCTCTATTATACATCCAAAAACCAATATCAACACTACCTGTAAATTCCTCTATAAACAAATAAGCAATTAGTGGTGGTGGTGTTTGAGAAGGTGTGACTGTTGGTGTTGGTGTGTTAGTTCTGGTTACTGTAGGAGTGACAGTATTTGTTGGTGTAATTGAAGGTGTTATTGATATCGTAGGGGTTATTGATGGTGTAAAACTAATTGTTGGTGTGATTGAAGGTGTAATAGATATTGTTGGGGTAATTGTTGGTGTTTGTGTAGGTGTTAAAGTAATGCTTGATGAAGGACATAATCCTGCGATGCATGGGTCCGAAATGGTTATATTAACTTTGTTAGAATCGGCAGTTGGGTCACTACCACAAACTGGTAATAATGTATTACCACCAATAAATGTGGAAATAAAAACTTTATTACAGTCGGTATATTGAATACCAACCGAGATTGCTGATTGATTATCAAATAAAATACATAAACACCCCGTATCAATATTAGTTGGTGTTACTGTAGGTGTTGGAGTTGGGGTTGGGGTACCTGTCGGACAAACTATAACTCTTATATCTTCACACCCTATTGAATCTATTATTTTAACAATAACTTGACTAACCCCATCTAATTGATATGGTAAATCAAATGAAACACTACTTGATGTTACCCCTGTTAAAACATTATAACAATATGTTAATGTTGTATCACAAACATTAATAGTGAATGGAGATGTTCCTGAAAGATTATTTACGTAAATTACTTGCATTAATATAAACTAAATGTCAATTCTAAATTATAAATAGAATGAAAGTGAATATTAATCAGAGTAAAATTATTCAGTAGATGTTGGGGTAACCGTTCTTGTTGGAGTTGGTGTTATTGTTGGTGTAGTAGTTGGTGTCGGTGTTGCGGTTGTACATATACATAATTCATTTTTCTCACTAGAGCCAGGTCCCAACGTTACAGTTGCGGTTTTGTGACAATTTAAAATATAAGTTTCATTATACCCTACTGTTATTGATGATATATTATTACTACAATCTACCACGGAGAATGTTGTTGATTGAGATGTAATGTTACCACCATATAAGTAAATAATTGAACAACATGGTTCAGTTGCACTTGGTGTTGGAGTTTTAGTTGTTGTTGGGGTTAGAGTGTTAGTTGGTGTAATTGATGGGGTAACACTATTTGTAGGAGTATTAGTTAAAGTAATAGTTGGAGTTGTTGTTGGTGTTTTTGTTGGTGTTATTGATGGGGTATTCGTTGGACTTAAAGTAATTGTTGGTGTTATTGACGGAGTCAAACTAATAGTTGGAGTAATAGTTGGTGTTATTGACGGAGTAGGTGTTGGGGTTTTGGTTGATGTTGGTGTTGGGTCAATAGTATTAGTTGGTGTGACGGTTGGTGTGACAGTTGGTGTTGAACTAGGAGTTATACTAGGTGTAACCGTTGGTGTTGATGTTGGGTCAGGACTATTACTTGGTGTAACAGTTGGTGTAACTGATGATGTAACACTAGGTGTTATTGATATTGTTGGTGTTGGTGTTTTAGTTGGTTCAGGAGTATTAGTTGGTGTTACTGTACTTGTTTTAGTCGGTGTAATACTTGGTGTAATTGACGGAGTTGGGGTTGGAGTCGCGGATGGGTCCGGAGTGTTAGTTGGGGTAATAGTTGGTGTTTTAGTTGGAGTGTTAGTTGGGGTAACAGTTGGTGTTTTAGTTGGCGTTGCCGATGGAGCCACTGTTTTAGTAGGTGTAGATGTAGGAGTTATCGTCACACTTGTTGTAGGAGTGATTGTTGGTGTTTTAGTGGTTGTAGGAGTGATTGTTGGTGTTGTTGTATTAGTAGGTGTGGTTGTATTAGTCGGTGTAACCGTTGGGGTTGATGTTATTGTACTAGTAGGTGTTTTAGTTGGGGTAGTTGTAGGGTCAGGAGTGTTAGTTGGGGTTGATGTAACGGTTACTGATGGGGTTACACTAGGTGTTGAGGTTACAGTTGTACTTGGTGTCGTGGTAGGTTCAGGAGTATTAGTTGGTGTCATACTAACTGATAATGATGGAGTAACCGTAGGAGTAACTGTTGGTGTAGTTGTTGGCGTTGAGCTTGGAGCGACTGTTTTTGTTGGTGTCACACTATTTGTTATAGTTGGGGTAATACTTGGAGTTTGAGTAACTGTTTGGGTCGGTGTTGCAGTTGGTCTATTAGTTGGAGTAGGAGTCGGTGTTGATGGTATTGTTGGTGTTACAGAAGGTGTAGGTAATGGACAAACATCGGTTTGTGTTGGTGTTATAGTTTGTGTTGGTGTTGGTGTATTTGTAGGAGTATCTGAAATTGTTGGCGTTACAGAAGGTGTAATACTTATTGTTGGCGTTACAGAAGGTGTTATTGTTGCCGTTATAGTTAATGTCGGAGTCGGAGTAATTGTTTTTGTAGGTGTAATAGTTGGGGTAGGGGTAACATCCTCAATAATGTATTGAATATCAACTGGAGTACATGCTGATATTGAACAATTAGGGCAATCAGGATTAAACATTTGGAATTGAGTTACCCTCAACTCAAAATTATGTTTAACTTCAGGTGACGATAATGGCTCAACGTAAAATCTAAATTGAGAAATTCCACCCTCAAAAGTACCACCAAAATTCTGTTCAATTAATATGTTAGTAGTTAATCCACTTAAAGATGTTCCTGAAAAATCAATAGTTGGTAAAGATTCGGGGTCTTGTTGATAAGGTCCTTCACCACTACAGTTAGTGAATGTTAAATTTTCTCTCAGCCCTTGGGAACCTCCTCCCCAAGATATGTTAAACGGAACGCCAACTTGTTTTTCTTTATCAGTGTTTAAGGCTCTTGGTATAATCTCTTCAAAGTCTTCAATAGTATAAAATATTCTACCATTAACGTAAATTTTTAATCTACCTTTTCTATATTCTTTTTCATTTAACCATTTTTCATTTAAATTTATTAACTCAACTTCAGTACCATCAGTACCTCTTGTATAAGGAGGAGCAATCAATGATACTGTATTATTGGCTAAAGATTCTAAGTAATGTCTTTCCGTTATTGTACTTAATCCACCTCTATACCATAAATCACATTCATCTAACCAAGTATATCTTTCCCAAACAAAATCCACTTGGAACCAATGTTCTTGGTCAAGATACGCCGGATTTACAGATAAACAATATGGGTATATCGGAGGAGTACAATACTCAACAATGGTGTAACCTGTTGTATAAGTAAAACCTGAATTTTCACAGGAACCAGTACTTTGGCAATCTCCTGTAAATCTTAAAACTTTAACACCTATTTGGGGATTATTTGGTTCCCCACATAATCTAAACGAGATATTATTTGACAATACATCCCATTTCGGGTCAACTTCACATGTATTTTCAATTGATGTAAATCCGGAAGAGGTACAATCATTACAAGTATCACAAGTGTCACAGGTTGTACAAGTTTCACATGGTGTTGGAGTATCACAAAATGTTGGAGTTGAGGTCGGAGTTGGTGTTGGGGTGGGAGTTAATTCTATAATATTACCACAAGTATGTGATTGACATTCCCATCCACAGGTCAAACATGGTCCTACATTACAATTACATCCACAACTTACTTGTAATTGAGGTACTCCACCACATTTGTCACATCCGTAATTAAGGTGAGAATCATGAACACCTCCGATTGAACGAGGAGGATAGACATATATACATCTACTATTAGTTATTGTTCTATTACAGCAAGCACAAGTTTCAATACAAGTTAATCCTGATGTAACACGAGTGTATCCTGTAAAACAATTAGGGTGTCCGTCAGCATGATGGTAGAATTTATTTTCAGCTCTTGTCCCTAAATAAAAGAAAATGTTTTTATTATTGGGGTATATTTGGTTTAAAGTAGTTTGACCTGTACCTGGAGTATATTCATTAACCAATCTTGGTTTTAATATCATCTCAACAGACCAACCTTTATTCATTCTTTGTGGTAGAATGTCGTAATCATAACCAAATAATTTATAAAATCCTTGATAAAAACCACCATATAATTCGTGATATAAACCAATATATGGGTCTGTTTTACTTACGACTTCGTATAATACAGTTTTGTCAAAACCTGAAAATCTAATGTTTGGAGAACTAGTATAACCTGTTACCTGAAACATTTTAAATCTTCTATCAAAATATAAACGTTCAAACTTTAAAGAATTATCAAATATTCCATCTGTAAAATATATGGTTTGACCTGTCATTCCGGTAACTAAACCATTATCAATACCTGTTAAACCAATATCACAAGAATCACCCGATAATTTACAGTTTAAATCCTCAGAATTTCCGTTATAATAATTTTGTGAAACAAATACGTTATCAAAATTATATTGACCATATGTTAGGGTATAAGGTGGTACTGTATTTGGGTCATTAATATCTAAATAAATCGGTAATTTATTACCATAGGTTTGTGCAATAAGATATGGGGAAAAAACAACTTCCTGATTAAAACCAGTTTCGTCCGATGTCAAAGACATATCGGTTATATCCAATACAAATTTTGGGAATAAATTTGGATAAACATACTGATTTATATTCTGACTTGCCATACTTTTTCAAATAAATACCTTGTAGCGAATATTTATTGTTAAAAAACCATGATAAATTATAACACAGAATACTTCAAAAATAATTTGTACTTCTTTCTAAAAGATAGAGGTGAAAAAATCTCTGTATATTATTCTGTTGCAGAAACTTTATCTGAATCAAGAAAAACTGATGAAAAAAAAGAATTCAAAAAAAAGAATGAAAAAAAATTAAAAAGTTCCATTTATAAACTTTTAAATTCAAAACAAAAAATCAGTAAAAAACAAATTGATAAGGAATTAGATAATGTTGATGGAGAAATTGATGAATTAGTTGATAGTGACGGTACAATGTTAAATTCAAAAATACCAAACTTGAATATGACTTTGCATCCGAGAAAAACAACTGACCAAACAATTGCTATGTCAAGAGTAACTAACGACCCGGTAACAAGAGGTTATCGCGTATATTGGGGTGAAGGTGAGGACAAAGAAGGTGAAGTAGTAAATGAGGTTGATTATTCTGACGCATTTGGATACGAAGAAACCAAAGACAAGGATTTTAAAGGTACCGTAAATACTCTTAAAAAAATGGGAGCTGAAAACCCTGTTGAAAGAGCGGAGGAGATGGGTAAAAGTGCAAAACTTGATAAAAAAAAGAAAAAAGGTGCATTTGTTAGACAGAGACTTGCAGAAAAGGATAGTATTGAGGAACAACAAAGAAAACAAATGATTAAAATGGTTGAAGACATTTTAACCAAAAAATCAAAAGACGATTCTGATGTTGTGAGAAAAGAAGAAAGTGTTAGTAAAATATTAAAAAATAATCTTAAAGCGATTAAAAAATTAGCTGAAAGAGAGGGAATTAATTTAACTCAACTTATTAAAATTTTAAAATCGGGTGAATAAAGATTTATATGGACATAAAGTACCTCTACCTGAGGATGTTGTAACTTATTTAGGTCAATGTTTTGAGGCTGCAAAAGGTGCTGATGAAACAACGGAAGGATATAAAAGAAACCAAGAATTAAGGGATTCAAAAGAAGTTACCTATCAACAACTTAAAAGAATGAAAAATTTCTTTGACAAATATAATGGTCACGATAATGAGTTACCATTTATTTTAAATGGAGGTCATTATGTTAAAGGATGGATAGATAAAACTTTAGGTTCTATGAGGAATGATGTAAAACTTGGAAAAGAAGTGAAATCTGAAGTTTTACCTAATCAATATATCCAACCTCACGAAAAGGAGGGAATTAAAAATATGAATAGACCAAGTAAAAGTCATAGTACTAATATTGAGGACTATGACATGGCTATAGTTGAGAATTTAAAAAGAATAAATAATTTGATTAAAAAAATAATATAATATGGCACAAATAGAACCACTAAATTTTGAGCAACCAAATAACGAGTTATCTCAAATTGCTGATTTAGAAAGAAAAAAATTATTAACCAGAAATGACTTTAGAAAAACCGCAAATGAATATTCATCGGTTAATAAAGACGCATTAGCGGATGGGGATTCATACGGTAAAGGAACTGGTGAATTTTTAGATGTTTATAACCAAAGTGCAGGAGCGATTCAAGATATTCTTGAGAGAAAAGCTGAGATAGTCATCAATGAATATAAACCAAACAATCCATATACAACTCCTTCAGCATAATGAAACTTTACAACACCTTCAAATCACTTATTTTGGAAGTAGCTTCTATTGATTCTATCGTTGATGCTATTAAGAAAAAACAAAAAGTGGTTATATATTATGATGGTGATGAACCGGGAGGTAGAGGTTTAAGACAAATTGAACCTGTATGTTTTGGTTACAGTAAAGCTGACAATCCTGTTTTAAGAGCTTGGGATGAGGAGGGGGCTTCTCATACAGGTTTTAAAGGAGAACAACCACTTCCTGGCTGGAGGTTATTTAGAGTTGATAAAATTCTATCTTTTAAACCATCCGCAGAGAAATTTAATACCCCAAGACCTGGATATAATAGGACAGGTGATAAAAGCATGGTTAGAGTAATGATAAACGCATCCTTTGACCAACAGACAGTATAATTTTATATCATGACAAACGAAAATGAGTTACTACAAAAATTAATGATTTCAAGAAAAATAATGGAAAAACACAACGAAATTCCAAGAAATCATTCTGAAGGTCAAGTTTTAACTGCTCCTATGGTTGAGTCTCATCAACCTATTAATGCTAATTATAATATCCCACAGGATGTTATAGAAGAGGGAACTGTAAAGGCGGCTCCCGTACAGTACGTTAATTCACAAGAAAAAATAATGTCATCTAAATTACCTGATGCAATTAAACAACTAATGATTGAACATCCTATACATCAACCTAATACTATGTCAGGTCCTACGTTATCAGATGACTTAGTTGAGAAAGCGGCTAGATTAATGAATGGTGGTAAAGAGGTTATCAAAGAAACCGCAACACAAAAAAGAACAACAACTCAAACAACTAATATTCCTGATAATAAAGAATTTAGAACAATGTTAAAAGAAGTCGTTAAAGAAGTCCTGTCTGAAAATGGGATGTTAGTTGAGTCAGTATCTAAGTCAAATGATTCATTCTCATTTAAAGTGGGAAAACATATATTTGAAGGAAAGGTCACAAAAATCAAAAAGATATCATAAATTAAACCCCTCCGAGTGAGGGGTTTTTTATTGTCATTATTTTACCTTTTGATAAGACGGGATATTTATATAAATACACATTTAATATTATGGATACACAGATAGAAAATAAGATAATTGAGGAATATAAAAAAGGTAATAGTAGTTTAAAAATTGTAAAAATAGTAAACTTGTCAAAACCAACAATTCTTAAAGTTTTAAATAAACACGGATTGGTTAGAAAAAGAAATCGTTGTAAATCTTTAGAAATAAAGCCAGAGGAAAATGGTTTTTCTATTATAAGAAAATGCCCAAAATGCGGTCACGATATAAAAACTTTTTCTAAAGACAAGGGGGTCGCTTGTAGGAATCACTTTAGGAAAATAGAGGGTACATCGTTATGTAAACCATGTTCTTTATTGTTACAAGTCGGTGAGGGCAATCCTTTCTATGGAAAAAAACATAGTGAAAAAAGTTTAATCAAAATGACAAAAACTTTAACTGAAACCCCAACTAAGTTTAGTTCATCTTCAAAACCTGAAAAATTAATTTTTAATATTTTAATTAATTTAAATTATGATACTATCAAAACATATAGAATCAATAGATACATTTGTGACATCTTTGTTAAAGATTTAAATTTAATTATAGAGTATAATGGGGACTATTGGCATTGTAATCCTAAAAAGTTTAGTTCAGAATATTATCATCCTCATAAGAAAAAAACCGCTAAAGAAATTTGGAATGAAGATAAATTAAGAATTGATAATTTAAAAAAACTTGGTTATAATTTGGAAGTGATATGGGAATCTGATTTTGATTCATCTATTACTATACAAAATATAATTCAAAAATATGTCAAAAATTAATGTTTTAGTTCTCGCATCAGACAAAACCGGCGTTGGGAAATTTCGTTCTTTAGACCCCCATATATACCTACAAAACATGTATCCCGATGATTTTCACGTGGATATTGATTACGAACCTAAGGTTAATGACGTTAATTATTGGAAAAAATACCAAATAGTTCATGTACATAGGAACATCGGTCAATCTTATGAAAATACCCCTAACCTAATTAAATTTTTAAAAAGTTTAGGTATAGTTGTTATAATTGATTTGGATGACTATTGGCTACCTACCGTAGAACATCCAATTCACCATTTAATTGTTCAACATAAAATTCATGAGAAAATTATCGCCAATCTAAGAGAGGCGAGT
>Ga0172362_10003191_pt1 | contig 14157 bp, 12 predicted proteins | sample LakKivs1_kivu2a2_FD_114534 | JGI IMG/M metagenome (GOLD analysis project Ga0172362, IMG submission 114534) | Sediment microbial communities from Lake Kivu, Rwanda - Sediment s1_kivu2a2 | ecosystem: Environmental > Aquatic > Freshwater > Lake > Sediment | place: Rwanda: Western Province, Lake...
ACGAACGCACGGCGAATCTCCGGTGTGATCCCGCTCGTCTCGAGCAGCAGCTTCACGTCGAAAAGATCCCGGGGGTGCTGGCGGTCAAGTGCCGCGCAGAGCTTCCCTCCGTAGAGATCAGCGATGGACAGCGTGCGGACGCGGACGTAGAGTCCAAACCGATCGGCTGCGGCAGGCGTTAGCTCGCGCGTCTCCGTGGGGTAGACACACCCGCGGAAGACTGCGTTGGGTTCGATCTTGATGACCGCCTCGGTCGAGGTAATCGTCAATCGATCCACACAGTCGCCGCTGTGATGCTATGCGATGCGCGCGCCTGGGACTCGCTCTTGAATGCTCCGTCCCAGGCCGTGCAGCTGCTCTGAGATATCCGCGAGTGCCCCTTCCCGAGAAGTGAGTGGAAGGTACGTCAGGTCGATGTCCACGGAGATTCGTGGGAGATCGCGCACGAACAGGTTGATCGCGGTGCCGCCCTTGAGAGCAAGACGTGCGTGCTCTTGGAGTTCGGGAAGGCAGCGAAGTAGTAGCCGCGTCTGTGCCTCGTATGAGGTGCTAGGCATCGGGCAGGCTTCCGCGGCGTGGAACGGTGATCGCGTACTTAGGATCAAGCTCCCCGCCCTTGTAGAGCTGGCGCTTGCCGGACCCGACGTCCACCCGAGTTGGGTCCAGTTTGTCGACCCAGGCGTGCCCGGCGCGCTCTGCGCTCCAGAGGAAGAGGCGCTTGACCTTGACGGCATTGCACGACTCCAGGAGCTCTTGCGTGAGTCGCGGGCGCAGGGTGCTCAGATTCTGCATAAGTTGGATCGAGTGCTCGATATCGGGGTTTGTGCGTGTCAGCCTCATTTCTTCCATGATCGCCCGTTCAGGAGATGAGACTGGGATCTCGAAGCCTCCGCAACCCACGCGAGTCGTGGAAGCTGCCGGAATCTTCTCGAACAGCGCGAGCGCGTGGTGTTCAACCGGGGTCTCCCAGGGATACTGCCAGAACCATCTGGGAAGACGCTCGGGCTTGTCGCTGATAAGAACAACCGGCTGTGCTGAACCCATCGGGATGAAGTGGGAGAGACCCTGAAGATCAAGCGCTGTTCGAGCCCCCGCGTGAACACTCATCCCGAGTTGTGACTGCAGCGCGTAGAGCCCGCCCCGCCAGTCAACCCTGTCGCCCGCCTGCAAGAAGGCGCGCGGGCCAAGGCGGGCCAGCCACCCCGTGCTAGCGTATGACAACGCCAGGCGGCTCGAGACGCCTTGGGCCGTGAGCCAGGACTGCGTGGCGACCGTGCCACGCGGCCATCCCTGCAGGAGTTGGTTTATCTTCGTGCCCCTCGTACTAGTCATACTAGTTCCCTGCGCCGAAAACTAAACCACGACAGCTCTATAGTTTAATTTCATACACAGAATACAAGCAATACTAGCACGGCGTCAAGAAAAACAAACCGCCCTGGGCTGCCCTCCGTTCACGTCTTTGTCCAACCCAGCAGCACAGCCGCCCTGCCTGATGAGGGGAACGTCAACGGAGAGCGGACGCCCATGCCCTCGCGTGCTCGACGCGAGTGACCGTTGCGTCGAGCACGTGCGGATTCCAGCGTTGCTTCGGGTAGGGAATCCGAGAAGAGAACGCCGCAGGTTCTTCCCTGCGGCGTTCTCGCGCCCGCTCTCAAGGCTCCGGATGGTTCTCTCTACCGGACTGGCGTCCTGAGACCGCGGCGGACTTGCCCGCACACGGCCCGGGACGAGCCAGGATGCCAACCCGCCGTCCCGATCTCCGGCGCCTGACGTCTATCCATTCTGAGCTGCTGTGTACGCGAGGAGCCCTCCCGCCTTCAGCATCGCCTTCTCGCGCTCGGACAGGTCCTGCTTCGCCGGGATGGTCGTCTTCTTGGTGAGGTTCTTGACGACGAGCTCCGGCGCGAGCTTGGACACGTCGATCTCGAGCTGGTCGCCCTGGTCGATCAGGTCGGTGTTACAGGTGATCGGCAGGATCCCCATGTTGATCAGGTTCGCGCGGTGGATGCGGGCGAAGCTCTTCGCCAGCACGGCCTTGATGCCGAGCTTCCACGGCGCGAGCGCCGCGTGCTCGCGCGACGAGCCCTGTCCGTAGTTGTCGCCGCCGACGATGAACCCGCCGCCCTTCTCCGCGGCACGCGCGGCGAACGTCTTGTCCTCATAGTGGAACGTGAACTTCGCGATCTCCGGCAGGTTCGACCGCAGGTGCTGGGTGAGCGGACCGGCGGGGAGGATGGCATCGGTCGAGATCCCGTCGCCGACCTTGAGCAGCGTCTCGCCCCTGAGCACAGGCGGCAACGGCTTCTGGTTGCCGAGCGGCGCGATGTTGGGCGCTCGCCGGATCTCGACGCTTGGGCCCTCGGGCTCGAGGATGAGGTAGTCGTCGACGGTCAGCTTCTCGACCTTGATCTTCGGCGCGGGAAGCTCGCGCGGGTCGGCGATGACCCCCTTCAGGGCGGACGCCGCAGCGACCTGCGGGCTGCACAGGGCCAGCTTGCCCTCCTCGTTCCCGCCGCGTCCCTTCCAGTTGCGGTTCACGGTGCGCAGCGAGAGGTGGTTCGTGCCGGGGACGAAGCCGATGCCGATGCACGCGTTGCAGCCGGGCTCGATCATCCGCACGCCGGCCTTGGTCAGCGCGAGGAAGCTTCCGTCCTCCATCAGCATCTCCCACGCCTGCCGCGACCCGGGCGACACGATGACGTCGATGGCCGTCGACACCTTCTTGCCCTTCAGCATCTCGGCGACGATCTTCAGGTCCTGGTACGAGCCGTTGGTGCACGAGCCGATGAACACCTGGTCGATCTTCGTCCCGGCGACCTTCTCGATGTCGAAGACGTTGTCCGGCATCCCCGGCATGGCGACGAGCGGTTTCACCGTCGCGAGGTCGATCTCGACGACCTTGTCGTAGACTGCGCCCTCGTCGGGCGAAAGCTCCGACCAGTCCTTCTCGCGGCCCTGCATCTTGAGGAAGTGCTTGGTGACGTCGTCGGACGGGAAGAGGGACGACGTCGCGCCGGACTCGGTGCCCATGTTGGTGATCGTCGCGCGCTCGGGGACCGTCAGGTTCTTCAGACCCGGGCCGACGAACTCGAGGAAGTAGCCGACGCCGCCCTTGACGGTGATCCGCCGCAAGAGCTCGAGCGCGACGTCCTTCGCGCTGACGTTGGGCTGGAGCTTCCCAGTGAGGACGATCTTCATCATCTTGGGCATCGTCAGGTAGAACGGCCCGCCGCCCATGCACACGGCGACGTCCATTCCGCCGGCGCCGATCGCCAGCATGCCGAGCCCGCCGGCCGTCGGGGTGTGGGAGTCCGAGCCGATGAGCGTCTTCCCCGGCACCGCGAAGCGCTCGTAGTGAAGCTGGTGGCAGACGCCGTTCCCGTTCTTCGAGAACTTCGCGCCGTAGTGCGAGGCGATCGTCTGCAGGAAGATGTGGTCGTCGGTCGACTCGCCCTTGAACCCGAGCGAGGTGTGGTCGGAGTACGACACCGCAAGCTCGGCGCGCACCTTGTCGATCCCGAGCGCCTCGAACTCGAGCCACGCCATCGTCCCCGTGGAGTCCTGCGTCAGACACTGGTCCATCCGAATGCCGATCTCGGTTCCGCGCTTCAATTCACCTTCGCGCAGATGCTGCGCGAGGATCTTCTCGGTCATGGTTTGGGGCACGAGTACCACCTCTCTGGTGACCGGAAGTATAGCCAGGTCAGGTCGTCCCGCAAAGTGCGATTGTCTCATTGGTTGGGTCTCATATTCCGGGACTCACGCCCCTTGAACGGCTCTTTGGCCCTACAGGACTGCTTCCGCCGCGGCGAGGCCGGAACGCACCGCGCCTTCGATCGTCGACGGCCAGCCGGTCGCGGTCCAATCCCCGGCGAGGAAGAGGCCGTCGATGCGAGTCCGCGCTCCGTGGCGAAGCGAGCCCGACTCCACAGACGGCACGAATGTTGCGGCACGGTGGCGAATGACAAGGCGCCGCAGGCAGCGGGCCGCGCGGACACTGGGGATAACGCCGCCGAGGGCGGCGAGAAGCTCGTCGGCCACGGCGTCCGTCGGCCGGTCGATCCACGCCTGGGCTGCGCTCTGAGACAGCACAAGGTGGGTGCCGCGCGCCGCTCCGCGCCATCGGCCGACGTCGAAGACGGCCTGCACGGGCGAGTCGACGGCGATGGCGAAGTCGTCGGCGAGGACCGGGCTGTCGAACCAGAAGTGCACGTTCACGATCGGCGCCCACTCTAGGCACCTGGCCGGCTGAAGGACCGGCGCCAGCTCCGGACGACCGGCGACGAGTGAATCGAGGGCGCGAGGAGGAACGGCGGCGATGACGGCATCGGCATCGATCCGGCGGCCGTCGGCGAGCTCGACGCCGACGACGCGATCCCCGGCGAACAGAACGCGCGAGACGGCGGCTCCCACTTCGACCGATCCGTCGCCCGCTTCGATCTCGCGCCGCGCCGCGTCGAAGACCGCGCCAAGCGGCGATACGAACAGCCCCATGTCGGCTCCGTGAGGCACGAAGAAGCCGTCGCCGAACACCTTGCGCGCCGCGGCGACGCCGACCTTCTCGGGCGACGCGTTCAGCGTCGCGACTGAGATCGGGACCCACAGCCGCCGCACTACCCGCTCGCTCTGGCCCCGGTGGGCAAGCCAATCGGCGAACGTGTCGCCGTCTCCCCGCCCGAGGGCGAGCATCGCGCCGGCACGCAGCGCCCGCAGTCGCTCCTCGACGGAGAGCGGGCGATATCCGAGGAGCCCCGGCGCGAGATGGAGGATGCCCGGGAGCGGCGCCGATCGAAGGACGCTCCTTCTCCCGTCGCACAGAATCGGGACCGAGAGGAAGCGCTGGAACCGGACCGCGGACTCCGCGCCGATCCGCTCGAGGAACCCGGTCGTCGCCGTACAGCAGCGCATAAGAACGTGGTGGCCGTAGTCGAGACCCTCGCCGCTCTCCCGATCGTCGAACGAAGCGGCGCGTCCGCCGAGCCGCGGCGCCGCCTCGAATAGAGAGACCCCGACGCCGGCGTCGGCAAGCCGGCACGCAGCGGCCGTCCCGGCGAACCCGCCGCCGATGACGGCGACGCGCGTCACGTCAGAACCGCCTCACGAACGCGGCCGCCAACAGCCAGAGCTTCTCGCGCGTCGGGAGAGACACACGCCCGGCGAAGACGTCGAAGCTTGCCGCTTCGATCCGCTCGAGGATGCGGCCGTAGATCTCTGCGAGGAGCCAAAGACACGGTCTTGCGGACCGCGGCACGAGGGGAAGAAGCCGAAGCCCATCCTCGAGGAGCGCCTGCGCCTGCTCGGCGTGGGCGCGCAGCAACTGGCGCAGCGCGGGAGTCATCGTCCGGCCGCGGAAACTCGCCTCGTCGACCCCGTGGCGCGCGAACGCTTCTCGCGAGAGGTAGATCCGGCCGCGGGCGAGGTCCTCGTCCACGTCGCGGAGCACGTTCACGAACTGCATCCCGAGCCCCAGGGAGACTGCCTTCTCGCGCATCGCGTCGGTCGGCGGGACACCGTCGGTGAGGATCGGCAGCGTGGCCAGGCCGACGGCGGACGCGACGCGGTAGGCGTAGGCCTCGAGCTCAGCGTCCGTCTCGACCCACGCGAGGTCGAGGTCCATCTCCACGCCGTCCTGGATCTGGCCGAGGTCTTCGGGATCGACACCGTAGCGGACGATGGCGTCGGCAAGCGCAAGATCGCGGTCGGTCTGGGGTTGCCCCGCCACCGCGCCCATCAGCCGCAGCCGCAGCGCTGCGATCCCGGTGCACCTCGGGTCAGTCAAACGGATCTTGGATGAGACAAACAAGGACCCATCGAGTTTCTCGGTAAGCGAGCTCGCAGAGCTCGCGGCAAGCGCAGCTTCACCGCGTTTCTCGGTAAGCGAATGGCGCGCGCCGGATGGAGTGCCATTCGCGGCGCCGTCGGCGACGTTGTCAAGCTCGCGGCAGAACGCGTACAGCGCGTACACCGCCCTGCGCTGCGCGCGAGGAAGCGAGAGGAAGGCAACGTAGAAGTTGCGTGCCTCGCGGCGGGTGATCCGCGCACACTCGGCGTAGGCCGCGTTCAGATCCATCGTCCCCACCGCCGTGAGAGAAGCGTCGAGAGGAGGATGCCGACCTTCTCCATCTTGCCGACCGTCGGTCGGCGCACGAGTGTGTCGTAGCCTTGGCGCTCGATCTTGTCGAGGATCGCAAGCCCGCCGCGCGAGAAGAGGGCAAGGTCGACGCGCAGCCGGCCCGAGACGCGGTCGAGGAGAGGCAGGCCGCGGGCGAAGTAGTCGCGCGTTCGCTCGACCTGAAAGTGAAGCAGTCGGCGCAACGGCTCCGACGCCGTCGCCGCAGCGAGATCTTCGTAGCGAACGCCATGGTCGGCCATCTCGTCCTGCGGTAGGTAGACGCGGCCGATCGCGTAGTCGCGCCTCACGTCCTGCCAGAAGTTGGCGAGCTGCAGACCGATGCACGTCGCGTCGGAGAGCGCGAGCTCCTCGTCGTCGCGGCGGCCGTACAGCATCAGGACCAGCCTCCCGACGGGGGTCGCCGAGTGGTCGCAGTAGCGAAGCAGGTCGGCGAAGGTCGCGCAGCGCTTGGCACGCTGGTCCATGCGGTTCGCCTCGATGAGGCGCGCGAACGGCTCGCGAGGGAGGTCGAACCGCTCGATCGTCGGCCGGAGCGCGACAAAGACCGGATGTCGGGGAGATCCCGCGTAGCCGAGGTCGAGCTCGACCTCGAACCGGTCGAGGAGAGCAATCCGCTCGGCCGCAGCGGTCGTGCCCTCGCTGCGTCCCTCGAGCACCCAGTCTTCGTCGCCGAGGTTGTCCGCGGTTCGACAGAAAGCGTAGACGGCCGCGAGGTGCTCGCGCATCACGCGCGGGGCGAGCCACGAGATTACCGTGAAGTTCTCGCCCTCCGCGCCGGCGAGCGCCCGGCACAGGTCGCGGGCCTCCTCGAACGTCGCCGCCCGGGCCCCCGGGTCCGCGAGGATGCATGCAGCGTCAAGCCCGTGGGCCCGCGCGACCGCAGGCTGCTCCCCCCCATCCGATGTCCCTGCGCGGGCGCGAGCAGCGCCAGGCTCCTGGACCCGCGTTACGCCAAGCCTCTCCCGCCCATCCGATGGTTCTGCGCCCCCCTCAGTACCGACAAATCCCTGGGCCCGCGCTTCGCCAAGCCCCGATCGCTCGCCAGATGGTTCTGCGCGGGCGCGAGCCGCGCTCTTCTCTGTATGTACGGGGTATCGGGTGTGTGTCACGCTGGATCGGATGCGTCTACTCACTTCTTGTGCGCCCTTCTCCGTCCCTACACGGCCGTGGGCCCGCGCCTCGTCAAGTCCCACCCGCTCGCCAACCGGTTCTGCGAACCCCTGAGTACTGACAAGTTCCTGGGCCCGCGTTTCGCCAAATCCCTCCCGCTCGCCAGATGATTCTGCGCGGGCCGCGCCACGCCGGACTTCGCCCGCTCTCCGGGGGCTTCTGCGCGGTCACCATCCCTGAACCTGGATCACGACTTCGCGCTCGCGCGGCCGGTCCAGCTCGACGAGGAACACGCTCTGCCACCGCCCGAGCGCAAGCCGTCCGCCCATCACGGGGATCGTCTCGCTCGCGCTGAGCATCAGGTGCTGGCAGTGCGAGTGCCCGTTCGGACACTCGTCGTCGGTCATGTTCGCCGTACGAATGACGAAGTCGTTGTGGCGGTACTCCGCCTCGCGGGGCGCGCTGGTCTCCAGGAAGCGGGCCATGTCTCTGAGCAGGAGCGGCTCGTTCTCGTTGATCTTGACGGCCGCCGTCGTGTGGCGCGAGAACACAGTCACCGTCCCGTCCTGGACCCCCGACGCCTCGACCGCTGCGGCGACCTCGTCCGTGATGTCGATGAACTCCGGCGCCGTCTGCGCAATCCGGTGGATCGCGACGCGGTGCATTCTCATCGCCACGCCGTCCTCGATCGTCGTGCGCATATCCTCACCCCTCTTCACTTCTCTGCCTCCAGACTCCCTCCGGCGCGGCCGCGCAGCCGCCGAACGACGTCCTCGATGACGTTATCCGGCGTCGACGCCCCCGCCGTCACCCCGAACCTCTTCCCGGAAGCCAGCCACTCGTCCTCGATCTCGCCCGCGGACTCGATGTGGTGGGTCGGAACCCCCGTCGCCCGGCACGTCTCCGCGAGCTTGCGCGTGTTCGCCGAGCTGCGGCTTCCCACGACGAGGAGCGCGTCGACGCGCACGGCCAACTCCGCGGCCGCCTGGTAGCGTCGCCCCGTCTCCGGACACGTCGTGTCGACGATGCGCATCTCGGGCACTCGCCCGGTGTAGCGCTTGACCAGCTCCTGAACGAACTCGGCGAACATCGCCGGGCTCTTCGTCGTCTGCGAGATCACGGCGATGCCCTTCTCTCCGATCGGAACCGCGATGTCGGGCGACTGCGTGGCGACGCCGCGTCCGCGCGTCCACGACAGGATCCCCCGCACCTCGGGATGCTCGGCCTCGCCGTACAGGACGACGCTGTATCCCTCCTCGACGAGCCGCGCCGCCGCATGCTGCGCCCGGCGGACGATCGGGCAGGTCGTGTCGACGAGCCGCAGGCCGCGGCGCTCGATCTCGGCGTACACCTCTTCGCCGGCGCCGTGGGCGGTGATCGCCACCGTCCCGCCCTCGGGGACCTCGTCGAGACTCGTCGCCATCCGCGCGCCCTTGGCCGCCAGCGCGTCGACGACGTGAGCGTTGTGCACGATGGCGCCGAGGGTGTGGAGCGGGCCCTGCTCGGCAAGCTCGGTCTCGATCCGCTGGACCGCGCGGCGCACGCCGCCGCAGAACCCGAGGACCTTGGCCTTAGCGATCGTCATCGCGCGCCGTCCTTGGCGACGCGGCCAGCTTGCGCCTCCGCAGCTTCGGCGGGCTTTCCAGCGACGGGCGGAACGCCTTCTGTCGCCCGTCGCCAGCGCCCAAGGGCCATCAGCGGGAAGACGTCGCGGTATAGGTGGTAGCGGATCATGAAGTCGGTCGGGAATCCCGTCCCCGTGAACGTCGCTTCGTCCCAGCCACCCTCCTCGTTCTGCGTCTCGGCGAGGTAGCGGATGCCGCGCTCCGTTGCCGGGTTGTCCACCTCTCCGGCGGCAACGAGCGCCAGCAGGGCCCACGCCGTCTGCGATGCCGTCGACGGACCGCGGCCTCTCCACACAGGGTCGTAGTACCCCTCGATCTTCTCTCCCCAGCCTCCGTCCGGATTCTGGCGCGCGAGCAGCCACTCGACCGCCCGGCGCACGTACGGCGCGCTCACGTCCTCGCCGACAGCGGCGAGCCCCGGGAGGACCGCGCCGGTCCCGTAGATCAGGTTCACGCCCCAGCGGCCGTACCACGCGCCGTCCGGCTCCTGCTCCCGGCGGAGGTAGTCGAGCGCACGCCGAATCACGGGATCGCTCGCCCGACGGCCCAGCCGGCCGAAGTACTCGACGATGTGGCCGGTGACGTCGACGGAGGGGGGGTCGATCATCTCGCCGAAGTCGGCGAACGGGATGTCGCGCGTCCACGTCTGGTCGTTGTTTCGATCGAACGCGCCCCAACCGCCGTTTGTGCTCTGCATCCCGACGAGCCAGCGCGCGCCGCGGTCGAGGGCCGCCGCCTTTCGCGCCGGGGCGAGGTCGATCGCTGAGAGCGCGAGAAGCACCACGGCGCTGTCGTCGGTGTCGGGGTAGACGTCGTTCTGGAACTCGAACGCCCACCCGCCGGGCGGGGCATCGCAGCGAACCTGCCAGTCGCCATCGCCCAGGATCTGCTCGTCGAGGAGCCACTCGCCGGCCCGCACGAGGGCGGGATGGTCGCCGGACACCCCGGCGTCCTCGAGCGCCATCGCCGCGAGACCGGTGTCCCACACCGGCGACAGACACGACTGCAGATGGAAGGGGGCGTCGCCCCCGGCGGCCGCGTCCCCCACCGTGGCGCTCATCGCGAACCCCTGCGGGCCGTAGAAGCCGGCGAACCCCTTCGCGAGTGGGCCGTCCTCGTCGAGCCGGTAGCCGAGGAGTTGGAGCGCGATGAGCGAGTAGACCCACGGCGGCTGTATCCCGCCCCACGCGCCGTCGGCCTCTTGACGTTCGAGGATCCAGCGCTCCGCCTTGCGGATCGCCGTCTTGCGGAGCGGCTTGTACGGGAGCCTGGCGTAGGCGCGGAAGAGCCGGTCGGCCAGAAGGAAGAGGCGGGCTCGCGGCGTCCGCTTCGTCGCCGGCACGCGCAGGTCGGCGTTCGCGCGTCCGTTGACGTACAGCTCGTCGATCCTCGCTTCCGCGGGAAGCGGAACGACCGGCTTGCGATCCATGACGATCGCGAGCGGAACGATCGTCTGCCGCGCCCAGCAGCCGAACGAGTAGATGCTGATTGGGAACCACGACGGCAGAAGGACGATCTCGGGCGGGAGCGCGGGGAGTCCCCGCCAGTCCCACTCGCCCGTCATCGCAAGCCAGATCTTGGTGAAGACGCGCGCCCTCTCGACGCCGCCCTTCGCGAGGATGAATGACCTCGCCTTCTCCATCTCCGGCCGATCGACCGAGATCCCCGCCATCTTGAGCGCGACGTAGGCCTCGATCGTCGTCGACAGCTCCGCCGGGCCGTCGAACCAGTTGGCCCATGTCCCGTCGCCGCGCTGCTTCTCGAGGATGTACGCGGCGGCCCGCGACCGCTCGCCCTCGTCCGTGTTTCCGAGGATGTGGCGCAGGAAGACGTGCTCGGCGGTGATCGTCACGTTCGACTCGAGCTCGGCCCACCAGTAGCCGGCGTCGTTCTGGATCGAGAGAAGGTGGTCGACGGCATTGCCGATGGCCCGATCAAGGTCGGCCACTTCGGCGACAGCGGGACCTGTCGCGATTGGCTCTTTCGTGGCTCGTACCACGCTAGCCATGCCGTCTCCCTCGGTCCAGGAACCCCCGCACGGCGCCGACGATCTCGTCGGCCAGGCGATCCTCGGGGACCGCGGTCGCCGTCGGCTCGCCCCCCACGTACACGGTCCCCTGGCCGCGGCCTCCGACGAGGCCGACGTCGGCGTCCTTCACCTCGCCGAGCCCGTTCACCACGCATCCCATCAGCGCAACCTTCACCGGGTCGACGACATCGTCGAGCGAGCGGCGGACCTCGCCGGCGATCCGCGCGAGGTCGATGCCCGTGCGGCCGCACGTCGGGCAGACGTGGAGATCGACGCCGCGGTGACGCAACCCGAGCGAGCGCAGGATCTCGTACGCCGCGCGGACCTCGTCGACCGGGTCGCCGGCGAGGGAGACCCGCAGGGTGTCGCCGAGTCCCTCGGCAAGCAGGATGCCCAGGCCGACGGCGGAGCGGATCGCCCCCTCCCACGCGGTTCCCGCCTCGGTGATCCCGATGTGAAGCGGGTAGTCGACCTCGGACGCGACAGCGCGGTACGCGTCGACGGTCATCCGCACGTCGGTCGCTTTGAGGGACAGGACGATGTTTGCGACACCGTGGCGTTCGAGGAGGCGCACCTCGTGAAGCGCGCTTTCCACCATTCCCGCGGCCGTCGGCCGCCCGTGCGCGTCCAAGTACTCCTTGGCGAGGGATCCCGAGTTCGCTCCGACGCGGATCGGAATGCCGGCCCTGAGCGCCGCCTCGGCGACCTCGCCGATCCGCGCGGGGTCAGTGATGTTCCCCGGGTTCAGGCGCAGCTTGTCGACGCCGGCAGCGATCGCAGCCAGCGCAAGGCGGTAGTCGAAGTGGATGTCGGCGACGAGGGGGATCGAGATCGCCCGCCGGATCTCGGGGAGCGCCTCGGCCGCGGCGAAGTCGGGGACCGCGACCCGGACGATCTCGCACCCGGCTGCCTCGAGCCGTCCGATCTGGGCCACCGTCGCCGCGACGCCGACCGTGCTCGTGTTCGTCATCGATTGGACGACGATCGGAGCCCCGCCGCCGATAGGCACATCGCCCACAGTCACTCGCCGCGTCATTCGACCGCCTCCCCAAGAGCGTCCGCCACCGCGGCCACGGCGCGGCCGACCTGGCGTCCAGCAAGCGTCGAACCGCGGTAGAGGGCGAGGGTGGCCCCGAGGTGGCGCAGCATCGTCCACCAAAGGGGGCCGGGGCCCGAGAAAGGCATCTCCACCTCCGCAGAGTCGAGGACGACGCGACACGAGAGGAACGGCACGCCGCGGGCCGCCGCCCATCGAGCGAGCGGGCCGCTCTCGAGGTCTACGCTCTTCGCCCCCGTCTTCGCCAGCTCGCGTTTCTCGTCCGCGCCGGCGACGGCTCCGACGCAGGCGCACGGCCCGGTCCACACCGACAACGCAAGCTCGTCGAGCGCCCCGCGGGCTCGGTCGACGAGGGCGCCGGAGATGGGGAGCGTCTCGCCACGGTGTAGGATCGTCCGCGCGAGAAAGACGTCGCCGATCCGCATCCCGGGATCGAGGCCGCCGCAGAATCCGGTCGAGATGAGGAGCGCGGGTTCGATGCTCTTCCGACTCTGCGCCTCGAGGTCGGCGGCCGACGCCTCGCCCATCCGCGTCCGCACGACGCGAAGGCCGGGACGAGGCTCGACCCACTGGACCTCTCGCCGGAAAGAGCCCGCGACGACGATCATCCCCACACCCCTCGCGCGACTCGGACGAGGGCCACCGGCTTGTGGAGCGCGTCGAGGATGCTCGCGCCCTCGAACGAGGAGTGCATCATGCAGTTCCCGCAACGCGGGTCCACGCCCGGCCCGTAGTTCGCCCACACCTCCGGCGAAAACAGCTCCGCGACGTCGTCGGTGTGCCGATCGGCGAGCGCGTAGCACGGAAGCCGCCAGCCCTTGACGGTGTACGTCACCGTGGTCCACGCCGCGCAGTCGTACTCGCGTTCCCCGCGCAGGAAGTCAAGATAGAGCGGGTTGTTGTAGAACGGGAACCCCTTCGTCGGGTCGAGGACACGGCGGAACACGGCCACCGACTCCTGCCGCGCGAGGAAGAGGTCGCGGTCGGAGACATCGCCGTACGCGTACCCCGGCGAAACCATCAGCCCTTCGACGCCGAGCGCCTGGAGGCTCGCGAAGAGGGCGTGCAGGTCCTCGGCGTCCGACCCGTGGAAAAGCGTCGTGTTCGTGCAAACGCGGTGCCCGCGGGCCACGGCCTCGCGGATTCCGGCGATCGCCGTCGCGTAGGTGCCGGGTCGCCCCGTCACGCGATCGTGGACCGCTTCGGTGCCGTCGAGATGGACGACGAAGGCCAGTTGGCGTGAGGGGGGGAACAGGTCGAGCTTCTCCTCAAGCAGGAGCCCGTTCGTGCACAGGTACAGGTAGCGCCCGTCGTCCTTCAGCGCGCGAACGATCTCGCCGATTCCCCAGTGCAGGAGCGGCTCGCCTCCCGAGATGGACACGATCGGCGCATCCGACGCGCGGACCGCGGCGAGACAGGCGTCGACGTCGAGGCGACGATCGACCACGTCGCGGTACTCGCGGACCCGCCCGCAGCCCGCGCAGGCGAGGTTGCACGCCTCGAGAGGCTCGAGCATCGTGACGAACGGGAACCGCTTCCGCCGCAGCAGCTTGTTGCCGGCAATGTGCCGCGCCACCGCCGCGTCCAGCCGGAACGGACGACTCATCGCTCCCTCCCTGCGAGGTAGCCGAACAGCGCCCGCGCCTCGCTCTTTCCCTGCGGCGAGAACGGCAGGGCTTCGAGCCCCGCCTCGGCCTCGGCCAGGTACTCCCGCACCTTCTGCGCGCCTTCATCGCGCGCGCCCAGTCGCTCCATCGTCTCGATCACCCAGCGCGCGTCGGACTCCGACACCGGCTCGCTGGCGTAGATGGCCTCCAAGCGCGCCCGATCTCCGGCCGTGGCGTGCGAGAACGCGGCCGCCACGGGGAACGACTTCTTCCGTCGGCCGACGTCCGAGCCGCGCGGCTTGCCGAGGGCGTCGCCGTTCCCCCAGACGCCGAGAAGGTCGTCCTGGATCTGGAACGCGCGCCCGACGGAGCGCCCCAGGATTCTGAGTTGTCCGCGAACCTTCGCGTCGGCGCCCGCGACGATCCCGCCGAGCTCGAACGCGCAACGCAGGAGCGTCCCCGTCTTCCGATCAACCATGTCGAGGTACTCGTCGACCGTCGCCGCGCGGCGCTCGAAGGCAAGATCAAGCGACTGTCCCTCGATCATCTCCGCCGTCGCGGCCGCCAAAGCCGCCGCGGCCTCGCTCCCGGCTCGG
>Ga0172362_10003192_pt1 | contig 14156 bp, 12 predicted proteins | sample LakKivs1_kivu2a2_FD_114534 | JGI IMG/M metagenome (GOLD analysis project Ga0172362, IMG submission 114534) | Sediment microbial communities from Lake Kivu, Rwanda - Sediment s1_kivu2a2 | ecosystem: Environmental > Aquatic > Freshwater > Lake > Sediment | place: Rwanda: Western Province, Lake...
AAACTCAGCAAGGGCTTTCTTTGTCTCCTTTGATCAACGCACTTTTTATCAGAAAAAGAGCGTTTATGGTGTTTCCGAGCGCCGCTGTCAGTTGTTAAAGAACTGTTGTTGCAGTGGAATCATGAATCGTAAACAAGAAAAAGTCCTCAACGATATTTTTGCCAGGCCAACCCGCTCAGATATTGTCTGGATCGACATTGAATCTTTATCGCACGCATTCGGCACAGAAATCACTCCAGGATCAGGGTCGAGGGTACGCTGTGCTCTCAATGGAGTGAAGGCAATTTTTCACCGGCCTCATCCGGAAAGAATAACGACCAAGGGCACGCTTGAAGACGTCAGAAGGTTCTGAGAAATGCAGGTATAAAATGAAATCATTAATGGAATACCAGGGATATCATGCCCGGATTGACTATGATGCGGAAGCAAAGGTTTTTCATGGCAGGGTACTGGGAATAAAAGATGTAGTCAATTTTGAAGGTGATTGTGTTGAAGAGCTGGAGCAGTCATTCAAGGATTCCATTGAGGATTACCTGGCATTCTGCAAGCAGCGCAACGAAAAACCTGAGAAACCCTTCTCGGGGAAGTTCGAAGTCAGGATCAACCCGGAACTGCATGAGCTGTTATATGAAAAAGCAGCCGAACAGGGTATCAGCATCAATAAGCTGGTAAATCGGGTGCTGGAAGAAGGGCTGGAGTATCGTTGATCAGAGTGTAGCTTTATCAAGTGATTATGAAAAGAAGGGGTCAGAATTTAACAAATAATGTAGCTTGGAAAGATAAAACATTGTTTTTTATTCCTCCCCCAATTCCTACCTTGAATTAGAGAATGCGGAGCGAGTCCGGCGTTCCCTTCTGCCGGGAGGGGGTGTGGGGTGCCCCCTCTCCCTTTTAGGGAGAGGGTTGGGGTGAGGGTGGGGGGATGAGTGCCCGGCGAATGAATTCGCAGCTTCAGAGAGCACGAAGGGCAAATCTAAAGACAAAAACCTCAGTTAGCCATATAAGCGCGAGGCAAAGTTTCCGGATGATATCGTATGCAAATCTTAAAATGACTGGAGCCATAACTGATTGGGTTGCTAGATTTCACAATCCCACCTTGACGGATGTTATCTTTGTTCGATCCACCCATAACATTTATAGGATTTCTCAACCAGGAGATTCACAGATAAATTTCTGAGTATTCAATACCATTTCAACAATATAGTGTAAAATTTCATTACCCAGTTTTGTTTCTCTTACTCGGTTTGAAAATACTCTCTGGATTAAGAGTGCGTTGTATCGGATATCTCCAGAGATCTATTACTAGGTTAGGGCAAAAATCAAATCATGTACTGGGAGGAATTATGAATTTGTTCCTCAATCGGAATTTCTGGGCACAAAATCTAGGTCTGGTAGCATTAATAATTTTCCTTATCGGCATGTCTGGTTGTAGCTCAATTAATCAGACGAAACAAATTGACCCAAGACAGACCGCTTATACTTCCACCAGTGTACCTTCAATAACTTACACGCCAATATTTGTTACTCCATCATCTACGATCACCACGCCCAGCCCTATTCCATATACTAATACAATAATCCCCTATACAGCTACGCCTATACCCGATACAGCTACACCTACTGCTGTACCTATTAAACCAATAACGATCGATAATGCTTCACAATTGACGACTAAGATGAGAATTGGCAAGGGAGATCCATCTGATGTTGCGTGGACACCAGATGGAAAAATCATTGCTATTGGCTCGAGCATTGGTATTTATTTATTTAATACAAATACGTATGAAGAGAAATCATATATTGAAACATCAGAATTCGTCACCAGTATAGCCTTTTCACCCGATGGAACGATTCTGGCTTCAGGATTAAGCGATGGATCGGTATCATTATGGAATACGAATGACTATAGCCTAATAAGCAATTTTGAAGGACATGATAAAGCGGTGACTGATGTCATTTTCTCACCGGATGGGAAGAATCTTGTTACAGGATCCGATGATCTAACTTTACGCTTGTGGGATTTGACTGACGGTAGCCAGATAATGACCTACACAGGGCATTCAGACCAAATTTCTGACGTTGCCATCTCAATGGTTGGAAGTATTATTGCTTCAAGTTCATATGATGGCAGTATTCGCATCTGGGATATGGTTACAGGTGCGCAGATTCATAAATTATCCGGATATTCTACTACTTTCTACAGTTTAGCCTTCTCTCCGGATGGAGCTATCCTAGCTACAGGGGGAGACAACGATATATTGCTTTGGACAGTGTCCACGGGTCGTTTACTAGGAAAACTCGAAGGGCATAAAGCTTGGGTATATAGTCTTGCTTACTCTCCTGATGGAACGGTATTAGCTTCTGGATCCGGAGACGAGACAATCAAGTTCTGGAACACGGCCGACTGGAGTTTAAATGACACATGGGAAGTGCCATCAAAAGGAGGAAGAGATTTAGCATATTCCCCTGACGGGACAATGATTGCGGGGGCGTTATTTAACAGGGTCGCTATATGGGACGCTTATAACGGTAGTATTGTATATACATTTACTGATTTCTCATACCCTGTGTCCCAGTTAGATATCTCCCCAGATGGAAAAGTTTTAGCCTCGTCTGGAGAAAACACAATCTACCTTTGGGATGTTGTTACTGGCGGATTGCTACGATCATGGAAAGCGTGCAATGAATATATAAGTAGCATTAAAATCTCCCCCGATGGTAAATGGTTAGCATCTGGATGTTTTGACAATACTATAAATCTATGGAATTTAGATAATGGAAACTTGATATACACACTACAAGGACATGAGGATTATATTTCCGATCTGGCTTTCTCTCCAGACAACAAGATTCTTGCCTCTGCATCCACGGATTTGTCAATTCGGCTTTGGACCTTGGCAGATGGCAGCTTGGCAAAGACACTTACTGGTTGTAGTAAGTATATTCGCTCTATCGAATTTTCACGAGATGGGAAGATGCTCGCTTCGGCATCTAATGACAATGTAGTGCGGTTTTGGAATGTAACGGAAGGAAATTTGGTATACTCGCTAGAGGTACGAGAAGAATATCTTAAATCTATTTCATTTTCACCTCGTGATACTCAGATGGCGATTGTGTCAGATGACATTGAAAATCATGAAAATCATTATATAGTAAATTTCTACAGTACAGAGACATATAGTAAAGTCAGCTCATATGAAATAGAATTGGTGTTTCCTGAAAATGGTTGGTTTTCGGTGGAAGGAGTTTATATCTCTCCAGATTGGTCACTCTTAGCACTTTCTACGCATGAAGGTCCTGGTTTTATTCACAATCTCAAAATACAACTAAACAATATGAATGATGGAAGGTTTTTAGGTGCGTGGGGAGGTCATACAAGTTTGATAAGTGATTTGAAAATTTCTCCTGACGGAGCGTTTCTCGTCTCTGGATCATATGACGGTACAATACGTATCTGGGGAATTCCATGAGGAATTTGGATTTATTACGGGCGAGATTTCAATTAAAACCTTCAGCCACAAATTATGATTTTAGCATTTTAATTTTAGGCAGAATCTATCTCGAAAAGTCTTAACTGGCAATTTCGCTGCCTTGGTAGCTATAATCTTCGTGCGGGCATTGAAAGAAGGCGGGAATTCCCAGCTCGTATTGAACATATTTTATCCATGATTTCCCGGTACACTGTAACAGTGCTGGGTGTCGTGGGAGGCTGTGGGATATAGCCAAACTTCTTGACAATCTCTTCCCTTTCAGGAAACTCTTTTTGGTGATCCAGGTAGCCTTCTATGAGTGCTTTCAGTTTATATTTGTGAAGGCTCGGTCAGCGGATGCCCAGATCGCTGGCGATGCTGCACTCGCTTTCCTTTTCTCGCAATCGGTAGATGATTTCGGTGTAGATGTTCATGTGAATCCGCTCCATGTTTGGTGTTCCTCTCCCAAGGTGGTCTTGGGAGAGATTCTGCCACAGTGGTAAACACCGGGCGACGATGGGTGGTAAACACCGGGCGATCATGTCTGGTAAACACCGAGCGGCTATGACTGGTAAAGTCTACCCCGATCAATGACACCAATTCAAAATTCAAAATTAGGGGAGGGGAAAGATACCCCATCCCGCCTGCCCCAATTTATAAATCAAAATTGGGGGAGGGGAAAAGGGAGCCTGCTTTCGGCTACTTACCCGCCAGTCGCTTGCGGGCCAGATAGAGCGCAACGAGCAGCATCGACCTCCAATTTTTCCAGTCATCACAGGTTTCCAAAACTTGTGAGCTGCGGGGGCTAACTGACGATGTGGGCATCGACCGCCTGCTGGCCGAGAAACTTCAGAACCGAGATGCGGTGATGACCATCCACCACATAGTAGGCCGGGCCAACCTGCAGCAGCTCGACGGCGGGCAGGGTGTGACCCATGCGCAGGGCAGTGAGGATGCTTACCCAGCGCGTGCGGCTGGATTCGCTCAGGGGATGGAAGGCGGCATCGAAACCGGAGGCGCGGCCCAGGCTGCCCTTGATGTGGCGGATGGGCACGGCGACGATGCGACCGGTGTGGCGGGGCGAGCCAACGGGCTGGCGATTGAGCGAGCTGAGCTGGTTCGAGCGGCGCAGGAGCCTGGAGAGTAGCTGGCTAATCTTGCCACGGTTATATGCCTGATTAAAGGACCTGGCGGCGTCGATGCGCAGCTGTGATTCGACCGGCTGGTTGCCCCTGGGAAGTGCGGGTGAGTATTCGAAAAAAGTGACCATGGCATCGCTCCTTATCTTCATCCTTATATGCATCCAGTTTACAGGGCACGCGTTTCAGGGATGTATGCGCAGATGAGCTGAAGCGGCTTAGAAACGTTTCGGTTTTCACCCGCCCGCCAGGTGCACCGGGACGAGTATTGGCTGCGGACAGCGTAAAATGCGATATATAATTATTCAATGCCCGGTTTAGAGATCACCCTATTCGGAAAGCCAGAAATCCGCCTGGACGGAAAAATAGTCGGCACCGACCGGCGCAAGGCGATCGGCCTGCTGGCGTACCTGGCAACCGAAGCGGGAGAGCAGCGGCGTGAGGCGCTGGCAGCCCTGCTGTGGCCCGATTACCCGCAGCAGAGCGCACACGCCTACCTGCGCCGCACGCTGTGGGAGCTGGGCCAGATGCTGGGCAAGGGGTGGGTGGAAGCAGACCGCCAGGTCGCCTGGCTGGTGAGAAAGCCGGGATTGGCAGTGGATGCGGTAACCTTCGAGCAGCTGCTGGTGCCCGGGGATGATGACACAGACCGGCTGGGTGAAGCCGTCAGGCTGTACCGGGGGGATTTCCTGGCAGGATTGGCGATTGCCGATACTGCGCCCTTCGAAGAGTGGCAGCTGCAGAAAGCGGAATACTACCGCCGCCAGCTGGAAGGCGCCTACGAGAAGCTGGCGGGCATATACGAAAGCCGCGGCGAGTGGGGGAAGGCTCTGCCATATGCCGAGAGCTGGTTGCAGCTCGACCCGCTGGACGAGGCGGCAACCCGGGCAGTGATGCGGCAGAATGCGGGGATGGGGAACCGCAAGGCCGCCGTGCGGATTTACCAATCATGCGCTGAGAGGCTGAAAAAAGAGCTGGGGGTGAGCCCCCAGGAGGAGACAGAAAGCCTGTACAGGGCGATCGTGCAGGGAGAAACACCCCCCAGGCAGGTAAGTGAACCCGCAATAAAAACATATGCTGCACCGGGGAAGGAACCCGGCAACCTGCCCACGCCAACCACACCGTTCGTTGGGAGAGGCGAGGAGCTCAGGAAGGTGGAGGCGCTGTTAGGCGACCCCAATGTGCGATTGCTAACCCTCACGGGACCCGGCGGCACAGGGAAGACGCGCCTGTCGATCCAGGTGAGCCGGCAGGTGCAGGGTGCTTACAAAGATGGCGCCTGGTTCATCCCGCTGGTGGCAGTGCAATCAACCCAGGGGATCATCCTGGCGATAGCCAAAGGATTAAATTTTTCGTTCTACAAAGGGGAGGAAGCACCACTCCAGCAGCTGCAAGACTACCTGAAAGAGAAGCAGGCGTTGGTGGTGCTGGACAACTTCGAGCACCTGCTGGAAGGTGGGAGACAGCTGGTGACCAGCCTGCTGGAAGCGGCACCCAGGCTGAAGCTGGTGGTCACTTCGCGCCAGAGGTTGAATTTGTTCAATGAGCAGGTGTTCAGGGTGGGCGGGATGCGCACCCCAGACGCCAAGGCAATGGTGAAATGGGAGCAGCCTGTGGAGCAGGCGGAAAGCTTCAGCGCCATCCAGCTGCTGGTGGACCGGGCGCGGCGGGTGCAGCCAGGGTTCAGGCTGACCCGGGAGAACCTGGGAGTGATCGCGCTGATTTGCCGCATGGTGGATGGCTCGCCGCTGGGGATCGAGCTGGCAGCCGCCTGGATGGAGCTGCTGCCGCTGGAAGAGATCGCCCAGGAGATCAGCCATAGCCTGGACTTCCTGGAGAGCAGCGCTGCCGACCTCCCCGCACGCCAGGGAAGCCTGCGGGCCGTCTTCGACACCTCGTGGAAGCTGCTGACCGGCGGAGAGCAGCAGGCTTTCAGGCGCTTATGCGTGTTCAGGGGCAGCTTCGCGCGGCAGGCAGCTGAAGTGGTGAGCGGTGCGCGCCTGGGCACGCTGCTGGGGCTGGCGAACAAATCGTGGCTGCAGCAGACCAGCCAGGGACGCTACCAGCTGCACGAGGTGCTGCGGCAGTATGGGATGGAGCGCCTGGAATCAGACCAGCAGGAGTGGCAGGAGACGCACGACCAGCAGGCCGAGTATTACGCAAATTTTGCCCAAATCCAGGGACAGGCCATGAAGGGGCCAGGGCAGATCGAAGCCGTGGCGGCTTTGAAGGCTGAAATGGAGAGCAACATCCCGGAGGCCTGGGCGTGGCTGCTGATGACCGGACGGATAGACGACCTGATCGGGAAGATGCTGCCGGGAATCTTCCAGTATTGGATGATCCGCGTGGGTAGCGAGGATTTTATCCCCTTGCTCAAGCAGGCTCGCAAGTCGATCCCAGACGGCCTGGAGCGAAAGGACATGATCAGGCAGGCCATCGTGGAAACAGTGGAGACGAACCTGGAGATGAACCTGTCGGCATTCGAAGAGCATCCCAAAGAGCGGCTGGAAGCCACATGGAAAAGGGTACACGAGCTCGGCCTCGAGGAGGAGATGGGATTCTGGTATATTGTGATGGTGGCCTCGTATGGAAGCATGGTCAACTTCCAGGAGGCAGCCCAGAAGCTGGCAGGGCTGGCTTCAAAAATGGAGCAAAGCCGCGAAGCGTGGGACGTGGGCAACTACTACCTGCTGGCGTCGGTATTCACCCCACCGGGGCAGCATGACAGGAGCAGGCAATACCTGCTGAGGGCACTGGAGCTGTTCCGCAAGATCGGTGCGGTGCACGAGCAGGGCAACGCCTTGCTGTCACTGGGCGAGCTGGCGGAGAAACAGATGGATTATGAGCAGGCCATCCGCCACACCCAAGCGGCGCGGGAGATGTTCGAGCAGACCGGGGACGAGTGGGGGGTGAATATGACGTGGACCAGCCTGGGTGAATACTACACCCACCTGGGCAAGTTCGAGCAGGCCTTTGAGGCATACGAGATCATCAGGCGGTTCAACGAAAAGATGGGCAACCTGCGGCTGCTGGACACCAACCTGTCGTGGGAGAGCCTGGCGGTATCGCGCTATGGTGAGCTGGACTATGCCCTGGATTTGCGCCAGCGCAGCCTTGAGGTTGCCGTTGAAGTGGGCAACCAGAACGACATCGCCTGGCACACATGGGAATTGGGAGAAATCTATCGGCTGATGGGTGATGTGGAACAAGCAAAGCAATACTACCAGGCAGCCCTGCCCTTATTCGAGCACATCGGGGAGGACAACGGCATGGGCTTTTACCAGCGGGGATTGGCGGATATGGCGGCGATGAGTGGAGATTGGGAGCAGGCACGCCACCATTATGAGCAAGCCCTGGAGTTCCACGAACGCGAGCAGCGCTTCCACCGGTTCTGGGGATTAGCGCTGACGCATGCCAGGCTGGCGACCGCCCTGGTGCACCTGGGAAATTTCGAGCTGGCGAAGCAGCATTTGAAGATATCCTGCCGCCTGGCAGAAGACCTGGTGCACCCGGATGTGAAGGCGCTGCCCCTGCTGGGCATTGCCGAGCTGCTGGCGAGGCGTGGAAGGAGAGGGGAGGCGGTGGCGCTGGCAGCCTGCGTGGCACAGCAAGCCACCACATGGAACGAAGTGAAGGGGCAGGCGAGAGGTTTCATAGAGATTTTGAAGGGGGAGATACCTGCGGATGAGGTGAAAGGACATATCGAGCAGGGCGAGAATATGGATTTTGAGAAAATCTTCAGGGGGTGGCTGCAAAGCGAAGAGCTAGATTAGCAATAGGGGAAAAAGGGTGACCACGGTTTGTATGGAGCGCGCAGGGGGGGCGTTTTGTTCGGGCATGGTTTAATTATATCCGAGGGGAGAAATCGAGCAATGAGAAGATAGCAAAAACAACCCCCTCCCAACCTGCCCCATTTTTCAAAGTGCGTAAAATGGGCGAGGAGAAAGCACCCCTCCCTACCTTCCCCAGTGGGGGATTATCTCAGGTAAACCTTATAAAGCGCCAGAACCACTCTTCGATGGACGGGGAATGTAGCGCAGGTGTGCTGCAGCTATCCATACATCTCTTTGGCGTCGCGGGGCAGGTGGCGCACGTGGTGCAGGTGGGCGGTGACGCGCCAGTCATCCTCCAGCGGATAGGCGAAACCAAAATGACCTGCCACGGGCGTGGCAATGCGGCGGAACAGCTCGCCCATGGCAAGCAAGGCATCCCAGGTGTGGGCGTAGTCTGCGTCTGAATAGGTGCTGAGCAGCAGCTGCCACAGCTCGGGCTCCAGGCATTGCTCGAGGTATTTGCCCAGCTTGCCGGGGGATTTGGTGAAACCAGTGCACACTCCCACATACCAGGCGAGCATCTTATCCAGCTGCTCACGGACGTATTCCTCGAGTGTGTGTTTGGCGTAGACGATCTCACCGCGCCACAACCCCTTGGCCACGTAGGGGCACACCCACCAGAACTCGTTGGTGCAGTCTAAAAACTCCTTAGATGTGGGGGGCGTGGGCAGGTAGCCGGAATCGTTGGGTGGGTCGAAGCGGGGTAGGATGCCGTCCTTATCCATAAGCGCCAGGGTGAGGCTGTCATCCGGCAGGTGGGCAAGCCGGCTCACCGGGAAGAGGGTCAGGTCGATGCGATTGCCGTCGGCGAACTGCATCAGGTAGGCGTAGAAATCGCTATGTTCCGGAGGGGGAGACATCTCGTCGGGCAGCTGCAGGATCATCAGCTGGCCAAAGACCCTGATCCAGCCTGGGTCGGCGATGAAGGATTCCTTCTCGGTGACCAGGTAGACCACGTCGAAGTCTTGGAAGAAATCTTTGGGGGCGTTGGGGTTAACCCGCGAGCCGTTCATGACTACGGCGCGCACACGATCGTCTTTTTTGGCAACAGACAGGATCAGGTCGAGTATTTCTTGCTCAGAGCGCATGGGACCTCTACAGGAGATGGATTTGCTGGGGTGCGAGTTGGTGCTACCGGGTGAATTATCCCACGATTCAGGCGAGCGTACCCCCCATCTCTGGGAAAGAGACCGGGCAGTAGTGTCGGCACAAAACGCCGACTCTACGAAACGGTTTGTGAAACCCGTGAGGATTGTAGAGCTGAAAATGGGAGAATGAGGGCGGGGAGCAGCTACGATCTCACCGGGCCATGAAAGCGCGATGCACCATCCAGCTGCGGGCAAAATACCAGGTTGGGCGATGAGGTGAGATCAGGGGAGATTAAGCTGCCAGGAGGCCTGCTGGCAGGTGGGCGGGCAATTGGGACCGTTGGGCTGGACGGATTGGTAGGTGGGGCTGGCGGTGGTGGTGTAGCTGCCACCCTGCCAGGTGACCAGGATGGTGAGCTGTGAAGGGGTGAACTGGTCGATGGTGAGCGAATCAGCCTGGCATAAGGCAGACACCTGCCCACCGGCGGGCGTCTCGCCGAAACCCGTGGCCGTGCAGTTCACGCTGGTGGTTTCACCACTGCTGGCGGTGAGCTGGAGGGCATAGGGAAAGATGAGCGGATGGGAAAATTGAAGGGTGAGCGAGTCAGAGCAGCCGATGAGGGTGCAGGCGCGGCTGGGAGGGAAGCGGGTGAGGATGACCCCCACCACGATGATGGCGATGACGGCGAGCACCCCCAGGCGGATGGCGATGTAGCGATACACGTTGTTTGGGCGGTCAGGTTTCATATCAAATTGTAAAAATTACTTCTCACAACAATCGGCCGAGTCGCTGGCATGAAATGCGAGGTGGTGGGAGACCATTTTGCATAACCAGGCAATCCTGCGTGCACCTTTGTCGAAGAATGCGTGAGGATCAGGAGCTGACCAGCCCCAGGTAGAGCAGCACGAAGGCGGTGGTGTCGATGATGCCGTGGACGATGATATTCAGCCACAGGTTGCGCCGGTTGAGCAGGTAAAGGATGCCCAGCAGCAGGCCGGCCACGAAGGTATCCAGCACGCCGGTCAGGTCCTGGTAGGTGTGGCCCAGCCCGAAAAAGGCGGCGTGGATGATGAGCGCCACAGCCACGCCCAGGGGGGCACGGCCGAAGAGGTCCATCAGGCGGTTGAGCAGGTAGGCGCGGAAGAACATCTCCTCGATGAAGGCTGCCTCGGTCCAAGTGAGCAGCAGGGAGGCGATGAGGGCGGGCAGGTTGCCCTTCAGCCCCGAGAATGCCGAGAGGTTGACGGCCTCGCCGGTGAGCTGTTGAAGGAAGGGACCGATGAACAGCGAATCGACGTATTGGAAAGCGATGCCGACGAGGATGCCCAGCAGGATGGTGCCGATGATGCTGGGCGGACGCCGGAGGCCGACATCGCGCCAGCCCATGTGCCTGAGGTAGAGTGAAATCCAGGCCAGGAAGAAGAGCAGGATGATGGCGAAGGGGAAGATGCCGCTGGCGATGAGGAAAATGCCTACCAGCACCAGGATGAGCTCTAAAGCGAGGAGGAGGGAGGATCTCATGAATGTATGTTTGCTTAAGCCTCACTAGTTTTGAAAACTGGTGAGGTCTCTTCGTATCGTTTTAAGCCATTTCCAGACCGGGTATCCGCCGGGTGAGCTCGGCCCAGCCGTCACCGACTGCCTGCTTGATGAGAAGCTTGATCTTGCCGAAAACTTCCGCGGGCATGACCATCTGCCAGATGCGGGTCATATTCTCACGGTCATCATCGCCGATCAAGGGGAACATCCAACTGGCGAGCTCTGGAAAGCGCTCTGGGGGTACGGTGCTGGTCATCAGGCCGAGCGCCTTGGATTGCTCGGGGAGTGGAATGCGCTCCCTGAAAATGCGGTACAGGTGAGCATCTTCCTTATCCAGGTGTATATCATGATGGAATCTGAGCGCAGCCGTGGCGCGGGTTGATTCCAGCACATCATGTGCCGAAAAGCCGGACATGACTGCCTGAGAGGCTCTCTCCAGGCCGCGATGATCTTCAATATAGGGCGCCACCACATCAGGAGCGATGGCTTCAACGGCGGGAAAAATAGCCAGCTCCTCGCCCCTGGCGTGAATGTCGAGCACAAAGTTAAAGAAGTGAAAGCGCTCAATCTGGGCCTTAAAGTCGGACTGGCCGCGGGCCATGGCGAGGGCGGCGGCATCGATCCCGGCCATGTCTTTGCGAAAGGCATTATGAATGGCAATAATTGCATCTGTGGGTACCGTCATGTCCTTTTCCTCCTGTTCCAGACGTTTTTTATTGCGGATGGCTGACATCGTCCCGGTGAAAGCGGGTGGGGGCGGCTCCGGTCATCCAGGTGGGAGATCTAACGCCACCCATTATCACACCAAATTTGTTGGTTTTAACAATAATGGTGATGAGAATAAAATAAGAAGGGGAGAGAAACAGCAATTGGCTGGCAGCAGCCATGCATTCCAGCAGGCGGTGACGAGCAGGGCGGCGATGGCAGGTAATGCCGCCTGGTGCATCAGGCTTTACCGAGTGTTATTTTTCCATTCAATGTGAATAATATTCATCGTCCGCCCATTTTGCCGGGTTGCCGGTGATGTATCGGTAAATGTCATCGAGGGAGGTTTGGTTGCGAATAATGTGGTCGTAATAATTTCTTTGCCAAACCAGTTGCCTATCCATTCCGGGTAGATTCCAGATACGCCTGGTAGCGCGGGATTTGAATCGACCTATGATCGCTCCCAATGATCCGGGTAACGGGCCATGCGGACGGTCGTCAACCCGTAGGGGCGACCCGTCTTGGCTACCAGGACAAGCGTGTACGCCATCTTCCTGATGATGCAGCATCTCGTCCACCAGGGGATGGGTCGCCCCTACATCGGATCTTTCCTCGATGATAATAATGCCGTGAATGTGGTTGGGCATTATGACGAATATGTCATTATTAATAAACCTAAATTGGTGTGGTAAATCTTTCCATTCAGACCTGACGATATTTCCTACCGCATTGAGAATCATGCGACCAGATTCTATCTTCCCAAATAAACACTGCCGTTGCCAGCAAACTAAAGTTACGAAATATGCTCCAGGTAGACGATAATCGTAATCATGGAGGCGGATGGATTGTCTATGAAGATTGGTAGCAATGGTAGATTTCATTGGATTCGTATCTTAAAACAGGCGGCATTTGCAGCCAGGAAGATTAGTTATAAATATAATCTCATTTATTGAAATTATCACTCGTAACAGGCATTATGAGCAACGGTGTCAATGCGGGTATCATATGTCTACGCCCGGGCGGTAGAGGCGTCCTGAGCCAGGGGAGGAGGTTTTTGGGGGGGTACGGGTAGGTGGCGGCGGGTCATTGCGGGCGCTGGCGCAGGCGGGTGACGTTGCGGTTGGCCATCAGCAGGATGATGGGTAGCAGCGCTTTCTGCCAAGCTGCAAAGCGCGGGTACTTATCGGTGGCGAAGTAATCGGAAGCATCCTCCCAGGTGCCATGGTCCTCCCGCACAGCGCCCATGTGGACGAAACCCTGCTCGCCAAAGTTGAACTCGCAGCTGGATTTACCGCTTTCCAGCGAGATGGAATAGCCAAGGGAGCGGCCGCTGGCTTGCAGGCGATCGAGGGCGTTCTGGTAGAAGGGCTTGTCGTTGATGTAGGAATCGATGGGCTTCCAATCGTCATTTAATTGCACTTCCGTCCAGGAGTGCCCGCCCACCTTGGGCAGGAAGGGGAACACGATGCGGGGTAGGATGCCGCGCATGATGCGGATGTCGATCAGCCCGAAATGCAACCGGGCGGGGATGCCGGCGGCGCGGCACAGAGCTACCATCAGCGTGGCTTTCGTGTTGCAATAGCCCACGCCGTAATAAATGGTCTCTGAAGCCTTGACTTCGTCCCACACACGGGGGAAGCCGAACCTGACCTGGTCGCGCACGTAGACGAACAGGCTCTCGACTACCTCGCTGCGGGTCTTGTTGCCATAGGTAAGACGTGATACCAGGTTGGTGATGGTTGGATGTTCTGAATCGGATAATTGGTTAACGGTGCTCATGTTTTTATTCCCTTTTGGGCGCTCGGCCCATTTGGATAGCCAATGATCGGGGCTGTTGATTGGCGGTGTTAACGACTGCTCGGGGTAAACCAGCGGCTCTCGGAGAGCTCTTCAAAGGCGGGGCTGCGCGGCACCTGCTGGAAGACGCGCATGATCTCGGGGGTGGGCGTGGTGGGCTGGCGGGTGAGGAGGTTCAAAATGGTGCCTTCGAGAGAAAGGGACACGGCTTTCTTGCCGTTGGCCTTGAGGAAGTTGTGCTGCACCTTCCAGCGCACGCCCGAGGCAGAAAGCCCGCTGAGCTGGTAGGTGATGGTGAGGGTTTCGCCGAAGAAGACCTCGCGGTAGAAGTTGGCGGTGAGGGAGGTGTAGACAGGCCCGGCACCCAGATGGTCGAAGGCCTCGGGGGGCAGGCCGTGCTCGGTGAAGAAGCGATAGCGCATCTCGGCGGCGGCATCGATGTAGGCAGAGTAGCGCACGTGGCGATTGGCATCGATGTCAGTCCAGCGAACCTCATAGTTCAAGGTGTAGGGATCCATGGAATGCCCTCCAGTGGATTGGTTGGAATAAATATACCCGATTCTGAAGGCGAGTCAAGGGGAAGG
>Ga0172362_10003193_pt1 | contig 14155 bp, 8 predicted proteins | sample LakKivs1_kivu2a2_FD_114534 | JGI IMG/M metagenome (GOLD analysis project Ga0172362, IMG submission 114534) | Sediment microbial communities from Lake Kivu, Rwanda - Sediment s1_kivu2a2 | ecosystem: Environmental > Aquatic > Freshwater > Lake > Sediment | place: Rwanda: Western Province, Lake...
AGTGTTTCAATTATTTCATTGAACAAAAAAAAAGAAACCTCTTACTAACCTTAAATTCATGGTTTACATTTGCATGAAAGATTCTGTATCCTTGCTAATGGGCTTATTTGGTCTGTATGCCTATCCCAAGCAACTTTGGCCCACCATAAGTTCCAAGAGAGCTACCAACCTGACGAATAATTATTGGATTTTCTAAAAAATCTTGAAGCCTTTTTTTAAACTCTTCTGCTTCATCAACGTTTGCTCCGCAATGAACACCAATTTTATCTATCCCAAAAGTCTTATATACTTTTTCAACATAAGCAATAAGCTTATTTTTAGCCTCAATCCATGACCTCGTAACTCCTTCAATTTTAGTTTTGCCATTTGTGAATGAAACTATTGGCCTGATGTGCAGGAACGAGCTTATCAAGACTTCAGCTTTATTAAGCCTTCCCCCTTTAACCATATAATCCAAATTGTCTAGAATGAACATTGAACGCATTTTTTTGACAAGTTCGTTAGCAGATGAATAGACGTTCTTAAAATCAAGGCCCTCCTTAATCAATTCAACTGCTCTTTCTATTAGGAACTGCAGAATTACACCTGTTGATTGAGAATCAACAATGCAGATTTTATCAGTCTTTAATGTATTCTTAGCTATTGTAGCTGCATTCACTGTTCCGCTCAAACCACCAGAAACATGAAACGAAATGATATGGTGACTTTTTTCAATCAGAGGTTTGAAAATGTCAATAAAGTCCTGAACAGATGGCTGAGAAGTTTTTGGGAGAGTTTCTCCTTTTCCAAGAAGTTCATAAAACTCACTCGCAGTGATGTCAACCCCTTCAGTGAAGGACTTAACTCCAAAGGTAATTTTGATCGGGGCTATTTTAACATCATTTTCTCTTATAAAGCTTTCATCAAGATAAGAAGTTGAGTCAGTTACAATTTTAATCATCTCTTCCCCCTTTTATTCTCACTATTGAAAACATCTGAAATTAATATATGGAAATTCACATTTTTCAAAAAAAGCTTTCTGAATTTGCAAATTATTTCTATTCATACCTCAAGGCTTCGACAGGGTTAAGAAGAGAAGCTTTCCTTGCAGGATACACTCCGAAGAAAATACCAATAAGAAGTGAAACAAAGAAACCAACAAATACAGAAGTTGGAGTAACTCTCGTCTGAAGAAGAGTCTGGGGGAAAAGCTTTGAAATACCTGTTCCCAAGAGAATGCCTATTACGCCCCCTGTTACAGAAACAAAAGCAGATTCAAACAAAAACTGAAGCAAGATGTCCCTGTTCTTCGCTCCGATTGCTTTTCTTATTCCAATCTCACGCGTCCTTTCAGCAACTGAAGCAAGCATAATGTTCATTATTCCTATTCCTCCGACAATTAGAGCAACCAGACCAATGGCAGTGAGGGCAACTGTAAAAATGTTCGTAACCTGGCTTGCAAGCTGGAGGTACTGCTCCTGGTTCCTGATAGTGAAGTTTTCTGTCCCGTGCCTTATTAGAAGAAGTCTTTTAACTCTTGCACCAAAAAGTTCAAGAGAAAGGTCAGGAGGTGCTTTTGCATAAATGCTCTGAAGGTTTCTTTTGTTTATCAGAGTCTGAATTGTTGTAATAGGCACAAAAACGATCTTATCAAGGTCTAAGGCTCCGAAAGCTCCTTGTGGCTCAAGAACGCCGATTATGTGAAATTTGCCGTTCAAGACTTTAACGCTTTTTCCCATTGCCTGGTCAGCACTTTGTGTTTCATCTCCATTAAATAATTGCTGCGCAATCTTAGATCCTACAATGCACACATTTTTGTTCCCCAGAATATCATCTTCATTAAAATTCCTTCCAATTTTCAGCTTATAGTTAGAAACATTAATCAAATCTTCATTTGTACCCACAACAGTTGTGGAATATTCCGCATTTTCGTATTTCACATACGATGAAGTTGTAAGTTGCGGAGCGAATTTTGCATTGGGAACTTTTAGCTTTAAATATTTTACATCATCATAGGTAAGTGGTTTTCCTGAAGAAGTTACACCAATTGCAGCACTGACCATTGTACTGTCCCTTCCGGGAAACACTATGACAACATCTGAACCTAGAGCCTGGATGCTTGAAAGTATGCTATACTGCGCTCCATACCCGAACGAAGTGATAAGAATTAAAGAGCTTACGCCCACAATTACACCCAGCATTGAGAGAAAAGTTCGAGTTTTGTTCAACTTGATTGATGAAAAACTCATTTTAAGTAATCTTAAAAGCTTCACTCTTCCACCTCGCCTATTAACTCGACCATCTTTGGGTTTCTTTCATCAGATTCAATAAGACCATCCTTGATTTTAACAATTCTTTCGGTGAAGCGGGTTATGCTCGGATCATGAGTAACAATAATTTCTGTCATATTTTCGCTTTCATTTAAAGACCTGAGAAGTTTTACAATCTCAAGCCCTGTTTTCGAATCAAGGTTGCCTGTTGGCTCGTCTGCCAGAAGAATTACTGGGTCATTTATCAAGGCTCTTGCAATAGCCACTCTTTGCCTTTCTCCTCCTGAAAGCTGGTTTGGAAGGTGCATTCTTCTTTCATATAGCCCAACTCTTTCAAGCAAGTTAAGTGCTTTTTCCTTTGCCTCGTTAAGGCTTGCCTGAGGGTCATAAAGAGCAGGAAGCATAACATTTTCTACAACATTTATCTGAGGTAACAGGTTAAATGTCTGGAAAACAAAGCCAATTTTCTTATTCCTTATAATTGCAAGCTTATCATCGTTAAGCGTTGAAACATCCTGTCCGTCCAAAAAATATCTTCCTGAAGTTGGCTTGTCAAGACAGCCTATAAGATGCATAATTGTTGATTTGCCAGAGCCAGAAGGTCCCATTATGGAAATAAGTTCACCAACATTAACAGATAATGAAACTCCCCTTACAGCCTCTACCTTTATTATATCTAGATAGTAAGTCTTTGTAAGGTTTTCAAGCCTTATAATTTCACCCATAATTAATTTCCTTGCCTGAACATGTTTGCAGGAATTTCAGAGAAAGCAGAAGTTGGCGTTTCTAATATTTTATCGCCTTCAGAAAGTCCTAAAATAATTTCAACCATGTCATCAGAATAAAGCCCTGTTTGGATTTCCACTTTTCCAAATTTTCCGTCACTCCCGAGAAGATAAACATACTTCCTACTATCTTCTTCTACAATTGACTCTGCTGGTATTCCAAGGACGCTTTCCCTTTTATCAACAAGTATTTCAATGTTTGTGCTCAATCCACTTTTCAGGGAGAAATCAGATTTTTCAACTGAAATCGAAACTTTAAATGCTTTCACTCCCTGCGCTGTTGTAGTAGGGGTCAAGGAAATACTCCTAACAGAACCATAAGATTCGCTATACGGAGAAGCATCGAATGAAAGCGTAACTGTCTGCCCCTGCTTTATTTTCACGGCATCAACTTCGTCAGCATACGCTTCCGCAATAAAACTATCAACATTTCCTAGGACTCCTACAACCACACCAGGTGAAATGTTGTCTCCTTCCTTCACATTGAGAAGAAGAACAGTTCCATCAATAGGTGATTTGATTGTATATTTATCAAGGTTAATCTCGCTCAGCTTTAGGTTTTCGTATGCCTGGTCAACCTGAAGTTTTGCTTGAGAAATTTTGTCCTGGTTTGTATTGTACTGAACTTTTGCGCTTTCAAGAGCAATTTCTGAAAGATTTACCTGCTCCTCTGCCTGCGATAGCTGAACTTTCCTGAGCTCTATACTCTCCTTGGATGCTTTGGTGCTCTTTTTGATCATATCAAGATTTATCTTTGCAGCATCGAGCTGACTGCTTGCAAGGTCAACAGATTTCTGTGCGTTTTCAATCTGGTACCTTTTTGCATCTGTTGCCTTTTTTGTCTGTTCTAAATTTCCTTCCGCTATCTCAAGAGAAATTTTCGCCTGGCTTAACTGGTTCTCTGCTTGCTTTACTTGCTCCTCAGTTGGGACACTCTTCTCTTTAAGCTTTTCAAGGTTGAGCTTTGCAATTTCAAGGTTTGCTTCGGCAATGCTCACCTGGTCCTCAAGAGCATCAATCTGAGACTGAGTTGTTAACGAAGCGCTCTTTGCGTTATCAAGATTTCTCTTTGCAGCATTCAGATTTATTTCCGCTTGCTTTATTTGCTGCTCAATCTGTTTTATGTCGTTATCAGAAGGCTTACTTGTTTTGAGGATTTTCAGATTTAACTCCGCGTTATCAACTAAGATCTTCTGCGTTTCAACCTGCAGCTCTGCAAGATGGAAAGCATCTTCTGAGGTATCTCCTGCTTTTAACGCCTCAAGATTATTTTTAGCAGTTTCAAGGTTTATTTCAGCATTTTTCACCTGTGCTTCAGCCTGACGGACCTGTTCAGTTGATGTATCACTTTCTTGAGCCATTGAAAGATTGATCTTTGCAATTTCAAGCGATTGCTTTGCAGTGTTTATGCTGGATTCTGCCTGTTTTACAGCCAGGTCTGTATTTGCATTTTTAAGGCTTTCATAATTTAGCTTTGCAGTTTCGTAGCTTATATTTGAGAGTCTATAGCTAATATATACAGCTGAAGAGTCAATTGTAAGAATTGAAGAACCCTTCTTAACCTTGTCTCCTTCTGCTACAAAAATTCCTGTAACCTTCCCTTGTACTTCAGAGTAAACATTAACTTCGGGATCACACTTGATAGCGCCTGTAAGAGCAATTGTGCTCTTTATTGATGTTTTTTCTACCGTGAAAGTCGCAACTTCCTTTTTTTGCCTTCCCAGGCACCCTGTTAAAGTGAATACAAATAAAAGCATCATGCTTAATAAAATGCGTTTCTTCATAAAACGCCTCCTTAATGTTTCAAATAAAGCATTGTCCTAGTTTAAAACTACAATTTTAAAAGCAATACAGATAAAGCATAAACAAATTTAAGTTACTGTCAAGGCAGTATAATGCGATTCATTAAAGAAAAAACTAATCATCCTGAGTAAGTAATTGTAACAGTCCTTGTCTTATCGTCCCACTGTACCGTGCAGCCTAAATTCTCAGCAACAAACCTTACGGGAACAAACGTTCTTGAATTTATAATGACGGGTTTGACATACTGATTATCAGGGTCAATCTGGACTTTTGTTCCATTTACCTCTGCAATAGGATTGTCAACCCACAACTTTACAGTCTTGCCCTTAAGCGTTATTGTTACTAGCCTTGTAGTTCCATCCCAATCAATTACACCCCCTATTGATTCAACAATTGCCCTTATAGGAACAATTGTCCTGTTCCATCCAGGGATTATAATCGGCGTCGTTCCTCTTCCGAGATCAATTTCTTGTTCTATTCCATTTACGCTCATAATAGGGCTTCCAATCTTCATCATAATGGTAACTGTAAGCGACCCCTTGTAAAGAACTGTTCTCGTGATTGTTGTTTCCTCCCCGGAAGCTGCTTTCGCATTCACAATAATGGTGTTTTCAGAGGATGAAAGGACTACGGTTGAAGTAAATGAGCCACTACTGGAAACAGAGACCTCCCTGCCGTTAACAAAAACTTTTGCTGATGGATTTGTTATTCCTGTGAACGTAAAATTCTGTTTTTGTGAAACAATATTATCTGCAAAATTCACGGTGAGTTTTGGCCCAACAATTACAACCGAAGGCTTTGATTCAATTGCAACTATTTCCTCAATCACGTTGAAAACTCTTGCGTTCTGGAACGAAATTACATTTGTAGAAACTGAATTTCCCTTAAATTTCAATCCTGCTATCTGAACTTTCCCATTGATAATATTCTCACCCTGTGTTACTATGGCAACAGTTGCCCCTTGTGAGGTTCCGCTGAATACAATCAGGTTATCCTTTGTAATTTCAGTAGGGTCAACTGAAACAAGAGAGACTTTCTGACTGTCAAAAATAAGGTCAAAAGACACTCCTCTTACTCCTTTTGCATTTTTGATGTAGACGGGCATAGAAAAAGTCTGGCCTTCCTGGGATAAAGTGTTTTCAGCGAAAAGCGTTTGAGGGAGATTAGTTGACACTTTTATAACTGTATTTACCATCTCAGCAAGCCCTGTTGTCTGGCTTGTCGCTTTAATCCTGATCTCATACGAATCACCATCTTTTGCAGTAGCAGGAACAGAAATGTCGATTACTAATTTCTTTGTTTCATTTGATTTCAATGTGTAAGAGAAAGGTGGATTTTCCTTAATAACAAGATTTCCTGCGGGAAGGGTGCTTTCAAATGATGCAGTAAAAACATCTGTTTTAGTACCCAGGTTCTGAATCGTCAACACAACAGATTCACTATCTGAAGGCCCCAGGGTAAGTGTTTCAGGGTAAATACTTGTATAAAATGCATAATCTGTGCTTTCAAAATCTTCCTGAAGTATCCTAACAATATTATGGAAACAATCCGTAACAAGAAGTGTGCCATTTTCTGACTCAATAGAGGAAAGCTCGTAGAAAATCCTCTGGCTCTGGTACATTAAAGCACCTTCCTTTGACCAAACAGAAATCCTTCCGTTTTCAGTATCCAGCACGATAGCATTTCCATATTTGTCTATGGCAACATCCTCAGGAACATAAAACTGGTCTCTTCCCCTACCCCCGCCTTTTCCAATTGTGAGCACTTCCTGGAAACCCAAGGAATATACGTGAACTTTATTGTCAAAAATTGAAGTCACATAGAAATTTCCCGAAGCATCCTGAGCAATTCCTGCAGGAAACTTGCAAACCTGGTAGACCGCAATGATCTTAAGGTTGCTGTCGAACTTAATTACTTCATTTTTACTGTATGAGGTTGCATAAAGATATCCATCCTTACCAGAGATGATCTTCCTAACTTCTCCAAACGTTTCATTTCGCGCTATTCTTTTGAAAGCACCTGACGAAGTGAATATAGCAATACCTCCCTGCAGGCCAACATAAATATTCCCCTTCTTGTCCGAATAAACTGCATATGCCTCTCCGATGTATTCAATACCAGCTTTTTCAATATCCTTAACAAAAGTACCATTCTGCGAAAACTCGGTCAGCTTGCTTGTTTCAAACCCGCCATAATTAAGCACCCAGATATTTCCGTTCTCGTCAAGTGTTACTGATAGAGGATTTACAAGAATTCCTTTTACAGAACTATGAAGAAAATCTTTCTTTGATAGGAAATACCCTTGCTTTGAAAATACGCTTATCCTTGCTCCGAGAGGAAATCCAAACGGTGCATCTGAAGAATTGCTCCAGTAGTAGAATCCCCCATCAAAAACATATATATTGTTTGAAGTATCAACTGCAATGCCACAGGGTGTAAGAAGTGAACCTTCAGTCTGGTTTGGGTATGTATTTGTTGAGGCACCAATGAATTTAACGAGAGTCCCGTCCTTCGTATACATTGCAACAAGCCCTTTTGCATCGTTTCCTTGTGAAAGCCCTCTGTCAACGATATATATATTTCCTGCGGAATCTAAAGCGGAATCAGAAGGAAAAGTCAGAGCACTCAGGCTGAAACTTGATATAAGCTTCAGATTTACATCAAATAAGTAGCACTTGTTTTCATTCATGCTGATTGAAACGACTGTGTCCTTATGGTTTGTAGAAAGTCCTCCGGGAGATGCCACATTAAAGGTCTTAAGCACTGTCCCATTGCTGTCAAGTTTGAGGACCTGGTTGCCAAAGTAATCTGCTACAAAAATATAATTATTTAGCACTGCAACACCTACTGGTGAAGTGATCATACCGTTTGAAATTGTCTTGGAATATTGTCCTGATTTCAGATACACTTTTATATTCTGCCCGAGTGCATCGGAAATGAAGTAGCTCTCATTGCTGTAATCAATATCAGTTGGGTAGATGAGCTCCTTGTTTGAGCCGAAGTTATAAGTATTTTCAAGGAGCACATTGAGTACATGCACGCGTCCGTAGGAAGCATCAAGTACTGCAATTTTACCATCATCAGTGATGCACATTCCTTGCATCGGAAAAAGATATTTCGAGTTAAAATCATCTTCATAAAGATTAGCTTCGCTAAGTGAAATTGCTCCGATGAAACTATCTTCAGGAATTCCTATATCCTGAATCACCTTGATATCCTTAACAACTGCAGCTCCTGCTTGCTTTGTAGGCACTGCTGTAATAGCGCCTACAAAAACAAATAAAATTAGAAAAGATAATATTTTTTTCATGCCTATCACCTAAGGATACCTTTCACCATAATGTTTTGCAAATATAAACAAATCAAGATCGTTTATTGACCCATCAAAATTTAAATCACTCTGCTTAAAAAAAGAGCTATCAGTTGATTTTTCACCGAAGTGCATCTTTAGCAGCTGAAAATCTGCATAATCAACAGCCCTGTCTCCATTGATGTCGTATATCTGGGAGTAGTTCGATATGCTGCATGCCAATGGCACTGCAACAAAGCTATCTCTTGAAATTGGTGAAACATTGCTTATTTCTATTGTCTCATTCCCACTCTCAAGTGCCTTAAAAGTTATAAAGGCAACATTACCGGAGCTCAAGGCAATGGAAGTTGGAAAACTTAAATAAATGCTAACTTTTCCCTCACTCAATACGTAATTAAAAAGGGTATCCTGTGAAAGTCCGTCACCTTTGGCAATATTTACAGGCAAGAGTCTGAGCCTGTCAAAGATTATATCGAAGCTCAAGCTTTGTGTTGACGGAAGTTTAGCTACAGAGAGAACAATGGTAAACTGAGAGCCAGCTTTGATGCTTGGAGTAAGGTTATTCTGCATCAACAACCTCATTTCTCCTTTGGGAGTTCCTAAAACAGTAAAGCTTCCGCTTGAGGAATACTTAGTGATTGTTTTTAAAATGTCTTTGTTTGCCTCATTTTCATTTGCCTCCAGGTATTCAATTTTATAGTAGTAAGTTCCGTCCTGCAGAAAATAAAGCCCGCTTCTATCTGAAAATGCCTGAATGGAAGCCTTATAATCACCAACTGAAATAGGAGACTTATCAAATATCGTTCCTAAATATTTTCCTCTGGAATCAAAAAGACTTACTTTGACTTCTTCCGCTATGTTTCCCCTGAAAGTAGAGCTTTCGTCTGTAATTTCCATTCCCTGACCAACAGAAAACTTAACATCAATCCCCTGCAAGGCAGTAACAGTATTACCGGAAGCTTTTTCTGCATAAAGCAAATCTCTGACATTTGTATTCTTCATATACAGGAAAGATATATGATAGCTTGTGCTGGCGTCATTGAAACTTATGAATCCGTGGGATTCCAAAGTTTCATTTGAAGCAGTCATCGAAATGTTAATGTTTGATTCCTTGTTAGGCATTATGGTTAGGGTTGAAGGAGCACTTATTGTTAGAGTATCATTTGATGAATATTTGATCGAAAGAGAAAGAATTTTAGTGTTCCCAGAAAGATTTTTAATGCTGATTGAGAAAGTCTTTGCGGCTTCTCCGTTTCCGAAAAGAAGTGAAGAAGGTTTAACAATAATGCTTGAATTGAAAGCTGAAAGCGCATTGACCCTCCCTGCACCCTGTAGGTAAGGAGGATAAGGCATTCCTGAATCAGTGTTCAAAAGCACATCTGCGGTGTTCATCAGCAGACTTTTCACTTCCTGCGGGGTAAGACCTGGCTTTGCCTGCTTAACAAGGGCACATACGCCTGCCACAACAGGAGAAGACATTGAAGTCCCGCTCATTGTCATATAATCACCGCCCAAATATGTGGAGTTTATATTTATGCCTGGAGCAACAAGGTCAGGTTTAAAAACAAAGTCTTCAGTAGGACCTGAAGAAGTAAAATCTGCTATTCTTCCAAGCCCGTATTTATTAGCAACGGTAAGCTTTTCTGATATAAATTCCCTGAGAAGCATTCCATCAGTATATGAGACAAAAAGGAAAGGAATGAAATTTTTCTCTATAGGACTGTCCTGAGAAACCAGTTGAATCTTTGGCATTCCGGAAACATTATTGTACACAATAACACCTATTGCTCCATTTGCCTTTGCGTTTAAATCTTTGTCTCCAAAATATATTTTCCCTCTTTCGATAAGTGCAATTTTCCCTTTTAGATCTTTCCCTTGAAAATCGCTTTTCTCTCCAATACCACAATATACAATATCAAAACTGCCCTCAGAGAAAATTGGTGATTCAGCAGGATACGTTCCAAGAATTTCCTTGTCTGCAACATTTAATACTCCAGTCTGCCCGTCTTCGCTTGCACCTACGGAAATTGCTTCTGCGGTTGAAGAAGGAGCACTGATCGGATATTGAACTACTTCGGACCTTGTTCCCTTGTTTCCTGCAGCTGCAACGACAATAACTCCGGAGTTTACTGCATTCTTAACTGAAATAGCCTGCGGGTCGCTTCCGTCACCCAGACCACCTGTAACACCAATTGAAATATTAATGATGTTAACCTTATCCTTAACTGCCTGGTCGATACCTTTCACTATCAGGGAAGTTGAAGTAGTGCTGTCTGTTTTTTTGAAAACCTTGTAAATCATTATTTTTGCATCAGGAGCAACACCAAGTTTTGAACCTGCAATAATACCAGCAATATGAGTCCCGTGCCCTTCCTCATCCATCGGGTCAGGATCGTTATCTGCAAAATCATATCCGCCAACCACCTTGCTGTTTGGAAACTTTCCTCCTCCAAGCTCGGTGTGCGTATAATCTACGCCAGTGTCAACAATTCCTACTACTATATTCTTACCCGTTACTAAGTTTCCATAACTGTCTTTTGCCTGGTTTACTGCATCCGAATGGATGGTTTTGGTTAGAAAAGTTCTTTCAAGCACAGCTTCACTGTCGGGATAAATGCTTTTAATGCCTGGCAGTTTTTCAAGCTCTTTGACCTTTTCAATCGGAACAACGCATGCAAAGCCATTAAAAGTCTCAGTGAAATTCAAAGTGAGTTTTCCTCCCATTGAAACAATTAGGTCATTTAAGCTTACCTGACGGTCGAGAATTCTACTTTCATAAGATAGACCATCGTTACGCACAAAGAAATTCTCAACCTTATATATTAGTGACTTCCTGTAAACTGAAACAGGAGCATCCGCAAGCTCAATAATGATTTTAGCATAGCCGTTTTCACTGGTAATCTCACCTTTTATTTTCAGCTCATTTTTTTGAGCATTAACCGAACCACCCAGTGAAAGGATTATGGCTAAAATCAGAATAAAAATAACAGTAAATCTTTTCATAATGACTCCTCCAATGTATTTATTTTATCATTATTGACAAAATTTGAAATACTTTTATATTACAAATAATGAAAATAGGGCTTTTGATTTTCGATTTCGATGGAACGCTGTTTAACACGAAAAAGGACATTGCAAATGCTCTAAACTTTGCTTTAGAAGCAAACGGCATTCCCCCTTTAGCAGAGGAAAAAATCTGGCGATTCACCGGTGAAGGAACTCCAAAACTTATTGAAAGAGTATTGAGAAATTTTGGCATGGAACTGTTCGAAAAAGTCCTTAAGATGACTCTTGAATATTACAATGAGCACTGCACTGATTACACAAAACCTCTGGACGGGGTTGAGGGTTTTTTAAAAGAAACAGAACATATCCCCAAAATAATCCTCTCAAACAAGTACAAGTACCTTATTGACATAACCCTGGAGAAATTCGGTTTAAAAAAGTACTTTATAGAAACATACGGAAGGGAAAGCTTCGAAATAAACAAGCCAGACCCAGCACCGCTTTACGAGATATTAAGAATTCACGGATTTAGCAAGGATAACACTATCTATATTGGCGATACCGTGACAGACATCATCTTTTCAAAAAATGCAGGAATACCCTGTTGCATAATTCCTTCAGGAGCTTCTCCCGTTGAGGAAATAGAGAAAGAGCAACCAGCCGTTATTTTCAAATACTATAAAGAGCTTTTAAAAAATCTGTTAATGCTTTAGAATAATGTGGAGGGTAAAATGGCATACTTACTCGTAATAGTATTAAACAAAACAGAAAAGTTAACTAAGATCCTTGAAAGATTTATAGAAGTTGATGTCAGGGGAGCCACAATAATTGATTCAATAGGAATGGGGAGGACCCTCGAGCCTGAAATAACAACATTTTCAACTCTTCTTGAAGTATTCAATATCGGAAAAGGAAGATATCCTGAGAATAAAACCATTTTCACAGTTATAAAAGAAGAAAAAACTCTTAAAGATGCACAAAGAATCGTAAGAGAAGAACTTGGCGACTTTAAGGAAGCAGGTACTGGAATTATGTTTGTTATTCCTGTGACGGATTTCATAGGGCTTTCCCCATCACTAAAAGAGGAAGAAGAAGCACTTAAGGAACACAAAAAGATAGAAAAGGACATATAAAAGATAAATTAGTTTCAAATTTGGTGGAGGTGGCGGGGAGTTGAACCCCGCGTCCAAATAAGCAACCCAACTCAGCTACTACAGGCTTAGTCACTCTATGTTTTTTCTGTCTTCTTGCCCGAGCGACAGGGCTTGAGAACATATCCTGACTTGATACTCACCACAAAAGGCCCAGGCAACCTTTTTGCGTGAGGCCCGCATCCGTACGTTTCAGACATCCTACAGGCTGAGATTGCCAGAAACGTTAGCTGCTTAGGCAGCTAATGCGTAATTATAATCGGCGTTTATTTTTCTGGTGGATGTTTTAAGAGGCCAACCACCGTCCTCTGCCTGCTCCGAGATGCCTTGCTTATCCGTCGAACCCCAGCACCCCCATGCAATAATATTATAATACTGAACTGGAAATTTTCAATATTCGAACAAGCTAAGCTTACCTCTTCTATTAGGAAGAGGTTGCTTTGTTCCTCAGTTACTACAAACTTTTTAATCCTCTTATTCCCTTATACATAAATATACAATGGGTGAAAGAAATTTAGTAAAAATGCAAAAAAAATTCTTTAAGAAATTTTAGGCATCTATTGACATAGGAATTAATTTTGCTAAAACAGTGTAAAGAAATTTTTTGAACTAATGCAAAAACCAGTATATTCAGGAGGGAAATAGTGGAGAAACACAAAACTTCTAAGTATAGATGGGTTGTACTTGCTGTTTACATGTATATAGCAGCTCTTACACAGTTGTACTGGCTAAACTTTGCCGCAATTGACACCTATCTTGAAGGAAATCTCCAAATATCTGCAATGAAGGCAGGCCTTCTTACGCTTGTGTTCCCGTTGTTATTCCTCTTTCTCTCGATACCATCTGGTATTCTTATCGACAAAAAGGGATATAAATTTGGAGTAAGCATAGGTGTCATCTTTACGGGAGCATTTGCTCTATTTCGTCTGATCAATCCCAATTCTTATAATATCCTTTTAATTTCTCAAATAGGAATATCTGTTGGCCAGCCTTTCGTGCTAAATGGCATTACTAAGCTTTCTCTCACCTGGTTTCCGAAGAAAGAAGAAGCTACAGCCGTAGGGCTCGGCTCCTTATCATTGTTTCTTGGCATGATAATGGGGCTCGGCGCAACACCTTTACTCGTTGAATCCCTTGGTTTCAAATCGATGTTGCTCATCTACGGTATCATGGGTGCAATTAGCATTCCAATTTTCTATATCCTTACAAAGACCAAATCTTCACTTACTCAAAATGAAATAGGCACAGAGGAAATTTCATACATAAACGGCATAAGAAAAATTTCCAAATTAAGAGACTTCATTATCCTCGGGTTTATAGCTTTGATAGGCATCGGAGTCTTCAATGGATTGCTAACATGGCTTGAAAAGATACTGAATGAAGTTCACCACATCTCAATGACAAAAGCTGGCAATATCTCGTCAATGTTAGTCCTGAGCGGAATGATAGGCTGTATAGTAATTCCAATGATTTCGGATAAAGTGATGAAAAGAAAACCATTTCTTATGATTGCTTCCTTCATTGGCATAATATCGGTAATAGTCCTGATGTTTGCAAGAAGTTTCTTAGTTGACGCGGTAAATGCAATCGTAATGGGATTCTTTGTCGTTTCCACGCTCCCGATAGTCCTTACAATGTCGGCAGAGATTGCAGGAGAAAAATTCGCAGGGATTTCTTCAGCATATCTCCAGCTTTTAGGCAACGGAGCTGCTGTAGTTATCGTTCCTGTAATGGAAGCTGTTCATAAATTAACAGGACAATACACCTTGCCACTTACAATGCTTGCAGTACTATTTGGAATACTTTTTATAACCGTGCTACTGATAGGAGAAACTTACAAGAAGCAGTCTC
>Ga0172362_10003194_pt1 | contig 14154 bp, 15 predicted proteins | sample LakKivs1_kivu2a2_FD_114534 | JGI IMG/M metagenome (GOLD analysis project Ga0172362, IMG submission 114534) | Sediment microbial communities from Lake Kivu, Rwanda - Sediment s1_kivu2a2 | ecosystem: Environmental > Aquatic > Freshwater > Lake > Sediment | place: Rwanda: Western Province, Lake...
CGACAAGGCGGGCATGACCAGCACGCTGGTCTTGGCGGCCATGCTCGGCCAGTGCGCCGTCGTCGCCCACGCGGGCAACAGCCGCTGCTACCTGCTGCGAGGCGGGGGCCTGCACCTGCTGACCGAGGACCACACGATGGCGCGGGACTACGTGAAGATGGGGCTGCTGTCGCCGCAGGAGGAGGCGGTCTGCTTCGAATCGGGCGTCCTTACCCGCTGTCTGGGCGCCCACGAGAAGGTGCAGGTGGACATGCTGCACTTCGAGCTGGTGGCCGGCGACGAGCTGCTGCTGTGCACCGACGGGCTGACGGCCCACATGGCTCGCGAGGAGCTGGCCGCCCTGCTGACGGAGCTGACCCCGCAGGGGGCGGTGGAGGAGATGGTCCGCCTGGCCAACGATCGCGGCGGCAGGGACAACATCAGCGCCATCGTGGTGCGGACCGACCCGACGTCGACGGCCAACGGGGCCGCCGTGACGCGGCGCCTGGCCGCGCTGCGCCGCGTGCCGGTCTTTCAGCACCTCAACTCCGCCGAGCTGCTGTCGGTGCTGGACCTGGCGCAGGTGGCCGATTACCCCGGCGGCGCGAAGGTCATCGCCGGGGGCGGCGCCGGCCAGTGCCTCTTCGTGTCCGTCGCCGGCACGGCGCGGGTGGTCAAGGGCAACCGGACGCTGGCGGTCCTGCCGCCCGGGTCGCTGTTCGGCGAGATGGCCCTGCTGGACCAGCGCCCGCGGTCGGCGGACGTGCTGGCCGACGGGCCGCTGCAAGTGCTGGCCATCGGCCGGGAGGATCTGTTCGCGATGATGCGGCGCGACCGGTCGCTAGCCGTCAAGGTCCTCTGGGGCTTCTGCCAGGTCCTCAACGAGCGCCTCCGCGCCGCCGCCGGGGAGGGCTTCGACGCCGAGCGCCCGGCGCCGGCGGCGCCGGAGCAGCCCGACCCAGCCGCCAGCCTCGACATGCTGGCCCGGGCGGCGCGGCCGTATGCCTGAGGGTGTGCCGATGAACCGGCCCATCACCGACGCCGCTGCCGGGCGCGGCCCCGCCGACCGGCTGATCGCCGAGCTGGGTCTGGTGCGCGCGGGCGGTCGCCTCCGCGTGGCCGGGCTGATCTACACGTACCGCTGCACCATCGGCTGCCGGCATTGCGGCTTCGGCTGTCGCCCCGGCCGGCCGGACGTTCACCAGACGACCGCCCAGGTTCTGCGGAACCTGCGGATGCTGCACGAGTTGGGGCGGGTGGTGCACGTGGCCGGCGGGGAGGCGATGCTGTACTGGGACGACTTGGCCGAGGCGCTGACGGCGGCGCACGAGGCGGGCCTGGCGCCGCACTTCATCGAGACGAACTGCTCGTTCGCCGCCGACGACGCCGCGGCGCGGCGGCGGCTGGAGTTCCTGGCGTCGCGCGGCCTGGCGGGCGTGCTGCTCAGCGCCGACCCGTACCACCAGGAGCACGTTGGGCCGGAGCGATTCTGCCGCGTGCGGCGGATCGCCAGGGAGATTTTCGGCCAGGCCAACGTCTGGTGCACCGACGCGCCGGATGAGCGGATTGGCGAGTTCGCTGCCATCGCCCGCGACGAGCGGCGGCTGCGTGCGCACGTGCGGGAGCACCCGCCCGTGATCGTCTGCACCGCCTACCAGCGGCTGCGCGGGTATCTCGACGACCACCCGGTGGCGGAGATGCCGCTGGAGGCCGGCTGGGGCCGCCGCTACGCCACGCCGGACTGCATGGTCGAGTGGTCCGCTGAGACGATGTGGGAAATCCACATCGACCCGTACGACAACATCCAGACCAACTGCGGGATCATCCTCGGCAGCGTGACGCGGACGACGCCGCGGGCGGTTCTGGCGGCAGGGCCGGAGAACGCCAATTGGGTCGCCGGTGAGCTTGCCCTGCGCGGGCCCGGTGGCGCTGGCGGCGGTGCTGCGGGAGCGTCACGGCGTGGCGGCGCCCGCCCGCGCGCACACCAAGTGCAGCTTCTGCTACGAGATACGTCGCGTCCTGCACGGGATGTGGCCCGCGATGGCCGGCCCGGCAGAGCTCTACGTGCCTTGAACGCCGCCCCGCTCACCGGGGGCGCAGAAAAAACACCCGGCCGTCCCTTACCGGGGCGGCCGGGTTGGAGCGGCCCGCTCGTATGTTCTTAAGGGTTTTGCCCTGTGTCGTAGGCAGTTGTCCGGGCCGCTTCTACATTCATTATATCGGCTCCCAGCCGGAAAATCACCACGGAATCTGCGGAAAGGCAGGAAAAACTTCGCCGTCGCCGCGCCGGCCGTACGGGCGGCGAGCCTAATCCGCTGTGCCGGCTGCCTTTGCCACCTCCTCGGCCACCGCGTAGAGATTGGCTACAAGCTTCTGGACGTCGCCGGTTCCGGCCGGCCAGAGCCGCCGACCGCTCTCCAGGGTGTCCAGCAGCTCCTGCACGGCCGAGCGGGCACGCGAGGCCAGCGCGCCGTCCAGCCTGGCGGCGCGGGCCTTGTCGGCCAGCACGCCGCGCAGGAAGTGCATCGCCTCGCAGGCCTGGAGGCCCTCCCGGAACATCTCGAACTGCGGCGTGGGCAGCGCCCCGTCGGGCCCGGGCACCGAGATCGCCATCGGGCGGTGCGGCACGATGTTGCCGAACCCGACGTATTTCGCCAGCACGCCGCGGCGCTGGTCGCCCTCGCCGAACGCCCAGTAGTCCACGCCCTGCCAGCAGAAGCCGTCGTACTCGGCGGCGACGGCCGCCAGCGGCGCGATGCCGAAGTGGTCGTGCGGGCTGTCGCCGATCACGTCGCGGGCGATCACGCAGGTGGGCGCCTGCGGCGCCCTGACGCGCCGCCAGATGTTCCGGCGCACCAGGTTGGCGAAGCCGACCACCATGCCGTTGGGCTGCGTTCGCTCGATGTCGCTGACGCCCCAGTGCCCCACGCTGCCGCCGTGCGTGGCCACGCGCCACCGCGCGTCCGGGGCGATCTTCGCGAAGAACTTCACGGTCGTCGGGCTGGGGCAGGCGTCGCCGCTGGTGCCCAGCAGCAGCCGCGTGTCCTTCCAGCCGAGGTCCTTCAGGATGTCCCGCAGGCCGGCGAAGACCTCCTTCCACACCGCCTCGGTGCCCGGCTCGCCGTAGATGGGCATGTTGGCGTCGGCCAGCTTGCCGTCGGGCCGCAGCTCGCGGATGGGCACCACCCTCGACCGCCACGGGTAGGCGACCTTCCTGCCGGCGCGTTCGGCGTCGCGGTTGGTCCCGTCGCGCCCGCTGCCGCTGTAGTACAGCCCGTAGTGCCACACCTGCAGCGACAGCAGTTTCGGGGCCGCAGCGTGCCTCGCGTAGGTCTCCAGGTAACGCCGCAGGTAACGGAACTGCGGCTTCCAGCCGCACTCCTGCTGCGGACAGCGCCGCCAGACCAGCGCCGGGTCGTCGCCGAAGACGGTTCGGGCCACGACGTTGACGCCCAGGATGTCGTTGCCGAGCAGGCCCATCAGCTCCAGCGACCTGCCCAGCAGCGCAAAGTGCCTGTCGGACCAGAGCGGCACCTTGTAGACGCCGGCCACCGATTCGGGCGACTGAAGCAGGTTCACCCACGTCTTCCAGTCGCGCGGCTGCGGCAGGGGCCAGTCGAAGACGGTCAGCTCGACGGGGACGTCGACGGGCTTCGCCAGCCCGGTCAGATGCAGCGTGGCGGCGTAGCGGCCGGGCTTCGCCTCCGGCGGCACCTTCGCCGTCACCCACACCGGCTGGATGCGCGGCAGCCGGGGCGGCGGCTCCACCGGGCGGCGCGTCCGCGGGTCGATCGGCACCTCGCGCGCCGGCGGCGCCACCGGCGCGTCGAACAGCGGCACGAACCGCCCGTCGGCCCGGCCGTAGCGGACGCGGACCGCCGCCGCCGGTATCGCCGCGCCCGCCGGGCCGGACAGCGCCGTCGCCGAGGCGCGCAGCTTCTCGACGCCCGCGGGAGAGCTGACGACCACCTGCCCCGACGCGAAGCCGTTGCGCGGCGCCAGCAGGCGGATGGGCCGCAGCGGCGTCAGCGCCTCGCCGAAATCGGCGTGCGCGCCGGGCACGACGAACGGTCCGGCCGTCCAGACCTGCACCGCGTTGGGATCGGGCACGTCGTGGCGGACCGGCGCGCCCGGCGGGGCCGTCAGCTTCACTTCCGCCACGCCCGCGCTGCTCCAGCCGTCCCAGCGGGCCATGTCGGCGACGGCCGGCGGCAGGGCCGAGCGGCGCAGCTCCAGCGCAAGCACGTTGACGCCCTTGCGCACGGCGTCGGCGGGGATGTCGATCTCGGCGATGCGGACCCGCTGCTCGTATCGCCGGAGCAGCTCGCCGCTGAGCCGGTCGCGGCCCTGGACGCGGCGCAGCGAGGCGTCGGAGCCGGGGACGAGGAACACCTCCGGCGCGTAGTCGTCGGCGAGCGTCAGCGGGGTGATCGGCCCGGGCGGCAGGTGCCGCCGGGCGATCTCGCGCCCGTTCAGGTAGGCCACCACGCCGCCGAGGTGCGCCAGGTGGAGCTTCAGCCCCGCGAGCGGCGCGGCGGCGTCGACGGCGAACCGTCCCCGCAGGCAGACCAGCGCCCCGCAGCCGCCCCCGTCGTAGCCGTAGCGCCCGAACATGTCCGCCCGCCGCCGCAGCCAGCAGGAGTCGTCGAAATCCGCCCGCTGCCAGCCCTCGGGCGGCAGAGGCGTGGGGAACGAGAAGTCGCTGCGGATCCAGCGTCCCCAGGCGGGATAGCCGCTGCTCATGTTGACGGGCGGCTCGTTGCCCTGGCGGGCCGTGCCGCGGGCCGGCATGCGCCACGTCACGTGCGCGCGCCACAGCGAATCGGCGGTGAGCAGCTCGACGGGGGCGGGCGCGGGGGCCGCCGCCGCGGCGGCGCGGGGCGCCCAGAACGCAGTGAGGAGGACAGGAAGGACCATCGCGACACGCGTCGGAATCATCATCGACTCCCATGCAAGATCGGCCCAAGCGCGACTCGCTTGTGCCAATCTGGTTGAACCGACGGGAGCGGAATTGTTCCCCCCGGGCATCGGCGAACGGCTGGCCCTGGCGGAACGGTCGGCCGGGTCACTTTGCCGCTTTCGCGGCCGCCTTGGTCCTGCGCCGGACGATTTCGGCGATCGGGCGAAGGGCACGATTGACGGATTCGGCGTCGGGGAACACGTCCGCCAGATCAGGTGCGAGACGGATGAGGTTCGTGCCCTCCGCGTAACGCGAAGCGTACTTCCCGCGCACGGCCCCGGCGAAGCCGTACTGTCTCCTCATCGCGTCTTTGTCATCCCGACGTTCCGGCAGTTGCGTTTCCTGGCGCCAGGTCGCCCATGCGGGCGTGCCGCGCCGCGTGGCCCCCTTCCGCGCGGGGCATTTCCATCGCGGTCGATTGGCAGTCCCATCTCCTTGGCCTCGTGCCGCGTCAGCCCGATCGCCAGCGTTACCTCCAGGACCGCTTCTTTGCCTTGCGTTTCCTCGATCGCGTCAAGAAGTATCTCCGACCGCCTGTCGGTATCGATCCCGGCGCACAGGTCGGAGACCACGTAGTAGTGCTTGGTCTTTGGAAAACTGCCGTCTTCCACGAAGACGACCGGCGCGCCACCCGGCGGAGGCCGGCTCTCGGGACGCCGGATCTCAGACTCGATACTTGCCTTCAGCTTCGCCTCGCGAGGCGTCAGGGCTTTGGTTGACTCCAGCTTGCGAATAGCCATTGCGTGAGGTCCTTCACCATAGTGAGGAACCGCTCCACCTCGGCCGCATCCCAATGGCGGGCGGTGTAGCGGAGCGAAACGTCCCATGTCGATATGATTCTGACGAATCGCCGCCGCAGACTCAAGTCACCGGCAAGCGCCAGCGAGGCGGTGGTCGCTTGGGCGAGGCGCTCAAGATCGTGGGTGAAGTACTGCGCCTCCAACGTGCGGGTCCTTCTGTCGGCGCAGATGCGTGCCTTGAGCGCGCACTCGACGGCGTATCCCCCAAGGTAGACCGCCCCATTCCGGCGCTGGGGCTGTTTGCTCTGTACGCTTACCGCCAGCAGTGCGCGCGCATCCTCAAGCCGCAAATCCACCAACGCGCGCAAGACTGTCGCTCTGGGGCCTCTCGTCGTGGTCATCTGATCAGCTTCTCCCACAACACCACCAGACTAAGGCGAGTCCTCGTCCTGGTCAGCCCGAACGGCGACAGTGTGCACCGTTCCCTGCCCCTGCGGCGGGACGAGGTTGTCGGGCAGGGCGGCGCCGTCGAGCGTGACGGTCACCTTGCCCTTGCAGACGCCCCTGGGCTTGGTGATCTCGATGTCGTACGTCGCGCCGCGGAAGTGGCGCCTCATCCGGCAGCGCGTCCAGGCGCTCGGCAGGCACGGATCGATCCGCAGCCCGCCGATCTCCGGACGCACGCCCAGCATGTGCTCCCAGACGTTCAGCAGCGTCCAGCAGGCCGTGCCCGTCGCCCACGAGTGGCTGCCCTCGCCCGGCCGCTGCGACTCGGGTGCGTAGATGAACTGGCAGGCGACGTACGGCTCGACGCGGTAGAGGTCCGGGTCTGCCTCGTGGCGCGTGGGCGGCAGCATGGTCTTGAGGATCTCGTAGGCCTTGTCGCCGCGCCCGGCGGCGCACTCGGCCCAGATGCGCCAGCGGCTGTTGTGGCCCTGGAGCGAGCCGTTCTCCTTCGTGCCGGGGGCGAAACGGCTGATCGTGCCCGCCCGCGGCTCCGGCTGCCCGTAGGGAGGGTAGAAGCAGTAGCTGCCCCACGGCGTGTCGAGGTAGCGGTCGAAGGACGCCAGGATCTTCCGCGTCCTGTCCGCGTCGGCGATGCCCGCCACGATCGCGAAGCTGTTGGGGTTGGCGAATATCATGCCGCCGGTGCGGTTGCGGCGGGAGCCCAGCACCCAGCCGCTGTCGTGCGTGGCGCGCCAGTACCACCGCCCGTCCCAGCACAGGCGGTTGACCGTCTCGCGGAGCCGGGCGATCTTGCGCCTGTAGCGGGCCAGCCGCCGCGCGTCGCCCATCGCCTTCATGCAGTCGTAGAACATCTCGATGCAGATGACGGCCCAGCCGGCGTTCATCACGCTCTCGCCCTTGCGTCCGCTGCCGGCCATGTTGAGCGCGTCGTTCCAGTCGGCCTTGAGGATGAGCGGCAGGCCGCGCCGCGAGAACTGCCTCCAGAAGAACTCGATGCCGGCGACGGCGTGCTCGTAGATCGTCGCGGGGGGCTTCTTCGAGCGTCCGCTGATGCACGTGACGGGGTCCACCCAGGGCGTCTTCTCGCGCAGGATGGAAAAATCGCCCGTCTCGCGGACGTAGCAGGCCAGGATGAACAGCGGATTCAGCGGGTCGTCGCTGTGGAACGTCCGCGTGCCCTGCATGGAGATGAAGTTGCCCCCGTGGGCGTAATCGCCGTCGTCGAACTGCCAGATCATGATCCGCCTGACGATGTGCTCGCGCACCCAGGCGGCGTCCTGGCTGAGCCGGCTGACGGCGTCCTGGCAGGCGTCGCGCACGCCGAAGTTGTAGATGCCGAAGTAGCAGTAGCCCGTGTTGCGGTTCCACCACGACAGGTTGGCGCCCTGGTACTTCAGCCACGTGTTGACCATCACGTTCAGGTCGGCGTCGGGCGTCTCGACCGTCGGCGTGGAGGTCACCTTCGCCCAGTAGGCCTGGTTGTTGCGGAAGGCCGCGCGGGCCTTGGCCGGCGTGCCGTACCGCGCCACCAGCCCGTCGGCCCCGCTGGCCTGACGCGGGATGGCGCCGAGGATGACCACGTACTCCGCCGAGGCGCCCGGCGCCAGCGCGAAGCGGTGCTGCAGGGCCAGGCACGAGTCGCGCCCCAGCGCGGTGCGGCTGCGCAGGCGGCCGGCGTCCATCGCCCGCGGATTGCCAAGGTCGCGGTAGGGCCCGATGAACTCGTAGCGGTCGCCCTCGTAGCCGACGACCCTGGCCGAGCTGGCCAGGAACGCCGCGTAATCGAACGACAGGTTGTTGACGTCCGAGTCGCCCGGCTGCCAGCCGCCGACGTACTTCACCCACTGCGTCGAGCGGTCGTAGAGCACGCCCTTGCGGAACTGCTGGCGGTTGAACAGCAGGTAGAACTCGCGCCAGGAGGTGTCCTCGTACCAGTTGCCCAGGGCGATCTCGACGTAGTTGGTGGCCGAGATGACCCGCCGCCGGCGCGTCGTGTTGGTCAGCTTCACCAGCCACAGCAGGCACGGGTCGCCCACGTCGCCGCCGCCGGAGCTCGCCGCGTCCGGCATCGGGCAGAAGTACGTGATCTCGCTGGCCAGCCCGTCGTGGGCGGCCGCGATGCGGTTGTAGCCCAGCCCAACGTGGCAGGCCCACGTGTCCAGCCTGCGCGTCGGCGGGTAGCCGTTGGCGCACCACCACCGGCCGGTCCGCTCGTCGCGCAGGTAGACGAAGTTGCCCGTCGTGTCGCGCGGCACGCCGTCGATGTGCCAGCGCGTGATCCGCCCGACTGTGGGGTTGCCCAGAAACGAGTAGCCCCCGCCCAGGTGGCTGGCCAGGTAGCACCAGTTGCCGTTGCTGAGGACGTTCATCCACGGCCGGGCCAGCAGCGGCTCGGTGACGATGAACTCCCTGCCGTCGTGGGAGAAGTATCCGTGCTTCGTCGGCTTCATGGGGCGGTTCCTTTGCGGCGCGGGCAAGGCCGCGCCTGGCACGGAATGTACCAGCTTGGCCGGCCGGTGCAAACCTGGGCGCCTCGCCTCACTGTGGCGGCGGCTCGCCTTGCTCCTCAGACCAACCGACCTCCTCTTCAAGGGCTCCGATCACCGCTGCCAACTCGGCGACGAGCAGCGGCAGGTGGCGAGATGCCACGTCGTGGACCTTCTCCAGGTTCACCGCGCCGTAGTCGTGGGCGAGGATATGTCTCATGCCCACGATGAGCGGCCATGGGACGCCTGGTGCGAGCTTCCGCGTTTCCTCCGAGATCAGCCTTGCCGCTTCGCCGATCACCTCCACGCATCGCACCACGGCGTCCTGGATCATATCGTCCGCAAGGAACTGCTCGAGGTTCCGCTGCCCAAGGAACCTCATCGCGCGTTGGGCGTAGAGTCGCATGTCCTCGCACTTGACGAGGTCGCGCTGCCTGGCTTCATGCGGCCCGGTCATAAAGCACCCGGGTGTGCCGCAGCGCGAAGCGGCGGAAGTACTTGTTCGGCGATGTCTCGACCGATCGCCGGGTGAGCAGGTCAACGCCCCGCCCGAACAGGCCCTCAAGGGCCTGGTGCAGGGCGACGAACGCCAGCCCGCCCTGCGCGTCCGGCCCGAACGTCACAAGCAGATCCAGGTCGCTGTCCTGCCCGGCCCGCGCGGCGGCGAAGCTGCCGAACGCCTCCAGGCGCGCCACGCGGTACTTCCGACAGATGTCGGCGAGGCGAGCGGCGTCAACATGCAGGTCGTCACAGTTCATCTCGTGGACGGCTTCCTTTCCCGCCAGGTTCCGTACCGCAGCCGCCTACTGCATCTGACAGCAGGATAGGCGATTCTGGTTGCACCGTCAACCTCGCGCGGCGCTCTCGCAATGCCCGGCGGGGGCGGGTAAACTGCCGTCTTTCCGGAGACAGAGCGGACCTAACCCCCCGGCCACAGCCGTGTCTGAACCAGAGGAACAGCCTGGCGGCCGACCGGCCGCGGAAGACGCCGAACTCGTCCGGGCCGCCAGACGCGGCGAGCTGTCGGCGTTTGAGCGCCTGGTGGAGCGCTACCAGCGCCGGGCGACGGCGGTCGCCTACCGGCTGCTGAACAGTCGCGACGACGCCATGGACGTGGTTCAGGACGCATTTTTGAAGGCCCACACCAGGCTGGCGACGCTGGCCGAGCCGGGGCGGTTCGGCTCGTGGCTGCTGCGGATCGTCAGCAACCTGTCGCTGAACCTGCGGCGCTCGCGGGCGCTGCGGAAGGCCGAGCCGCTGGAGGCCGACGACGACCGCGAGCACGGTCAGTTGAACCGGCCCGACCCGGCGGCGGTCAGCCCGTCGGCGGCCGCGTCGGCGGGCGAGCTGGGCGAGCGGCTGGCGCGGGCCGTCGAGGCCCTGCCGGAGATGCAGCGGCAGGCGCTGGTGCTGTTCAGCATCGAGAAGCTGCCCCAGAAGCAGGTGGCCGAGATGCTCGGATGCAGCGTGGAGGCGGTGAAATGGCACGTGTTCACCGCACGCAAGAAGCTCAAGGAACAGTTCCGCGAGTACCTCTAGACGGGAGCCAAGGCACATGGCCGACGCCGAATACGACAACCTGGACCTGCTGCTGTGCCGCTATCTCGACGGCGACCTGTCGCGGCGCGAGCAGGCGAAGCTGGAGGCCCGGCTGGCCGACGAGCCCGCCCTGCGCGAGGAGCTGCGCCTGTACGCGTCGCTGGACGGGCACCTGCCCGACTTGGCCGGCGAGGCGCCGGCCGGCGTCGACTACGTCCGCCAGCGCGCGGACATCATGGCCGCCGTCGAGCGGGAGGCGCTGCTGGCCGCGGCGCCGCGACGCCTGCTGTTCCGCCCGGCGGCGCTGGGCGCCCTGGCCGCCGCCGCCGCGGTGCTGATGATCGTCTCGGCCGGACTGCTGTACCTGCTGGCGACGCCGGGCGCCCGGCCGACCGTCGTGGTCGAGGTCGTGCCGCCGGCGGCGCCGCGGGCCGGTGCCGCCGTCGTCTCGCTGGAGCTTCGCCCGCCGACCGCCGCGCCGCCGCGCCCGCCGGGCGAAGGCCCCCCCGGCGCCGCCCTCCGCCGCAGCGCCGTGGTGGTCTCCTTCGCCGAAGCCGAGCCGCCCGGCAACGGCAGCCTCGACGACCAGCTTGTGATTTACTGACGGCCATGGCATCCTCAGCAGGCGTGCTGCGACGTGTCGCGCCGTCGCTGGATACGAAAGGAACGCCATCGATGAACGCCAAGCGTCTGAGCGTCGCCGCCGCCGCGGCGCTGCTGTGCTTCGCTTTGGCGCCGGCCGGGGCGCAGGGCCCCGCCGGCGTGCAGCTTGCCCTTGACCGACCGGTGGAGCTGGAGGTCGCCGACGCGCCCATCGGCGAGGTCTTCCGCAAGCTCACGGCGGCCACCGGCGTGCGGTTCGTCATCGCCCCGTCGGTCTACGAGTGCCTGCCCTACGGCGACCAGACGCGCCTGGCCGTCAAGCTCAAGAACGTCACGCTGCGCAAGGCCCTCTCGCCGATGCTCTCGCAGCAGGCGATGGAGTGGTCGGTCGAGGACGACGCCGTGCGGATCGTGCCCGCCCCGGCGCTGCTCCGCATGAACCGCCGAGCCACCTACGACGAGCTGCGCACCCTGGGCAAGATTTACTCCGTGCCGCTGGAGCCGGCCGACAAGGCCAGCGTCATCGACCAGCTCCGCAAGGTCACCGCGACGAGCGGGCTGAAGCTGGCCTTCCACGTCAAGGGCGACCAGGACGTCGCGGTCGAGCGCGCCAACCGCATCCTGCCGGCCACGGGCGCCGCCTGGCTGGACATGCTCTGCCACGGGCGCGGGTGGACCTGGTACCTGTGGAACGAGGGCATCGTGGTGATGGACAAGGCCGACCAGGTGGCCCGGCAGCTCCAGCGTCACGTTTCGCTGCGGTACGAGAACGCCGCGCTGGCCGACGTGCTGCTGGACCTGGCGCGGCGGGCGCACGTGGCGCTGACGCTTGAGCCGGGCGTGCTGAACCTCCTGCCGCCGCAGGTGCAGCAGAACTTCAACCTCATGATGACCGACGCGACAATCGCCCAGGCGCTGGAGGTCATCAGCGGCGCCACGGGACTGAAGTTCACCCCCACCGCCGAGGGCATCCACGTGGCCCCGTCGGAGCGACTGAAGGAGCAGGTCGCCGGAATCGCCCCCGTCGCGGCGCGCCCGCGCACGCCGTTCTTCCTCAAGCGGACCATCACGTTGGCCGACGGATCGACGATGGAGCTGCTCATCCGCCCCGACGACCTGCCGCCCGAGCTCCAGCGCGCCATCGAGGCCGACCGCGCCAAGCTCATCGGCATGCTCATGGAGAAGTACCACGTGACGACCCGCCCGGCCGCCACCCAGCCGGCCAACTGACGCCGGCGCTGGCATCGCGCCGTGCGCAACGGGTACAAACGTGGGCTGGCGGACATTCGGGAAGGCCAGAGCATGTCCCAGGCGGCCGTGCGAGACATCATGCGACAGATCGAGGCGATGAGCGAGATGGAGCGCCTGGCGCTGGACGAGCAGCTTGCCTCCAGGCTCGAGGACCGCTGGGGGCGCATGGCGAAACACGCCCGCAGCGTGGCGCGCCGGCGCAACATCACCCAGGCCGTGATCGACCGCGCCGTTGCCCGGCGCCGCTAGCGGGCCGGGCCCGGGCCGCCGGCGTGCCAAGGCCCGCGTTCATCGAGCCGCTGCGGAGTCCCTCCAGGTCGAGGGCGACGAAGGTGTAGCCGAGACCCCTGAGGGCGGCGGCGATCTGCTCGCGCCGACGGAGCCCATGCTCCAGGTCGCCAGCGGGCAGCTCGATCCGCGCCACGGTCCCGTGGTCGCGCACCCGGCAGGTGCCGAAGCCCATCGCCAGAAGCGCCTCCTCGGCGGCTTCGATCCGCCCCAGCCGCGCCGGCGTCAGCGTCTCGCCGTAGGGGATCCTCGTGGCCAGGCACGCCATGGCCGGGCGGTCCCAGTTCGGCAGGCCCATGGAGCGGGCGGCGGCGCGGACCTCGGCCTTCGTGAGGCCCGCGTCCATCAGGGGGCGGACGGTGCCCGCCTCTCGCTCCGCCCGCAGGCCGGGGCGGTAGTCGCCGGCGTCGTCGGCGTTGGTGCCGGTGACGACGGCGGGCCGACGGTCGTCGGCCGGCGAGGCCGTCCAGTGCCTCGCGGCCAGGCCCGCCAGGCGCTTCAACAGGCCGAGCTTGCAGACGTAGCAGCGCTCGGGCGTGTTGGCGGTGAAGGCGGGGTTGTCCATCTCGTCGGTGGGCAGCTCGACCAGCTCGACGCCGAGCCGCCCGGCCAGCTCGCGGGCAGCCAGCAGGTCGGCCTGGAAGTGCACGGGCGACACGCCGGTGGCGGCCAGCACGTTGCCTGCTCCCAGCTCCTCGACGGCCAGGGCGAGCGCCAACGTGCTGTCCGCGCCGCCGGAGAAGGCCACGACGGCCCGGCCGAGGCCGCGCAGGGCGTCCCGCGCGGCCCGGAGCTTGCGGGCGGTCTCGTCCGGCAGCCCGGTTCCGGGTTGTTCGCTCATGTTCGGCCCGCCTTCGGGTGCGGATGATTCTAGGCGCGGCCCGGCGGGCGAATCAACCCGCCCTGCCGGCCCGAGCCGGTCTGGTGCGTCCCGGCGCGGTTGCGGGCATAATCAGAGGCCAGGACGGGGCGAGCAGGGAGCGCGACATGACGGTCCGCGGTCACGTGCATAACGGCGTGGTGGTGCTGGACGACCCGACGGCCCTGCCCGACGGGGCGGAGGTCAGCGTGCGCCAGGTGAAACAGCCGGCCGGGCCGGAAGGCGACGAAGGTCCGCCGATGACCATGTACGAGAGATACAAGCGGTTCATCGGGGCCGCGAAGGGCCTGCCGCCGGACGCATCGGCCAACATCGACCACTATCTCTACGGGACGCCGAAGCACCCATGAGCAGAGCCTTTGCGGACACCTCATTCTACGTGGCCCTCACGAACCCGGCCGACGAGCACCATCGTGCTGCGCGAGCCAGGATGGGGGATCCGTCACTCCGGCTGATTGTCACCGAGTTCATCCTGGTCGAGTTGGGGAACTTTCTGTCCGGGGGGCCCAACCGCAGGTTGCTCCGCTCCCTCGTGGAGCAGATACGAAGCGACCCGAATACGCGAATGGTCCCTCTATCCACCGAGCTGCTCACCGCGGGCCTGGAGTTGTATGACCGGCGTCCGGACAAGCAATGGTCCCTCACCGACTGCATCTCGTTCGTCGTCATGGAGCGCCGGGGGCTGAGCGAGGCCCTGACGGCCGACCGGCACTCCGAGCAGGCGGGCTTCACTGCCCTGCTGCGGCAAGGGCACGATGGGTGAATCCATCTTCCACGCTTGCCGAAGGGTAAGGGGACACTCACGGGGGGCCAGAGCAGCGCCTCTTGTTCGTAGTCCCGCCGTAAGGCGGTCTTCTTCCGCCTTCGGCGGCGAGCCGAAAGCCGCCTTACGGCGGAACTACAAGCGCGGCCCCCCGTAAGTGTCCCCTTACGCCGAAGGCCGTTCCGTCCGTGATGCCG
>Ga0172362_10003195_pt1 | contig 14154 bp, 12 predicted proteins | sample LakKivs1_kivu2a2_FD_114534 | JGI IMG/M metagenome (GOLD analysis project Ga0172362, IMG submission 114534) | Sediment microbial communities from Lake Kivu, Rwanda - Sediment s1_kivu2a2 | ecosystem: Environmental > Aquatic > Freshwater > Lake > Sediment | place: Rwanda: Western Province, Lake...
CACCGATTCCGGACGAATAGCCCCGTCAGTATCTTTGTTTCAATCCACGCACCCGCGCAGGGTGCGACTTTATAATAAGTGTTCAGGCAGGAGCAAAATCAGGTTTCAATCCACGCACCCGCGCAGGGTGCGACTGGAAGCACTTTTGTAGCCGTATAGCAAATAGCATGTTTCAATCCACGCACCCGCGCAGGGTGCGACCCATCCCGTTAGTCCATCAAGCGAATATTCCCATGTTTCAATCCACGCACCCGCGCAGGGTGCGACTCTGGTACAGCCAATATACTTTGTGATGGTACCACGTTTCAATCCACGCACCCGCGCAGGGTGCGACTGTACTATATGTATATAATTTTATATCAATAACTTACAAGCCTTTTGTTGCGAACCGGAAAATAACCATCCAAATTCATAAAGAAAAATTGAACCATTTATTGTAAATGCCACTATGTCAAAGAACGCGGGAATCCCGGAATTTATATGTTCACATATTGTTCGCAGTCCTAAATAATCAAAGTATCATCTTCCGGATTAAAAGACTCTTTCACACCAACGTGATCTACTTTCCTCTCCCAGTTGTTACCCATATAATAAAACCGCAGGCTATCCTTCTCTATATCGATTATACTCTGAAGCCTGTGTTTTAAATCTGCCAGCTGTGCCGGATCAACGACACATTCAAAAACCGAATTCTGAACACGCTGACCAAAATTAACACATTGTTTTGCCACCCTGCGTAGTCTCCGGCGTCCTTTTGCATCCGTGGTCTCAACATCATATGTTATAAGGACCATCATTTAATCACCTCATAATGAATACCGGATAATTATCAATATCACCTCTGATAAACCTTGAAAAAAGCAATGCCTGAGCATAAGTTAACAATCCTATTGGTATTTTTTCCTGCAGAAAGAGATGCTGAATTTCTTCCGATTTCCGCTTTTGCCACGCGGAGATCACTTCCTTCCTTGAATCGTCATCCATGATCACTCCCGACTCCTCTCGCTCTTTAAAGCCTTTCGCATTAACCTGCCGGCGGTTTATTATTGATAAAACCAAACGATCACATAAATACGGTCTGAATTCTTCCATCAGATCAAGCGCCAGGCTTGCCCTCCCCGGTCTGTCAGTATGCAGAAATCCCACATATGGGTCTAATCCGACACTTTCAAGTGCCGACTGTAACTCATGAGCAAGCAGCGTATAAACGAAAGACAGCAGTGCATTCACTTTGTCCTTTGGGGGCCGTCTCGATCTGCCGTTAAAAGTGAAATCATCCTTTTGTGAAACAATAAGATAATTAAAAACAGAAAAATATGTGTTTGCAGCATCTCCTTCGATACCACGTAATAAGGCAATATCCTCTGATTTAAGCGCCTGCCTCTGACGTATTTCAAGAAGTGATGAAGCATCAGACAATGGTTTAGTGATTTCTTCATTACCATGGTCACGTAAAGCTCTCTGCAGCACATTCCGGCAATTGGCAATCTTCCCTGCAATAATTATCCTGCTTATTTCAAGTGCAGTTTTTTCGTCATCAGCAAGACGGTATTGTTTTCTTCTCAGTAATACATTTCCCCTGACAGGTCCGGATACCCGTCCCCGGAATTGTCCATGCTCGGTAAGAAAGCTGACTCCAACATTACGTTCAGCGCACAAACCCATAAGTGAAGGGCTTGCTCCCATATATCCGAAACATACTATTCCCTCAATATTATGTACAGGTATCCTGAATTTTTCAGAGTCATCCACCCTCACAACAACATTTTCACCATCTCTTGACAGATAAGAGTTTGGAGTTGTAATATAAAGAGTATTAAGAAGTTTACGCATTTTGTCCTATATTCAGGTATCAATCAGATTAAGATTTAAATATTCTGTTCCAGAGAGCCTGTTGCCGGTAGCTTTCGGGAGACAAATATCTGCCAGTGAGCATGACCTGCAATGGGACCGGTAATCAGCCAGTGGTGTAGTACCATTGTAAAAGATTTCATGCATCCTTTTTGAGTGAGCTTCTACCTGCTCTCTAAGCCTTTTGTTGAAATCAACATTATGACGATGCCTTGTAGCACCATAATATATAAATCCCTCTTTGAGGTTGATGTTGTACATTTCTTCCAGGCATATTGCCTGTGCACATAACTGCACCTCATCACATTCATCAGGTTTAGGCTTTCCCCGTTTATATTCAACAGGGACCAGTTTCCAACGGCCGTTTTTTTCATTGATCTTTATTGAATCAGGATCGTCATCTGCTGTATGAAAAAGCTCAACGATATCGGCACGCCCGTATAAACCCAGGCGATATGAAATCAGAGAATGAGCCCTCCATGTAATGGTATTCCCTCTTGTCTCATCTTCAGATGAATCATCAGTCCGTTCATGCAAATGATGCCCCTCGATGGTCAGCACATTCTCCGTCCATTGTTGCTCAATATGGATCAGAGCCCATTGCCTTTCACAAAAGGCTATGTGCTGTATACCTGAAAGCATCAGTAAATCTTCGTCAGAGTAACTATTCATCATCGGTATTCCTTTGTTGTGATCTTCTTAATTCGACCTCTTTCAACTGCCTGTCAAAGTCTGATTCCATGATCCTGTCCTGAATGACCCTGTACTTTTCAAATTCTTTTTCTGCCAGGGCCAATGCCACCTCACGCGCAATTTTACCGGAACTCTTAAGAATCGCTTCGTCATTGAATTTGAGGAAGGCATCAAGCTTTCCGACCCAGTCTTTCATATACATCATAATACCCTTCTTAGCCTGGTTTTCTGCATAATCAAGATACATGGAAACAATCCTGTTCAATCCATCGAGCTCTTCTTTATTAAGGTAGTTTTTTGCTATACTAATATCTGTTTTTCGTATCCTTCCACCTGGAGCATTTTCCCAGGTGGTCAATCCCATGTTATCCTTTGAGCTGTCGGCTCTTGATGCAATTATTTCTGCAGCTGTCCGGCCTGTGATAGCCCAATGGAGCTTGTTCTGGACAGTGGCAAAAAATTTCCGCGTGATTTCAGCATCAACATTATAATCTGCGCTGCACTGGGAATATATGTCGGTGATTTTCTGATAAAAACGCCGTTCGCTTGAACGGATGTCCCGGATACGGGCAAGCTGTTCCTCAAAATAGTCCTTACCGAAAACTCTGACAGGATTTTTAAGGCGTTCATCATCCATGGTAAAACCCTTGATAATGTATTCCTTCAGCCTTTCTGTGGCCCAGATCCGGAAATGGGTGGCCTGAACACTATTCACCCTGTACCCTACAGATATTACTGCGTCGAGACTGTAGAATCGGGTATTGTAAGTTTTCCCGTCGGCGGCAGTATGTGCAATTTTTGCACATACTGAATCTTCCGGTAATTCATGCGAATGGAAAATATTCCGAAGGTGTTTCGTCACCACGCTTCGCTCCACTCCAAACAAATCGGCAATTTTCTGCTGTGGAAGCCAGATTGTTTCGTTTTGCAATAGTACTTCGACCTTTACCTTGCCGTTAGGAGAAGTATATAGAAGGATTTCGTTAAATTCCGAACCTACAGGCAAATTTTTCTTAGACACTTTAACGAATTTTTATAACATTTCAATTAAAGTAATACCTTTCGGAAGGTTCCTTTCAATATCAGATTTGTTTGTTATACTATAGTCGCTCCAGTCGCGAGGCAATTCAACCTTTTTATCAATTTTTACAAGGTCAAAGAGTTCACCTGACCGAGCAGAGCCCAATTGGTTAGTATGTTTGAAAATAATTAGTTTTCGGGGTGTCATCTCACCACGGGCGGCAGCACGATCATGCTCAAAGGCATTGAGCAAAGATTCCCATAACAGCCTAAGGTCATCTTCAGAAAAACCTGATTTTTGAGCATCAACAGCTGATACAAAACCATGCATACGATAAAGTGCATAAGGTACCGTAGCTTTCCGGCCGAAGGTTGAAGCATGTTCTCTTGATTCTTGTTTTTTTGCTTCTTCTTCAGTTGTCACACATAAACGGGTAATAGAATGTTCAGCCTGATATATTCTATCCTCCGAACGCGAAAATGTGAACTGAACAGGGCCACGTACTGTACCGGCTCCACCTTCTTTCCCTACACTTAAAACGCCTCCAAATGTTCTTATATCATAAAACAATTCATTTAATCTCTTTTGTGCTTTATCTACATTTTTATCCTGCTCTTTTTTTACATCATCTATAATTTTCCCTAGTATATTGCCCTGACGTATAAAGATATCATATGGTGGTTTCAACTCATGTTTTAGTTGCACATAATTCCTCACTTTTCTTTTTATACAGACATCGGTCACTAACCCTTCCTGATTTTCTGAATCAACGCGGGGCAGATTTGCCTGGTCGGGATCACCGTTGGGATTACCGTCTCTCACATCAAAAAGATAGACAAAATCGTAGCGGTTTTTAATTAAGTTGTTATTCATTGTCAGGTTCCTCCATATTTTCGGTTAATGATTCAAATTCCTTGTTTTGTTTTGCACAATTAAAATTATAATGCTTTTGGTGATAATAGCCCAATGCGAATTGGCCTTGCTGTTCCAGCGATAATGTAGCAGGGAAAGTTTGAATCTTACCACATAATTCTACCACTTCTTTATCCAGTATAACAGCAAGTCCGGGCTTTTCCTGACGTAATTTTGTCAGGTGGTTTTGCATTAGTCGCATCAGACGTCCGAAAGTGGGTGACGGACTGGTTGATGCAGCAGAGAAAAATCGTTCGCGTACGCCTGCATTAATATCTTTACCAAGCGTAGAACGCTGAATGCCTTCGATTAAGGCAAAAAGTCTCCCACATAAATAGGCAGGAGAAATGTTTTTAAGGTCAAGTTCTTCTTTCATTTTGATACCTCCTTTATTATTTCGGTTTAAAATAAGCCGTATTAAAGCGGCTCTTGATTTTGTGAATGTATTTATTGATTTACCCTCAGAATTGTTATAATTGTAAGCAATGCGTTTTAATACGACAGGCAAAATCCACAGCGGGGGTGATTGATTTTTAATGGCACAGCTCCATAAATATTTTGCAACCCTTGAAACAGCAGGTTCTTCTCTTGCATCTTTGCGATTACATGCCCATGAAAGCTGATTTAATCCAGGATACAACATTTTAAATTCCTTTAAATCGAAGTCGTAATACGTAATTCTCACATCCTCAAACCATTTTGCAATGTTATATTTGTATTCGTCAAGATTTATTTCAATCCAGTCCCTCACCGCAATGCGAGCTGCAGCTCCGGAAAGAGTAAGCGAATAAAACCTATTAGTTTCTAAATTCTTTGATACATTTTCCTTGCCTGAAGCCACTGAATTAACTGAATTAATAAGTATGCCCACTGCTGCAGGGTCGGGCTTATCAAGTAAATCAAGTTCTCCCAATTCTGTTTTCTCCCGTGTCCAGTAAATCATGGCGGTATCGGATCCAAATATTTTATGACTATCTTTTTTCTCAATTAAAACATTAAGAGCATCAGCATAGTTTTTTGCACAATTTGTACAAATTCCTGAATTAAGGCTTTGTGATAAACCATATGAAAGAAAAGCATCTTTATTATATGATATCATTAGACGATTCGAAGATTTGCCATCATTAAAAGGAGGCAGTCCTTTAATTTTTTCATGTAACCGTGCAATCGGATATTTATTCCTTCCACATACCGAACAATAAGCCGTTTCAGAATTTAATTGCTTTGAAATATCATTTTCATATTTGGCTTTGATAGCCTCACGGACCTCATCCATCTCGTGTAGTCTGGTATTATTGATACGAAATGCTATATTACCTTCTCTTTCTTTTTCACCTACTTGTACTTCAAATTCAGAAAGAGCTTTATCCAAACCATTGTTCTTATTATCATAATAAAATAGAAAAACGGGTTTTAATAATTCAAGTCCTTTATATTGGTTAAGTTTGGTCAGAAAAAGATTATGTTTTCTACTCACCCTATTTTTAGCTTCTTCAATATTATTTTTAGCGTTTTTAATTTCTCTTGGCGAAACATAATTTAAAACTTCTTCAGCTCTGTCAAGCAACAAGCGTGCATTTCCTTTTTTAACTGTTAAAGCTTCTGCTAAACGAAAGATTCTTTCAATGACTATGAAACTCTTGAATGAACCATGCTCATCTATTATTAAATCGATTGAAATGGATTCAAGTTTTAATGCTTCATGTATTGTTCGGTTTTTAGCGCCAAAATCTACTAATTCTTTAATCATAGCAATGCCTCCTTTTCTTCATTCTGGTTAAACTCATAAATGGCATAACTGACGTTTTCATCAACATCAGGCCGCAGATGCGAGGATTGCATCATTCTCTCATTCTCTGCACTTGGGCATTCAAGAATTCCATTTTCAATTTTTACATCATAAAAAAATAAAGGTGAGGGTTTACCTTTTTCATCATAGAATACATCAAACAACATGCTACCAATGGGTAATGTATCAGCAATTGGCTGCTCAATACCTTCAGGTTCACTAAATTCGGCTGAGAATTCACGTGTCCCTAAGTAAGGCCTTCGCCAGCACTGGCCTTTTCTAACTCTCCTCCTGAACATTTCAATGTATTTCTTTGGTGGATTTTTGATGTCTGTTTCTTTTTGAAATACTGAGGCTTCAATAATATAGACCACGTCTTTTAATATTATACTGTTACGCTGTTGCCTTTTATCTTCAATAATCAGCGGATTATTTGATTGCTTTTCGCTCAATTCATTTCGTTTTACAGAAATAAATTTTATAGGTCTATGTACTAAAATACGGTGAATCCACCACTGAAACTCCGGTTTCCATAATATTGAATCAAGAACGCCCCGGGCTGCCGACGGGGTCATGCATGGATATGTCATTCGTTCCACTTTCAGGTCGGGACGCGTAAAGCAGGCATAATCACCTGTTACTTTTACTTTAACAATTTCATTGTCAAGCATATTATAAAATTTAAAAAATTAATGTATCAAGTTCTTTGTTAATATCGGGACAGACGCCATAATGACTATCATACCTGCCATGCCATATAAGCAAATTATCTTTTTCTCTGCCAATCAAATGATTGAATTCCTTTAACAAGTTATCATATACCTGAACGATAAAGAGTTGAATTGACCTGTAATCATCGCGGGAAAGAAATGGCTTATTTTTGATTCTGTTGTAAATTTCGCGGCTTTGCCTATTATAGTTGTAAACAAATAATGATGTGGTTTTCGTTTCAATAAGCTTGTATGCTCCGGTAACCGATTCAAACTTAAATTCTTTGCGTAAATCATTTATTTTTCGTTTATCAGGATCGCAGAACAAATCAACAGCATGTTGATAGTAATAACTGAAAAAATCGTGAGTAAAAAGTTTCTCTTCGCTTCCTCTGAACTGATTAAGAGCAAAGTTGGCTAAACTTTTATATTGTTTGTCAGGCGCTTTATCGTCCGTTAGTCTGAAAATAAACACATTTCCCTGTTCCATTTTTCCCTCACGGTTACAGCGTCCCGCTGATTGAATTATACCTTCCAATGGGGCTATTTCCCTGAAAACACATGGAAAGTCAAAATCAACACCGGCTTCGATCAACTGGGTTGATGAAACGATAATTTTCTTTTTATTTGTTAGCGAGTTTTGGATAGCCCTGATAATCTTTTTTCTATGCCAGGGACATAAATATGTTGACAGGTGAAACCACCAGTAACCTTGTGTATCTTCCAGAAATGATGAAAACTCACGTGCCTTTTTTTTTGTATTAAAAATGCAAATAACCGATTTAGCTTGCTTTAAAACATTTTCATATAAATAATTCATTTCTACTGGTTGGTAATCATTCACAGGCAGATAACTTACCCGGCGGGTTTTTGAATAAATCTCAACCGGATTTTCGACCAAAGGCTTAATATTTTCAATTCCATCGAATTTCTCACGCTTTTCAAAGGCCGGTAAAGTGGCAGTGCAAAAAAGAAATGAGGTATTCATTACCTTTTGGACATTTTTCAACATTTCAAGTGTGGGTAAAAGAATTTCTTTTGGAAGAGATTGCACTTCGTCAAAAATAACTACCGATTGTGCTATATTATGCACCTTACGGGTTCGTGAAGGTTTGTTACTGAATAGTGATTCAAAAAATTGAACCGTAGTGGTAATAACAATCGGAAAATCCCAGTTTTCAGTGGCAAGCCGTTTTGCCTGTCCCTCATCCTGAATAGCTTCATTCCGGATTTCCTCCATTGTTTTGTCATCTTCAGCAAAACTCGAATGATGTTCCAGAATGTATTCTTCACCGAAAATTCTTTTAAGTTCACTTGCAGTCTGATCAATGATACTGATATATGGCAGAACGATTATTATTCTTTTTAAATTATTTTTAGCGGAATGATGCAAAGCCCAACTGACCGAGGCAAGTGTTTTTCCCATTCCTGTAGGCAGTGTCATGGAAAAAAATCCAGTTTCTTCCTTAGCTTTTATAATAACATATTCTCTTACATTGTTTCTTAACTGGTTAATCCAGCCTTCTTTGTTTTTGCTTTTAATTTCTTTTTCAAGTTTTTCTAACAATATTTCGGAGTTAAACTCTTTATTTGGACGACTTTCAAACTTTTCCCTCTTAAAGTGCTTTTCCGTATCAAGCCAGTCAGCATCAGTTAGCGCACTAAAGAGATATCGTATAAATAATTCTCTTTCTGAGTCAATTAATCCAAGTGTCTGGTTATAAACAAGATCGTTTTCAGTAATTCCGTTATCAGATAGATATTGCGATAGGATCTTTTTAAGTTCTATTTCTTTTTCTTTGTTTTTGAAACCATTGATATCGGTTTGCAGTTCTGCCCGATCAGGCAATCCTTTATGATGCCCGTCAATGGCAAATGCTGCTTCTTGCTGCTTTAATATACGGCAATAAGCAGCACCCCAACTGGCATGGGGTACACTTCCCCGCATACCTCCCCTAACCAAATACTTCTGGAATTCAAGTTGATATTTTCCGAAATCATGTAATAATCCTGTTATCCTGAATATCTGGTTATAAATCATTTTATCAGTAAATGTAGCCATTATATCAGCCACACCCAACAAATGATCTCTCAGGTTGTGTTCTATGCCTAGCCTGTTTTTTGAATGAGCAATGAAATTATTCATTCGTCAGATTTGCATAGTGTATTGATTATCATGTATTAAAACATTTAAGCCGCCCTCGTCTTTCAATACGGGGGCGCTTTTTTCTCCCAAACACAGTTTCCTGCAGAACTCTGTAATATACAAAATATTATTGAAATAAAAAAGCAATCCCTAAAGGTTGCCTTGTTTTTTCGGCCGTTTTTGTAACAAGCGCCTTACTTCCCCTGCCATGTGCCATGGTACCATGCTCTCTGCTCTCTGCCCTCTGCTCCCTGCTCTGTACTATTAATAAACCCACCCCTGCCCCTCCCGGGAGGGGATCCTGAGTGGTAATCCCTGCCAACTGCCAACTGCCAACTACCTACTGCCAACTGCCAACTGCCAACTGCTAACTGCTAACTGTAATAATCCCTGCTCTGTGCTATTAATAAACCCACCCCTGCCCCTCCCAGGAGGGGATCCTGAGTGGTAATCCCTGCTAACTGCCTCCTACTCTGTGCTCTTCCCCAACTGCCGGTCGCCGGTAGCCTGTAGCCTGTCGCCGTTATTTAACTTTTATGCTCCTCGAAAAGAGCTCTTTCCAGTCACCGCTGCTCTCAGGCATAACATACTGTGCCTTTTCATCGGGCTTTCTTTCGAGCTTCTTTATTACATATGATTTATCACGCGACCTTACTGCTCCCTTGCCGTGGTCTGCAACATCAACCCAGGCAGTGAAGCGGTTTATCTTGTGAGGAAGTATCTCAGGGGTCTTGATAAAGTTAAAGTTAACATCCTCGTATGCAAGAGTGTAATTATCATGATTTTCCTCCCAAACATCGACATAATATATTTTAGGTTCGAGATGAGCAAATACCGTAATCCCGTATTTATCGGTTGTGCCCTCAGCAACAATGTCAGAATAATCATCGGCCGGATCTTCCCACGTCTGCAATGTGGGATACAATATTACACTTGCATTTGGCACAACATACTCATCATACCATTCAACAACTTCTATTTCAAGAAGAGTGGGAACCATTACTTTCATCGTAATAGTGGCTTTCGATTCAACGCCTTTTTTGGAAAATGCCGTCAATATGACCTCATAGGTTCCTGTGGCATCATAAATATGTATCGGGTTTTCCTCTTCCGAGCCATAACCATCCCCGAAATTCCATTCAAAACTTGTTGCATTGGAGGATTCATTCGTGAAGAACACCTTCTGTCCAACTTCCGGTTCCGCGGTTTCTACTGAGAACATAGCCTCCGGCTCAGATTCGCAGGAATAAAGGATAAGAGGAAGTATAAGGGTAAGGAAAATTATCTTTTTCATAGCTGTATTTATTAGTATCTGTTTTATAAATTCAAAATACGTGCCATCTTTTTTTAGAAATCCACTTCCTTTGTGCCCTTGGTGTGAACTTCGTGTTCTTTGTGGTTAAATAAAAAGGTTGTTCAACCACAAAGCTCACAAAGGGAAAACACAAAGAACACTAAGGTTTTTTTCATTATAAACTGGATTGTTCGTAAGTGTTATGATTCGCAGATTTTAAAAATTAATTAACTTTGCACTCTTTTAAAATGACATTTAAATAATGATAAAGATAACATTTCCTGACGGATCATCAAAGGAATATGAAAATGGCATTAACAGCCTTCAGATAGCGGAGCAGATCAGTCCACGGCTTGCCAGAGAGGTTTATGCAGCCACTGTAAACGGGGATATATGGGATCTGACAAGACCGATAAGATCTGACGCCACCCTCCGCCTTCACAAATGGGAAGATGAAGAGGCAAAGCATGCCTTCTGGCATTCTTCAGCACACCTGATGGCAGCTGCCCTGGAAGAGCTTTATCCAGGTATCAAATTCGGCATCGGGCCTGCTATCGAAAACGGCTTTTACTATGATGTCGATCCCGGTGACGGAAAAGTCATTGCAGATACCGACCTCCCGGTCATTGAAAATAAAATGAAGGAACTTTCCATTAAAAATCTTGAATACAAACGGCGGGAAGTCAGCAAGGCAGAAGCGCTGAAAGTGTTTTCAGAAAAAGGAGACGAATACAAGACCGAGCTTATCGGAGAACTGGAAGACGGAACCATCTCATTATATTCAACAGGCAATTTCACCGATCTGTGCCGGGGCCCTCACCTGCCTTCTACAGAACCTATCAAAGCCATTAAACTTATAAGCCTGGCAGGAGCTTACTGGCGTGGAAATGAAAAAAGGAAAATGCTGACAAGGATATACGGCATTACCTTCCCGAAGCAGAAAATGCTTGACGAATATCTTGTTTTCCTTGAAGAAGCAAAAAAGAGGGACCACCGCCGCATCGGGAAAGAGCTCGAATTATTCACATTCTCGCCCAGGGTCGGCATGGGACTTCCCCTCTGGATGCCGAAAGGTGCAGAGATAAGACAGAACCTTATTTCATACCTGACTTCATTGCTGAAAAAAAGAGGTTATAAAATAGTCACAACTCCCCATATCGGGAATGTTAACCTCTATAAGCTCTCCGGGCATTACGAGAAATACGGAAAGGACTCCTTTCAGCCGATGGCAACTCCGCAGGAAGGAGAATTCTTCATGCTCAAGCCTATGAACTGTCCCCATCACTGCGAAATATACAATGCAGCACCCCACTCCTATAAAGAGCTCCCTCTGAGAATGGCTGAATTCGGAACTGTATACAGGTACGAGCAGAGCGGAGAACTTCACGGGCTGACAAGAGTAAGGAGTTTTACCCAGGATGATGCTCACCACTTTTGCAGACCCGATCAGCTGAGAGAGGAATTTAAAAGTATTATTGACCAGATACTTTATATATACAGATTGCTGAATTTCAATGATTTCTCTGCCCAGATATCTCTCCGCGATCCTGATAACAAGGAAAAATATATCGGATCGGATGAGAACTGGGAAAAGGCAGAGCGCGATATTATCGAAGCTGCAGGTGAAAAAGATCTGATAACAACAATTGTTCCGGGAGAAGCGGCATTCTACGGCCCGAAGCTCGATTTCATGGTCAGGGATGCTATAGGAAGAAAATGGCAGCTGGGTACAATACAGGTAGATTACAACCTCCCTGACAGATTCGATCTGACGTACAATGGCCGAGATAACCAGAAACACCGGCCGGTGATGATCCACAGAACCATATTCGGATCAATGGAACGGTTTGTTGCCGTGCTTATTGAAAACAGCGCCGGGAAATTCCCTCTCTGGCTTGCACCGGATAAAGCAGTCGTTCTTCCCATAAGTGAAAAATACAATGATTATGCAGTAAAAGTTTTGGAAATTCTAAATAATTCCGATATTTGCACCTTGATTGACGACAGGAGTGAAAAGATAGGTAAGAAGATCAGGGATAATGAATTAAAGAGGATTCCATACCTTCTTATCCTTGGCGAAAAAGAGGCAGAAAGCGGAACAGTTGCTGTCCGTAAACAGGGTGAGGGTGATAAAGGAAGCATGAAAATTGAAGAATTTGCAGATTTTATTCACTCAGAGATCAGGAAAGAGATTGCTTTTTGATACACTAACACAATAAAGAGTATTAACTAAAATTAGGAGGAAAGAGTTATAACCGGACCAGTCAGACGAAGCCCCGGCAGGATTACCCAGCCGGCTCACAAAATTAACAACCGTATTACCGCCAAAGTGGTCAGGGTTGTCGGTGATGAAATAAAACCAGAAGTCATGAGTCTCCAGGATGCCCTTAGACTGGCAGACAAACTGGAGCTCGATCTTGTTGAAATTTCGCCAAATGCAGATCCCCCTGTATGCAAAATAGCTGATTATCAGAAGTTTCTTTATCAGCAGAAAAAGAAACAAAAGGAAATCAAGGCCAAGGCAGCGAAAATTGTGGTTAAGGAAATAAGGTTTGGTCCTAATACTGATGATCACGATTATAATTTCAAACTCAAGCATGCAGTAAAATTCCTTGAAGACGGAGCAAAAGTGCGGGCATATGTTTTCTTCAAGGGACGTTCAATATTATTCAAGGAGAAGGGCGAAGTGCTGCTCCTCAGGTTTGCCAACGACCTCGAGGAGTACGGCAAAGTCGAACAGCTTCCAAAACTTGAGGGCAAAAGAATGATCATATCATTCTCACCCAAGAAGAAAAAATAGTTCTAATAATTTTTATAAACACAAATGCCGAAAATGAAGACAAATCCGGGAGCAAAGAAGAGATTCTCCCTCACCGGAACAGGAAAGATCAAGCGTAAACATGCATTTAAAAGCCATATCCTGACAAAAAAAGCAACAAAACGCAAGAGAAACCTTGCATACTTTGGTCAGGTCGACAAAGCAGATAAAAAGAATGTCAAGCTTCTGCTTGCAAGCAAATAGATGTTTTTTACCTTGAAAAAACAAAAACAGTATTAACCGATTGATCAGCAGATAAGAGTCCCGCAAAGAGGGAACGCTGACCTTCAAAAAAATGAGTTATGCCAAGATCAGTAAACACAGTAGCATCGAGAACCAGGAGAAAAAAGGTTCTTAAGCAGACCAGGGGAAACTTCCTCTCAAGAAGAAATGTTTTCACAGTCGCAAAAAATACCCTTGACAAAGGGCTTGGTTATGCATACCGCGACAGGAGAAAAAAGAAGGGTAATTTCAGAACCCTGTGGATCCAGAGAATCAACGCCGGAGTGCGTCAGTATGATATGAGCTATTCGGAATTTATCGGGAAACTTGAAAAGAAAGGAATAACCCTGAACAGGAAAACCCTCGCCGACCTGGCAATGAATCACCCCGATGCATTCAAAGCCGTAGTGGAAAAGGTAAAATAGCAGAGATTTAACAAACCAGAAGCTGACCAAAAACGAGTCAGCTTTTTTTGTTTCCCGCAGATACTGCTGATTAACGCAGAGAAAACTGTCTTAATCTGTTAAAATCCTCGCGATCTGCGGGAAAAAATCGCCTATCTCACCTTTTTGAACATCCTTCCCCACCTTACCTTCTTTAATCCTTTGCCTTCCTTGTTGATTGAAAGCCAGATGAATTTGGGTTTGCCTACTATATGATCCTCCGGGACAAATCCCCAGAATCTTGAATCGGCCGAG
>Ga0172362_10003197_pt1 | contig 14148 bp, 11 predicted proteins | sample LakKivs1_kivu2a2_FD_114534 | JGI IMG/M metagenome (GOLD analysis project Ga0172362, IMG submission 114534) | Sediment microbial communities from Lake Kivu, Rwanda - Sediment s1_kivu2a2 | ecosystem: Environmental > Aquatic > Freshwater > Lake > Sediment | place: Rwanda: Western Province, Lake...
AAAAAATTACGAACAAAAGGCACCCTCCTAGGGAAAATAGTCCATGACCACCAAAGAAAGAACTTTTCCGACCCCAACGAAAACAATCTCGCTCCGACAGTCAGTATCGCGGCTCCAATTACCTACCCGCAGGGGAAACAAACCATCCTCCTTGTTGATTGCGGAGCAAAGAATAGCCTTATTCAAGCGTTTTTAAAACGAAATTTCACTGTGAAACGTGTCCCCTGGGATTACGACTTCTCAAGAGAAATCGCTGATGGGATCGTCGTATCAAATGGTCCCGGGGACCCAAAAAAATGTGAAGAAACAATCACCCAGGTGGCCAACGTCCTGACCGAAGATATCCCGATTCTTGGGATCTGTCTTGGCTCTCAAATCCTTGGGCTGGCTGCTGGGGCAAATACCTACAAACTTAAATATGGTCATCGAAGTCAGAATCAACCGTGTAGAGAGGTGGGGACAAACCGATGTTACATTACTCCTCAGAACCATGGATACGCGATAGACGCGGATACCTTACCAGAGGACTGGCGGGAATGGTTCTACAATGGAAATGATCAGACGAACGAAGGAATAAAACACATCTCCAAGCCATTCTTTGGAGCCCAGTTTCACCCAGAAGCATCCCCTGGACCTGATGACACCGAGTTTTTATTTGACCTGTTCGTGAGAGCGATGAGATGATTCGTCAAAAGAAACCAACCTGGAGAAAAATTCTGCTTCTTGGCTCGGGTGCTATTCGCATCGGACAAGCAGGGGAGTTTGATTATTCTGGGAGCCAAGCGATAAAAGCGATAAAGGACGAAGGAATAAAAACCGTATTAGTAAACCCCAATATTGCGACCATTCAAACCTCCGAAAACCTTGCAGATAAAATATATTTTTTACCAGTGAATGCAACATATGTTGAAAGAGTGATAGCAAAGGAAAGACCGGATGGTATCCTCCTTGGTTTTGGCGGACAGACCGCGCTGAATGTCGGGCTTACCCTTGCGAAAACCGGTGTTTTAAAAAAATACAACGTCACCGTTCTTGGAACACCGATCCAGGCGATTCAGGATACAGAGGATCGCGAACTATTTGTGAAAAAAATAAAAGAAATCAACCTGAAGGTTCCCCTCAGTAAGGCAGTGAAAACCATTGATGATGCAGTGCAAGTCGCTGAAGAAATCGGGTATCCAGTGATGTGCCGGATAGCCTATGCTCTTGGTGGTCTGGGTTCCGGGGTGGCAAGAAATAAAAAAGAGCTCTTTGAACTTGTGAAGAAAGCGTTCTCCTATACTTCTCAAATTTTAATAGAGGAATATCTCGGGAGATGGAAGGAACTGGAGTATGAGGTGGTACGAGATCGTTATGATAACTGCATTGTCGTCTGTTCCATGGAGAATGTGGATCCCATGGGCATTCATACCGGGGAAAGCATCGTCACCGCTCCCGTACAAACCCTGACTGCATCAGAGAATTTCCTGTTACGCGCTCTTTCCATCAAAGTCATCAGACATCTTGGAATTGTGGGTGAATGTAACATCCAATTTGCCCTGGACCCCCAATCAGAAGATTATCGGATCATCGAAGTAAATGCACGACTGAGCCGAAGTTCTGCACTTGCATCGAAGGCTACAGGATATCCACTCGCGTTAATCGCTGCAAAATTAAGTCTTGGCTATAGCCTTACTGAGATACAGAACATGATCACAGGGGAGACTTCCGCGTGTTTTGAACCTGCACTTGATTATGTCGTCGTAAAATACCCTCGATGGGATTTACAAAAATTCAGACAAGTCAGTAGTCGTCTGAGTTCTGAGATGAAATCTGTTGGGGAGGTCATGGCGATCGGCAGAAGCTTTGAGGAAGCAATACAAAAAGCGATTCGCATGCTTGATGTGGGATTCCATGGTCTTGTCGGAAACACCATCATGTTTTCTGATCTCGAAGGAGAACTCAGAGAACCTTCCGATAAACGGATGTTCGCGATCGTCGAAGCACTCAAAATAGGATACCCCATTGAGGAAGTAGCGAAAATCTCACAAGTGACACCCTGGTTTCTCTACAAGATACAAAACATCATTGATATTGAACAACAACTAAAACAACACAGCATGTCTACCCTCCCTACCTCCTTGCTAAAAGAGGCAAAACAAAAAGGGTTCTCCGATCAACAAATCGCCCTCTGTACGAACAGCAACGAATCCGATGTTCGGAAACATCGACAGAAACACCATATCGTACCGAAAATAAAACAGATCGATACCCTCGCTGCCGAATACCCCGCGAAAACCAACTATCTGTATCTCACCTACAATGCAGAAACAGATGATCTTGAGAAACATGAGCCCCATCAGGTGATTGTCCTTGGCGGCGGAGCATACCGGATCGGCTCCTCCGTGGAATTTGATTGGTGTTGCGTCAATGCGGTCTCCACCCTACGGAAATTAAAGTATCACACAATCATGATTAATTGCAACCCGGAGACCGTCAGCACTGATTACGATATCTGTGACACCCTCTATTTTGATGAATTGACCCTCGAACGAGTCTTAGATATTTATGAGAAGGAAAAACCACTCGGAGTTATTGTCTCAATGGGAGGTCAAATCCCCAACACCCTCGCCCTCGCCTTGTCAGAGGCTGGTGTTGCTATCCTTGGGACTTCACCACAACACATCGACGTCGCTGAAGACAGACACAAATTTTCTGCGTTACTTGACACGCTACAAGTAGATCAACCACAATGGAAAGAACTCACCAGCTTGGAGTCTGTAGAAGAATTCGCGAACAACGTTGGATACCCCGTGCTCGTACGACCAAGTTATGTCCTGAGTGGTGCTGCCATGAGTATCGCTCTGAGCAATGGAGAACTCCGCGACTACCTCAAGAAAGCATCAGAAGTCAGCAAAAGACACCCGGTCGTTATCAGCAAATTCATCACTGAGGCAAAAGAAATTGAAATTGATGCAGTCGCCGACCATGGAAAGCTCTATTGTTATGCGATATCAGAGCATGTTGAAAACGCAGGGGTTCATTCTGGTGATGCCACCATCGTGCTTCCTCCACAACGCACATATTTAGAGACGATGAGACGGGTAAAAACCATCACGAAAAACATTGCAGCCTCATTACAGATTACCGGACCATTCAACATCCAATTTATCGCAAAGGATAATGACGTTAAAGTAATCGAGTGCAACCTCCGTGCTTCACGGAGTTTTCCGTTTGTCTCCAAGGTTTTGAAGATTAATTTTATTGATCTTGCAACGAAAATCATCATGGGAAAACGTGTTCCTCGGATTGATCGATCTGCGTTTGATCTTGATTATGTTGGTGTCAAAGCTTCACAATTTTCATTCACACGATTAAAAGGATCGGACCCTGTCCTTGGTGTCGAAATGGTATCAACTGGTGAGGTTGCTTGTCTGGGTGATGATTTCAATGAAGCGTTCTTGAAAAGTCTCCTCTCTGTAGAATTTCAAATACCGAAAAAAACGATTCTTCTCTCCACAGGGCCTATCTCCAGTAAAGTAGATTTCCTCTCCAGTACCAAGTTATTGCAACAGATGGGATACCGGTTCTATGCAACAAAAGGAACCGCGGATTTCATGAAGGAAAATGGCATCGCTGCAGAAATTCTCTACTGGCCATCAGAGGAAAAAGAACCAAACACATTAACATACATCGCTGAAGGGAAAATCGATTTAGTGATAAACATCCCGAAAAATATAGAAAAAAAAGAGCTTGATAACGATTATCTGATCCGTCGCAAAGCAGTTGATTTTAATGTTCCTTTGATCACCAACCTGCAACTTGCGAAACGTTTTGTCGAAGCTCTCTCTCGAACATCCCTTGATGATTTGAAAATAAAAAGCTGGAATGAATATGTCTAAGAGGCTTCGCCTTCTCGTGGAAGAAGATCCGGAATCCCCTCAACGATTGGGTACGTAACATGACAATGAGCGCAGGTAAAAGAGCCTGCGATGATGTCCCCGTTTTCCTCTTTCTCTACAACAAGCGTCAGTTCTCCTTTACAGGTCGGACAACACAAGATAGCAGTGAGTTCTCGTTTCATGATAGGCTCCTCATTCAGTATTCCCCTAAAAAGATTGCCTTCTTTTTTCCAGCATCAGAATCATACACAAACGTCCATTCCTCATCGGTTTGTTTCTTGGCATCCTGGATCATCTGCAGGTAGTTTTTCACTTGAGAGTCCATCAGGTCTGCATGATGAAGAATACAGGCTTCCAAGAGTTTCGGCAGCTTTGGGGAACCCCATTCGTATTTCCCATGATGACTGAGGATGAGATGAACGAGTTGATGTTCTAATTCCACGGGAAATGTTTCCCCGTTTGTTCGAAGTTCCTGGATTTTCTCCCTGATCCACTGTTCCCCGATGACGATATGCCCAATGAAGTTACCTTCATCGCTGATGTCGATAGCTGCCGCGTAGGTGTACTCTTTGAGTTTCCCGATATCATGCAACAGTGCACCAGACAATAACAGATCAGTATTGACTGAGGGATACATCTCAGAGATGTTTTGGCAGAGGCGGATCACGCCAACCGTGTGCTCGAGATTTCCCCCGATATAGTTATGGTGTCGCGAAATCGCGGAAGGAGAATGCAGGTACATTTTGACGAACTCCGCATCGTTGAAGAACAATGCAAGAAGGTGTTGTAATGGTACGTTCTGAACTTTTGTGAGTTCTTTTTTGATGATGTCGTAGAGTTCCTCAATGCGTTCTTCTGGTAATGCTGGCAGGAAGTCTGTCACATCGTATTCGTTGGGAGCACATTTTCGTACTCCACCTGTGTTTTCGTTCACGGAGATTTGCAGTCGATCCTCATAGGTCTCAACCATCCCCGTCCGCACCTGGACAACATCCCCGGTGTTGAAGCTTTCATAGAGTCGTTTCACCCGGTCTTTGTTTTCCCCTCCCCAGTATTTCACGCTGATCTCACCGGTTTTATCTGTTGCGATAAACTCGAAAAACATGCCTCGCTTATACGGTCGTTGTGCTTTTTTTAGTTTCACCGCGAAAAAATCGTTCACCGCGTCGCCTTCTCGTAGGTTTTCAATGTATTGTTCTTTTTTTCGTTTCCCTGTATCGGTTTTGATGATTGTTTGCTCTTCTTTTTTCTTGTCGTATTGGTAGATGTCTACCATAATGGTAACCTCCCATGACTTTTTCCTTGATATCGTTTAGAGTTTATAGGTTTTTCCCTCTTTCACCCTGATGGTCTTCCCAGGGAGTTTTTTAAATAACTCAGGATGCTCCGTATGAATGGGGTACAGGTTCTTTGGATGTATTGTTTTTATGAGTCCTTTCAGATCGTCACCGTTGATATGACCAGAGCAATGGGATTGGAAGAATTCTATGTCAAAATGGGAAAGCCAGTGTTTCATCCGGTCATAGGAGATTGCCATTTCTTCGTTGAAGGGTTCGGAAAGCGAATGGATGTATAATCCCTTTTTTGGTTTCAGGTCGATAAGATCAGAGAAATACCAAAAGTTCAACACGACCATATACTTGGAGGGATTCTGTGTGATGTCTGCTGCGGTGAGGATGTTATTGTAATGTAATCGTTTTTTGATATAGAGATCCGTGTAGTCTTCGTCGATGTACGTCCCGGTGAGTCGTTTTGGTTTCAGCAAGGCAAGGTGGGGGTCTGTTATGGGTGGGGTTCGGAGTTTTTTATCCTGGTGATACTGTTCAAGGAAGCAAGCATGTTTGAAGTTAATCACCAGGGTTTTTCCAAGGTCCTTTGCTATGGTGTAAAACGTGGTGAATCGATCGACGTCCTTAAAATTGAAATCTACCAAGGAGAGGGATTTGTATTGTTGTATTTTCTTTTTGGAGTCCTGGTAGATTTTCTGCTCGGATTCATTGGTCTTCTTTTTATCGATTCTGGTTCCTTCGGTGATCATCGCAACTGGTTTGTCTTGCTGAGCTGCTTGGATAAAATCATCGGTCATGTCTGCATGGAGTCCATGCATCCGGAGGTCACCGGTGTAGATGAGGGGGCCTTCGGACGTGTAAATCAGAAACGCGAAGGCGCCTGGTACCGAATGATCCACATTGAACGGGTGTACCTCAATGGAGTCGATTGTGATTGTTTTTCCTGTGGTGAACGTATGGAATTTTCGTATCACCGGTGGTATCTTACTTCTGGAGCGGTTGAACGGTCTGATGCGATAGTCGATGACTTCGTTTTCAAGGTCTCTGGTGGTTTGTTCGGCGACTGCGGTGATGATTCTCTTACAGGTCTCACCGCAGTAGATCGGGATGTCTTTATGCAGAAAGGAGATATAATTCGCATGATCTGCATGCGCATGGCTTAATAACACACCAGACACCACCGGGTCTTCTTGTGTTCTCCCCTGGTGTTTGAGCAGATCGTCCCGGTAGATGCCGGGGATGTCAGGGATTAACCCCATCTCGAGGAAATCCCCGATTCCATTGGCGGTCCGAGGGTTGAGGAATTCCTCGAAATACTGACCTCTGCGTTTGAAACTCATGCCAAAATCAAGGAAGATTTTTGTTCCATGGTCATCGAGGAGGATTTTGTTTCCCCCGATTTCATCAACCCCACCATAGAACGTTATCTGTACCATTTCAACCCCCGTGTTGGTTTCTTAGAAATAGAAAGTAGGATACATAAACATTTGTAAAAAAAGATGAAAAGAAGGAAAGGGAGGAGCCCTATTCGATGCTGACTTTAAATCCACCGTGGTCCTTTTTCTTTTCTTTTTTCTCAAGAACGATGTCAAGGATTCCATTCTTATAGGTCGCTTTTGTTGATTTTGTCTTGACGTTGCAAGGAAGGTCGATACGTTTGTGATATTTTCTTTTGGGTGAGTCCACCTTGATTTCCAGGGCGTCTTCGGTCGCGATGAGGTTGATGTCGTCTCTTTCGACCCCTGGGATCTCAACGGTAATGGCCACGTCGTTTTCTCCTTCGATGATATCGGTGAGCGGTTCGATTTCATCGGAGATGGTGGGGACCCCCTCTGGGGATCGTACTGACCGGTTCCCGAAATCCGCAATCTGAGGTTTCCCATCCGGTCCAAACTCGATTTTATAGCCATGAACAATGGGTTTGCCGGGTTGGGCGTTCGTAAACATTTTCATCATTTCCTCGGCCATTTTCTTGATATCATCCATGATTTTGTCATCATTAAAGATATCTCGTATTCGGTCGTCGTTGAAGATATCTCGGAAGATATCATCGTCTCCTCGGAAAGGATCATGTGGGTTTTTCTTTCTTCCGCTGTTTTCGTCGTCAAAAGGATCCATAGGTCACTACCCCCTTTTTTTTACTTCTTTTCGATATATTACTTAGCAGAACTCCTATTTATATGTTTCGTCTGAATATTGCAGTTCCCGTTCGACTTCCTCCAGGAGAAGCTTGGCTCGTTTGCTCAGGTTCTTTGGAGTATTTATTTGGATGAGGACATAGAGGTCCCCATACCCAGAGCCTTGGATCTTTGGCATCCCACTGCCTTTGAGCTTAAAGAGCGTCCCCTGTTGGGTTCCCTCAGGGATCTTCAGTTTTTCTTTCCCCTGGAGGGTTTCTACAGAGAGGATCGTCCCGAGCGCAGCCTGGGGAAAGGAGATTTTCGCCTTTCGATACAGGTCTGCTCCTCGCCGTTCGAAGACCGGGTGGTGTTTCATATGGACGACCACGTAGAGGTCACCGCTTTGGCGTACCCCTTGTGGGTGCTCCCCTTGGCCTGCGAGCCGGAGGTGTGCGCCATCGTCGATGCCTTTGGGGATATGGACCTCGATTTTCCTGGTCTTTTGTACACTTCCGCGTCCTCGGCAGCTGCGGCAGGGGTCCTCGATGATGGTTCCCTGTCCATGGCATCTGGAGCAGTCGCTGATCTGTGTGAACATCCCAAATGCAGTCCGACGGGAGACCTGCATCTGCCCGGTGCCCCCACAGGTAGAACATCGTTTTGGGTTGCTGCCGGGTCGAGCACCGGTTCCCTTGCAGGTGTCGCACAGTTCCGTGCGGGGGACTTCCAACTCGGTAGTGACTCCTCGGTATGCGTCCTCAAGACGTATCTCAACATCATACCGGATGTCGTTTCCTCGTTGTGCCTGGGACCTTCTGGTATATCCGCTTCTTCCTCCGAAGAACTGCTCAAAGATATCGTTAAAATCAAATCCCATGCCTCGGAAGATATCACCGAAATCAGTGGTCCTGAAAATGTCCTCTGTGCTGTATTGCTGGTCGATTCCTGCATGTCCGTACTGGTCGTACATCTTACGTTTTTCATCATCGTAGAGCACCGCGTATGCTTCTGAGATTTCCTTGAATTTTTCTTCTGCGCCTTTTTCCTTGTTCTTATCTGGATGGTATTTCAAGGCGAGTTTGCGGTACGCTTTCTTGATATCATCTTTTGTTGCAGAGTGATCTACACCGAGGATGTCGTAGTAATCTTTCTTTTCCATAGAACTAGCGACTATACATTCAAAAGGGGTATTTCTTTTTTATTATAGGGTGGTCCCGACGTGGAAATATTAGAGGAAGACCCGGACGAGCTGCAGGAGGAGGTCTCCAAGGAGAAACGACATGACAAACCCGATGAGCAGGGGGATCATGAATGGGATTTTCGGTGTCACCCAGATTTCGGTGATCCCCTGTTTTTCGAATTCTGCAAGCTCCTCGTCGACATCGAAGTTCTTGGGCATGTACATGAGTTTTCGTTTCCCATCTTTTATCTTTTCTAAAGGCCAGATGAATTTTTGTTTTGCTTCCTCGACCGTGATGACATAACCGAGGAGGCAGTGCGGGAATTTCAGGTTGCGTTTCCCAATGTTGTAGACCAGAAGGCTGAGGGGTATCAGAAGGAACAGGATGGTTGCGTTTGCGAAGATGATCCATGAGCCGGGTATAAACGATTTCCAGACAGGGAGCTGCTCGTGAAACATCAAGGGTTGGATGGGGACGAGGATGGCAAGAGCCATGAGTGCTTTGGCATCTGCCCCTCCGAACAGTAATCGCATCTGGAAGAAGAGGTACATCAGTGCGATCATGATGGGGATGAAGACCAAGTACCAGATGTTAGGGAAGCCTTCATCCAGGTATTGGATACCTAGCAGGATGATGCCGACAATTCCCATGATGACCCATAGGATGTTTGCCGCGCGGCGTGTTTTGACATCGGTATAGGAGGCGTACGCGAGCAGAACCGTCCCGGTGATTAATCGGAGGATGTTTAAGACGGTGACATCAACCATCATAGGCACTGGTAATAGAAAAGAACATATTAAGGTAATTGCTTTCCCTGTTCGATTTGAAGGATTTCGCATATGTTTGAGGATTTGAAAGGAGCGGGGTTGCTCATTCATCATTGGGACACGGACGGGATCTGCTCCGCACGGCTCTTGCTTGAAAAACTTCCAAACGATGTGGTGAACAAGACGCCAGTGCTGGGGAACTATTTTCTGACTGAAGAAGAACTCTCCGCGTATTCCTCCTATGAGTTTGTCATCGTGGCCGATATGGCGCTGCCGGAGGAACATATCCTGCGGTTAGCACAGCACGCGAAGGTCCTCATTTTTGATCATCATCTGCAACTACCCATCCCTGGAGTGTTGCACCATAATCCGATCGGGCAAGGAAAAGACCCGCTGTTGTATCCTTCGGCAAGCTGGATTGTGAACGAGTATTTGGGAAACCCGGTGAATCTGTTTGCGGTGCTTGGAATTGTTGGTGATCATGAACAGCGCATTTTGAAAAACACGGTCTTCTCAGCGTTAATTGCTGAGTTTCGTGCAACGCAAGAGTTGACTTTTGAGCAGCTTCTTACCATGGTGTATTTACTTGACTCGAGCTATAAGGTCGGTGACCGAAAGGCTGTTGAAGAGGCACCCCGCCTGCTATCTGGTTATACGGATACTCGCATGATTCTACACAATGAACAATGGAAGAACAACCTGAGTGTCCTTGAAAAAGAAATCACACACTTTGTCGATTCCTCTTCTGAAGAAAGATCCCAGGTTCTTTTGAAAAGAATTCATACTAAATATAATATTATCTCCACCGTGACACGGCAAATCGCGTGGAAGACCGGGAAAGATACGGTGGTGTTGAACACCGGGTTTTTCAAGGAAATGGACCAGATCTATGTCCGGAGCAAAAAAGACCTTCAACCATTAATACAACAAGGAAAGATGCGTGGGTATCGTTGTGGTGGAAAAAAAGAGGTGCTTGGTGCAGTGGTTCCAAAAGAAAACACAGAAACGTTTCTAAAAGAGATTATACTGTTTCTTAACCTTTAATAAAAATATCCTATCAATCTTCTTATGATTTTTTTCTCTTCTATACGCCCTCAATGGTAAAAGCACCTAATATTGAATTTGTTGGTACATACCTAAAGTTAACTGTTACCTTCCCCCTCAAGATTTGGTCAATCTGTAGAAATATTGTGTCTCCAGCTTTGACGATCCCTGTTTTCGTAATATATGAATAACCAGTAGCGTTTGTAATGGTAATGTTGATATCGTTCCAAAATATATCAATATCCGCTGTTGCAACAGTAATTGTTTTCTCTGTTACAGATGGTGTAAAGGAAACCGCAGGAGTTGCTCTATTCTGCTCCCCAATCATTCCTGTCAAATACGCATATGCAACCGCGCCCATGGCAACAGTGATAGCAACCATAATAATGACACCGATGACTGCTGAAACTGCGTTTTGGTTTGAGAGTTGTTGACGCGTTTTCATATCTTCTTCACCGCTGATTTCTCTTTTCTAATTTTAGAACTATTAATCTTTGGCTAATTTTTTATTAATGTTTTAATAAGTGAAATATAAAAAAGAAAAGAAAGAAAAAAGATGTTTGGTTATTAGACGTTCACTGTCCAGGTTCCGAGTAATGAATTTGTTGGATTGTATTTTAGAGTAACTCGGCAATTACCCGTTAAAGTTGCTAGTAATACATAGTCACCCGCTTCGATAAATGTGGAAGTGGATAGTGCTGCTAAGGCGGTTGCATTGGCTGCTAAAACAGTTCCAGTAGCTCTATAAACAGACCAGGTAAAACCGGTATCAGTTGAAATCTGTATGTCTCTCCATTGTATACTTGCATCTGCAGTGGCAATCGTCACTCTGTTTGTGGTTGAATCCGTCGTACATGCGACATTCGGTGTCTGGTTCTTCGTTCCACCGATCATTCCACTGACATAGACGTACACGGTGGCGGCAATCGCGACTGTTATGGCCACCATTAAAATGACTCCAATAACAGCGGAGACTGCGCGTTCATCTGCTTCAATAAATTTTCTATTTGCTTTCATTTTACCCATTCTCTCCTAGCTTTTTTCAAAGCTTTTTTATTGGAAGATGCATATGATACTTGGTATAAAAACTTTTTGAAGAACAGATGGAACATCAACCACCTCCATATCCCTCATCTGTTGTCTTTCAAACCGTTTTTATTGTTTTCTCTCCATACCAAGTATGCCTACGCATACCACTCCTACCACCTTGTTTTCCTACTCACCATATTTATACATTCCTTGGTAAAATGAAAAAACCGGCAAATCACAAAATGAACAAACACCATACGACGCTAATAATAAAAGATGTAGAATACATCTCTACTCTCGTCCCTCAATTCTCACAAGACCCCTTGGCAGCCTCCTTACCAAACCTGCCCATGAGCGCAGTGCAGAGAAACGAAATGTTTATTAGAAAATAGTTCCTTACCTATATAGCACAAAATTGGGATGTAACATTAAATCATTCACGTAGAGCATCAGCTCTACAGGATGGGATGGGAACCGTATGCAACCAAAGGAAAAAAACGCCAAAGACGGGAACACACCACTGAAGATTCATCTCCCGAGCACCAAAACCCGTTTTGGAGACACAACACCTTCTTCTTCTGTGTCTACTCGTGATACGCTTGATTTTCACCTCGAGATGATTAAGAAAATCGATAAACTCCTTGATGAACACGAAAAAGAACCCATCGCTGCACCGGCATTCCACGAACCTCCCATCATTCCACCTCAACCACCGACACCCATCGAACCGCGACCACCGCTTAATAAAGCATTCTCTCACGACGAGATAACCTGGAAACCACCTGTTGAATCACCACGAATACACACCCAAACAATGCCTGAGGAGTTCAAAACCGAACTGTCCGTTACTCCTGAATTCCGGTTCATCACCAGCCACGAGTTCCTCGAGACGATCTCGCAGGAACCAGGCCTGGGAGAAGACCGGGTGGAGGTCATCGATCTCAGCGATCTTTCTGGGGAGCTACCGTCCATTCATCAAGCAGTAAATCTCATCACAATGAAAAATCAAAATGATTCTAGCTCAGTGTCTACCTTACTTAAAGAAGATATCGACACGGAAAACCATCCGAATAAGAAAATAGAGGTCATCGACGTCCACGCCTTCAAAAAGAACACACACCCCGTGACCTGTGATGCTGCTGATTCACCGGCAGATCAAAGCGAAAAGAAATCAAAACTCTTTTTCCTAAACAGAAAGGACGATGATGAGAAAAAACAAAAAAACCAGGAACTCGAGCATACCTATATCCCCGATGATATTGAAGAACGATTAAAAGCGTTAAAAGAAAAAAAGAAAAAAGAAGAAGAACAAAAACGATTACAAGAGGAAAGAGAACGCAAAGAACGTCAAACCGAAGACGAAGTATTGGACGAAGAAACAGAACAGAGACAGACCCAGGAGGAAAAAAAACTCGCAGCGCTCCTGGAGGAAGAAGAAACACTAGAAGACTTCGAATCCCTCAAATCCAAAAAAGCACCGTTTGAAAAAGAACCCACCCTCTCAAAAGACCATTCTGTAAAGAATTCTGCAAAGGAATTAAAAGAACAACTCAAGGAACAAAAACGACAGCATCAGCTTGCCATTCGAAAAGCACGTATCGAACAACGACAACGAAAGAAAAAAGAAAAAGAGTTGCTCAAACTCCAACGAAAACAAGAATTTCTTGAACGAAAACAAAACAAAAAGAACGAATCAAAGAAAGTATCTCCCCTCAAAGAAAAGAAAGAAGCTGAAAAAAGACACGATGAGACGAAGGAAGAAACCTCTGAAGAGTTAGATGAGGATATTCGAAAAGTCCTCGTCATTACCGATTACCTCCTTGGGGAACTCCCAGAAGATGTCCTCAACTTATTCCTCGAATCAAAAGAATTTGAGTTATATGAAAAAGTATTGAATAAATATAAAATCAAGTGAGTAGAGTCATATGGGCTTATTAGAAAAAGGACAAGAAAAAAAAGAACATCCAATCATCACCGAAGAACCCCCCGTCATCAAAAGAAAAAAGAAACAGCCATCCCGTCAGACAAGAAAAGAAATGGAAAACCAAGCGATCATCGAGGCATATCGCATCTTTACCCCCGAAAAGATCTCCGAAAGACCACGAAGCCTTCTTGAAAAAGCACAACAGAAAAAAGATTCAGGAGTAGCCGAATTTTTTGGGCAAACGCTGGAGTTAATCCCTCCGGAACAACCCCCCACCGAAGTACCAACCAACAAGGCTCCCGAGGAAGATGATGCATCACTCGTCATCAAAGACACATCTGAACAAAACATTGAAGTCATCGATGAACAAACAGGATTTGGATGGAAGGAGCAAGGGAAAAAGCAAATCGTGTACGATCACAACAGCCATGAATTCCTCTATAAGGTCATTGAACCGCAACTCAACGAAGAACAGAAAAAAACAAAAGATGAAATCGCGCACCTCTTCAAGATGATGGCGGACATCGACACCGTTGATATGTCCTTTGATGAAAAAGAGAAATTTCTCGAGGAAACCGTTGAACGGATCATCAGCGATAACCGTATCTACCTCGAAGAAGAATCAAAAGACATCATCTATTATCACATCTTCCGGGATTTCCTAGGATACGGACGCATCGATATTCTGATGCATGATGACGGCATCGAAGACATCTCCGCTGATGGACCAAGTACTCCTATTTTTATCCATCATCGGAAATACGAGGCAATCGAAACCAATATTTTTTTCGATTCCGAACACGAGCTAAACTCATTTCTCGTGCGGCTCTGTCAAATCTCAGGAAAACAAATCTCGATATTCTCACCTATCGTAGATGGAAAACTCCCAGACGGTTCCCGTCTCCAAGCGACC
>Ga0172362_10003201_pt1 | contig 14135 bp, 9 predicted proteins | sample LakKivs1_kivu2a2_FD_114534 | JGI IMG/M metagenome (GOLD analysis project Ga0172362, IMG submission 114534) | Sediment microbial communities from Lake Kivu, Rwanda - Sediment s1_kivu2a2 | ecosystem: Environmental > Aquatic > Freshwater > Lake > Sediment | place: Rwanda: Western Province, Lake...
AGAACCTTCACGGCGGCGACGTTCCCTCCGACCAAGGGCGACAGCGCCAGCGACGAGAAGTACGCGTTCACGCCGAGCCAGCCAAACTGCAGGGCGCCCATGAGGAAGCCGGGCATGAGGAACCCGCCCTGCGTGCCGTACTGGGCGCTGCCCACGACGTACAGGGGCAGGCCGGTCTTCATCCCGAACATGCCGGGCACCACGTAGAACAGGAAGTGGCACAACAACGCCGCGATGACCAGTCCCAGCAGGGCAACGCCCACGCCTTGCGACAGCACACCGCCGGGGATGCCGGACCCGCCGCTCGGGGCCTGGCTCCAGAACACGAACCACAGGAAGATCCCGGCATAGGTCGGCGCCGTGTTCTTGTACCAAGGCGCCCGGTTCGTGGGCGGGTTAGGCTTGGCCATGCTCAAATAACTTGGCAACGTTCCATTACTCATGATCGGCTCTCCTAAATCAACAATCCCGACTCACACATCCGTACACAGAATCGGCAGGCCGACAACTTGGGAGATGGAGAGCGAAGGTAGACAGACGGTGAGCCCCCCGCATCCGTCGCGACGATATGATGTACACTTCTTCTCCCCATCACTTCAGCCAGCCGCCGAGTCAGCCGTTACAGGCCCGCCCCTGCGCCCTGATGCACTGATGCCGGGTCCGCCGTCGTGCAGGGCCCGGCCTCTCTCACCTCGAACAGATCGAAACCATGACGTCCCTACGCCTGGGACGTCATCCGCAATCGAATCGCCAGATACGTATGGATAATCACCGCGACTGCGAAGACCAGACTGGTCCAGCGATGCAAGGCCAGCGTCAAATGCTGCCAGTCCGTCCCCAGCAGGTGGAACATACTGACGACAATCGACAGGATCAAGGGCAAGGCGAGAAACAGGATCGCCCAGAAGGCCAGCTTGTAGATCGCCAGCGAGCAGCGCCAGGGCCGGTCATCCGCCGGGAGACGAAGCCGCGTGACCCGCCGGAGCAGCCGCTGGAGCCACGGGCAATCGGAGGCGACGAACCGGTTGCTGCCCGCCCAGGTGAGCGCCAGGATCGCCAGGCACAGGGCGAAAATCGGGGCAAACGTAGCGTGGATGTACATGAGGAAGCCGGAGATGTGCTCGCCACGGACCAATGTGGGCCAGAACCCCGTGATCGCCAGGACCAGGAAGCAGACCATCGCCAGGAGGTAGCACAGCTTCTTCAGAGCACCCAGCAGGCTGGCCCTCTGCTCGATGAGCAGCAGACTGAAGACATGGATGGCCCCGGTCCCTGGGCAGCGAGGCCCCCCTGCCGGAGTCAGAACCCAGTGCACGGCAATGCCGATGAATGTCACCAAAAAGACAACGATCGCAACCGTTTGAAACATCCCAAGCACCCATTCATTGATTACTGACGATGGATTGTTGATGATTGCCAATCATCCATCATCCAGGATCAATCATCAATCCCCTTACCTTTGCTCTTGTTCGGAGAGCACTCTGGCCACGGCGCCGAGCGCCTTGAGTCCATACAGCAGCAGGACGATGCCGATCACCGCCGACGAGCCGATGGTTATGATCTTGAACCACGGGCGGAAGATGAACGACATGGCGAACACCCACGTCCGGGCGTGCTTCGCCTTCTGGAACTCGTACTGCGGCCTGGTCAGGTTGCTGACCGCGACGATCGGGGAATCCACCGCCACCTTGCCGAAGAAGAACGGCGACCGGGTTGCGTGGCAGACCGTGCATTTGCCTACGCCAAGCGATTGTGCCGCCGGACGGACGCTGTGGGCGACAGGCCACACGTAGGCGGCCGCCGCCGGATGGTTCTTCTCGCTCGCCAGCGAGCCATCCTCCTTCAACTGGTACAGCATCCCGCCCGTGACGTACACAGGCTTGGTCTGCCCTGCATCCGCTAGCGCCTTGAGCGCCTGACCGACTTGTTCTTCCTTCAGCTCGGCCCAATCCCCCAGCCTGGCGGGCACAAGGCCCTTCAGCGCGGCGCCGACGACCTCGGTCACCCCTGCCAGCTCGACCGGCTTGACCGTCCCGTCTTCGGCCCGCGTGCCCCAGTAGGACGGCCAGATCAGCTTGTTCGGTCCGATCCTGGGGCCCCGCAACGGCGGCTCGTTGGGATCGACTGCTGCCTCGCTCTCCTTGGCGAAGACCGGATAAAGGATATGCGGCAGAGCATTGGGCTCTTTGTTGACGTTGTGCGTGCCCAACGCGTGGGCCTGGGCGGTTTTCACTTGGTAAGTCGTGTCGGCGGGCCAGGGCCCCGAGTGGCAGGCGGTGCAGGTCAGTCTCTCGAAGTGGACCGCGGGAATGCCCAGATGCTTCGGTACCGGAGCGCCAAGTCGCCCGCCTTCCGGCCGGCCCTTCTCGTCACCCAGATGGCAGCCTTTGCACGTGGTCTTCGTCGCCAGCGCATTCGGGTTGACTTCGCCTTCGTAGCCGCGAATCGTATTGTGTTCGAGCCCTTCGCGATGGCAATCCGTGCAGGTCATCCCGGAAGTCATGTGCACGTCCTGGTCCGCCTCCCATTTCTGGGTGCCATGCTCGGTCACATTGATCTCGGAATGGCAGAAGTAACAGCGGTCGGCGGGCACCGAGCCGCTGACATCGAAGAACACGTTGTCCTTGTGGTCGAAGATGCCCTGGTGATAGGTTACCTTCGGCACCTGGGGGATCAGCTCGGGGTCCGTCACCGTGTCGGGCATGGCCGGATCGAACGTATCGGGCATCTTCTCCGCCGAGCCGCTCACCGACGCAATCTCGGACGAGGCGGTGGCCGCCCAGCGGAAGTTCTGCTTGGCCACGTTGGCGGCGAATTCCGCCTGGTCCTGGGCGGGATGGCGGTTGTGGCAGGCCAGGCAGTTGATCTCCAGGTTGCCGGAGATCATCTGGCGGGGGATCTCGTCGTCGATCTGCGTCTCGATCTCGCCGGGGCCGCCGCCAGGCATGTGCCGGCCGAAGCGCTGGGTGAACTGGAATGCGCTGAGACCCACCTGATCCGGCCGGAACGTCCCGGGCCAGGCGCGGTAAGACAGTGGGATTTGGGTCCCCGTGGCGGCATCGACATAAACCCAGGGCTGCCCTGGCCGGCCCGGCACGATATTCGGATCGGTCGAGTTGAAATGCCACCCCTTGTTGATGATGTCGTAGTCGTGCTTGTAGACGTGGCACTCGCTGCATGTGCCCTTCGGGGAGAAGGGCAACGCCGGGTCCGTCTCGGCCGTGATCTGCTCCCGCTTCTCACCGAACAGGGCTTCGGCGTACAGCGGAATGCGGTGCACGGCCGGCGCACGCGAGCCATCCCCCCGGTTCGTAATCACGTCTGGTTAGGTTGCCGCGATCGCCGGGCACACCAGCACCGGCAGCAGCCACAATCCGGCAAAGAGCACCTTTTTCAAGGGTTGCACATCCTTCCAACGCGTGTTCCTACTATCGGCCTGAGCCCGGGACGCCTGCACGGCCGCCTTCCTCTCGGCCGTACCACCATCCCGGGCCCACCTATCGCCAACTTCCGCGGGCCGCAGCGCCCGGGAAGACAATACGGGCCGGAGACCCGCGCCATGCCGTCAGACCTTGAACTCCTCGGGCTTGAACTCGAGCCGATGCTGGGCCTCGACGGCCTCGTTGACCTTCAGCACCATGACCGCGGTCTCGTATCCGATTTCGGCCGGGCAGTTGAGCTTCTCTTTGCCGCGCATGGCATTGAAGAAGTTCTCCAGGTGCGGCTGATGGTACGGCTTGCCCTCCATCGTGACCGGAAGCTCGTAGGCCGGCGGCGCCAGGGTCTCGCGCACGTCGAGGGCCACCGTCGCGTCGGCCTTCTTCTCTTCCTTTTTGGGCTCGTTGAGGAAACCGAGTTTGACCCACTTGTCCCATTCCACCGGGGCGCCCTGCTCACGATACACCGAGCCGCGGGCCGAGGATTCCGAAATCGCCAGCGTGCCCTGGTCGCCCATGAAGGTCTCGTAGTATCCCTGGTTGCTGTTGGTCGTCAGCACCTGGTAGAACGCCCGAACCATGCCCTCTTTCGTCTCGAAATCGAAGATGGACATGACCGTGTCGTACCATTCGTGGGTGTTCTTGTCGTAGTAGTCGGTGCCGCCGCTGGCAACGACGCCCTTCGGCAGTGCATTGAGGAACCAGGCGTAGATGTCGATCTGGTGCGAGCCGAGGTCCACGATGGGTCCGCCACCGAGCTTCTTATACCAGCGCCAGTTGCGGAACTGCTCCATGTTGCTGAAGCCGTACTTGGCAAGGGTCGCGTCGTCCATGACCGCGTTCTTCGGCCAGGCGAGCGGTTCCTGCGCGCTGCGATTCCACTGGCCGTTGATGGTCGTGATCCGGCCGAGGATCTTGGCTTCGGTCAGGAGCTTGTTGTAGCAGTGCAGATAGCGGGGATTGCTGCGGCGCTGATGGCCGATCTGCAGAAGCTTGCCCGTCTTCTTCTGGCATTCGACCATTTGTTTGGCCTTGGCCAGATCGTTGGACATCTCCTTCTCGCAGTACACGTCGAGCCCGGCCTGCATGCAGGCGATGGCGTGCTCGGCATGCCAGAAGTCGGGCGTCGCGACGATCACCGCGTCGATCTTGCCCTTCTCCTTGTCGAGCATTTCCTGGTAGTTGACGTAGGTATTGTTCTTGTGTCCGTAGCGATCCAGCAGCCGGGACACGCGTCTCTGGTTGTACGCCTCCCAGATGTCGCAGACCGCCTTGAACTTGATGTTCGGGATCTTGCGACACGCTTCCATCAGGATCTGGCCCTCGGCGCCGGCGCCAAGCAGGGCCACGTTGATATCCTTTTCCCCGCCACTGGCGGCGGCGAACATCCGCGGCGCGAAGGCCAGGCCGGCGCCCACGGCTGCTGTCGAACGCAGGAAACTGCGTCTGTCCATGTTGGATTGTGCTTTCTGCTCGCTCATTGTACCTCTACATGCTCCAAAAATTGAACTTGGCAGTTCAGACCGGTTCTCCAGTTTAGCCCGCTATTATGGAGGCATCGAAAACCGCTGTCAAGGAAAGTTGACCGCTTTTTCGTTCCGTCCGATAACAGCAGGCACGCTAACACAGTGTCCAGTATCAAGCCGGGAGTGTAAAGTTCAAAGAGGCGCCTCTTGCTTCAAACTTGACACTTCACACTTCCAACTCTTCACTTCAACAGGGGTTTCACAACGATATTACGGTACGCCACTGGGCCGTGATTACCCTGGAACATCAAGGGTCCCGTCGGGGCCTCTCTGCCGGTCACCCCGCCGGGGGTCGGGCCGGGCATAACCAGGTTCTTGTGCAGGACCTGGCCGTTGAGCTCGACCTTCACGAACTCGGCGTTCTTCGTCTTGTTGCCGTTGCCGTCGAACTGGGGGGCACGCCATTCGATCACGTACTGCTGCCATTCGCCCGGCCTCTTCGAGGCATTGACGGGCGGGGAGAAGCCGCCGTAGATCGCGCCCATGTCGCCGCTGTCCATCTTCTCCTTGCCAAAGCTGTCCAGGACCTGGACCTCGTACTCGCCCATGACGTAGATGCCGGAGTTGGAGCCCCGCGGCACCATGACCTCGACCTCGATCCGGCAATCGCCGAACTTGGCCTTGGAATAGAGGTCCTGGCTTTCGCCGTGGGCCGGGGAGAGGTTGATCAGCTCGCCCACGCCCTCGACCTTCTCAAGCTGCTTGGGATCGCTGGACGAAACCCTCGCCTTGCCAATGGTCCACTTGTTGGCCTTGCCCGAGTCGCCTTTGGCCTGCCATTCGCTGAGGTCGCGTCCGTTGAAGGCGAGCACCGCGTCGCCGTAGACAGGCGGGATCTTCTTGATCCGGATGTCCTTGAACTCGACCGCCATGGGCGGGCCGGCGTGGAGCTGCAGAGCCAACAGTCCGGTCCGCGCAGACCCCTTCTGATCCTTCGGATCGTCCGGGTTCACGGCGCGGTCGTTGTCGATCAGCTCTATGGTCTGGAAGCCGTTGAGGTAGTGGCTGATGTGATTGCCCTGGCAAACGATGAGGAACTCATTCCAGTCCTTCGCCTTGTAGAAGCCAGCCTCGGCCAGCGCCTTCTTGTCGTTGACGTTGCCGATCACCTTCTTCTGGCCCTGAGCGTCGACGACGGTGAGATCGCCGAGAGTGGCCAGGAAACCCCGGCCGCCCTCATGATAAAGGAAGCCAAGCAGATTCAGATCCTCAAGGATATCCGCCTGATAACCGGCAATCCGCCACTTGTCGAACTCCTTGCTGCGGTACTGGACGCCGGAGTTGCCACTGAAGAGGCGGAACTTCAGACTCAGCTCGAAGTCGCCGAACTTCCCGCCTCGGTAGACGAGAAACGTGTTGCCCTTCGTAGGGTTCTCGGGGGTCGTTTCGCCGTGGATGACGCCGTCTTTGACGGACCAGAGTCGCGGATCGCCCTCCCAGCCGGAGAGGTCCTTGCCATTGAAGAGCACGTCCCAGCCGGCGGAGGAGCCGGCGGCAAATCCCGGCGCGGTGAGGGAGATGAAGGTCAACGCCGCGGTGACCCAGAACAGCCGGCGGCCGATGACAGGTTTGTTATGCATCATGGATAGGCACCCCAATGTAGTACGGGTTAGTCCAGGGATTTGATCTTGAGGTTCTTGAACCAGACCGGATTGCCGTGATACTGGAAGCCGAGATGGCCTTCCCGCGGCATGTCCTTGTAGGCCGTCGAGAACTTGTTCTTCGTCCCCTGCGGGTTCTGGCCCTTCTCGGTCCATTGGTCCAGGTCCATGTCGATGATGTCCGCGCCGTTGAGGTTCACATAGATCTTGTTGTCCAGGCACGTGATGACATAGTGGTTCCACTCGCCGGGGGCCTTCTGTGCGGCCTTCGAGGGCGACAGACAATCGTAGATCGCCCCGCACTGGCCGTGCTTGGTGCCGTCGTCGGTCGCGTGGATCTGCACCTCGATGGCGGTGTTGATCCAGTTCTGGATGCTGCCCGTGCGGATGAAGACGCCGCTGTTGCCCTTCTCGGGGACCTTGAAGTCCAATTCGAGGATGAAGTTGCCGTAGCGTTCCTTGGTCCAGATGTCGCCGCCGTGGCCGCCCGCCACCGGCGTCAGAACTCCCTCGGCATCAAACGCCCACCCGTGGGGCGGCATGATCCCGTTGGAGAGATCCTTTTGGAACACGTCCTGGAACCGTGCCCCGTTCAGTTCGGCGGCCGTTTTCTTGAACCACTCCGCGCTCTGTTTGATCTCGGGCACGCTATTGTCCCAGTGATACTCGTACTCGGCCGAGAAGGGTCCTTCGAATCCGAAGGCGGCGAGCGCCACGAGCACGTCGCGGGGCTTGCTCACACCCGTGCCCCAAGGCACCTCGTGGGCCTGAGGACCGAACTCATTGAGGTCCTTGAAGTGCAGGCTGCGAATCCGGCCGGCCTTGCCGAGGGCCAGGACGGCCGCGAGCGGATCGATGTTCGACCGCGTCCAGTGGCCGGTATCGGCGCAGGAGCCGATCCACTTGCTGCGACCCTCGCAGGCCTTGAGGACCGTCTCATAGTTCCAATAGTGTGAGGGCTTCGGGTGGTTGTGGATCGCGACGCCGATCTTGTACTCCTCGCACAGCTTGTCGATCATCGGCAGGTCGGCTTCCGCCGGTTCCGAGACGATCGTCTCGAAGCCCATATCCTTGGCAAAGTCGAATGTCTTGCGCCATTCCTGCTCATTGCCGGGGGTGATCACGCCGTAGCAGGTGAGCGTCAGGCCGCTGTCCTTGAGCATCTGCTTGACTTGCTGACGCTGCTCGGCGGTCATGTCGCTGAACACGACGTCGCCGAACGTGGCGCTGACCTTCTGCTGCGGATAGACCTCAATGTACTTCATCCCGCAGGCCTTCGTCTTGGCCATGGCCTCTTCGAAGGTGAAGCGGTTGAAGCTGTACGCCTGCGCCCCGACCCGCCAGTTGTCTTTCGCCTGGGCGACCGTCTCGCCACTGACGTAGACACAAGCCGCCGCCAGCAGCATCACCATTGCCAATCTCATACGTCTGTACATGTTGTCCTTCTCCTCAGGGTCCAATCATCAATCAACAACCATGCATCCTCAATCAGAGGCTCCATCCTTCGCGGTAGGTCCGGCGGAGGAAGCGGTTGGCCTCGGGCATGTTCGTCGCCTTCATATTCGGGCCGTCCCATTCGAGCTTGCGACCGCCGGCCAGGGCCGCGACGTTTCCCAACAGGATCGTCTCGGTCAGCGGGCCTGCGTAGTCGAAGTTCGACGCGGGTTTGCGACCGCCCTTGCAGGCCGCGATCCACTCCTGATAGTGGTCCACGTCGCGCGGCAGGAACGGCTCCGGGGGCTTGAAGCCCTTCATCTTGGCCTCGGGGATCAGGCGGGGATTGCCGCCGTGCGGCAGCAGGATGGTGCCCTTCTCGCCATAGTAGAGTCCGCCCTGATCGGGAAGCTGGCGTCCCGGTTCCAAATCCTCCGGCCGCGGGGGCCGATTCTCGCCGTCGTACCATTTCATCGTGACCGCCGGCTGATCGCCGCGGGCGGGGAACTCCCACGTCACAATCGTCTTGACCGGATAGGTCTCCTTGCTGAACGGCGCCGGCTCGGCCACAACGCTGGTCGGATACTGCAGGTCCAGGGCCCAGTAGGCCGGGTCGATGATGTGGCAGCCCATGTCGCCGAGCGTGCCCGTGCCGAAATCCCACCACCGCCGCCATTCGCCGGGCAGGTAGATGGGATTGTAGGGCCGGTACGGGGCGGGGCCGAGCCACAGGTCCCAATCCAGCGTCGCGGGGACGGGGGGGGTATCCGTGGGCCGCTCGCCGCCGCCCCAGTTCTTGCCGCTCCAGATGTCCACCTTGTTGACCTTGCCGATGACGCCCGACTTAGCCCATTCTATGAAACGTTTCATCTCGCCCGTCGCGTGGAGCTGCGTGCCCATCTGCGTCTGGACGCCCTGCTTGCGGGCGGCCTCGGTCAGTTGCCGGACCTCGTAGATGTCGTGGCACAGGGGCTTCTCGCAGTACACGTGCTTGCCCCGCTTGATCGCCGCCATGGCCGCCACGGCGTGGCAGTTGTCCGGCGTTCCGACGGTCACCGCCTCGATGTTCTTCTCCTCGGCGTCGAGCATCTTGCGGAAGTCTTTGTACTTCTTCGCATTGGGGAATCGCTCGAAGGTCTTCGCCGTATGGTTGCCCCAATCGACATCGCACAGCGCGACGATGTTCTCGCTGCTCACCGACCCGACGTCGCTGCCGCCCTGGCCGCCGACGCCGATGCAGGCGATGTTGAGCTTCTCGCTTGGCGGCTTCTGGCCGGAGCCGGCCAGCACATGTCGCGGGACAATCGTGAACGCGGCCGCCGTCGCGGCGCTGCCCAGGAACTGCCTTCTGTTCATTCGTCCGTTTCTCACAGTACTACCCTCTCATTCAAGTGCAGGTCTGCCACACACAACTGTCACGTATCGATCTTCCTTCATCCATCACAGCGTCCACCCGTCGCGGAACGGCGGGTGAATGTACTTGTCGGCCTCGGGGACGTTGGTCACCTTCAGGTTCACCGGGTCCCACTCCAGCGGCTGGTCCTTCAGACGCATGGCGAGCACGCCCAGCGGGACCATTTCGGTGAGCGGGCCGCCGTACTCGAAACTCGAGCTGGCGGACTTGCCGTCCTTGCAGGCACGGACCCAGTCCTGCTCGTGGCCGCTCTGGCCGCGATCGACGCGCGGGATGGTCTTCTCGGGACGCCTGTAGGCCTTCATCTTCGCCTCGGGAACGATCCGAAGGCCGCCCGCGCCGTGGGAGCCGTGAACGATCGTGCCCTTGTCGCCGAGGAAGATCGCACCGTTGCCGTCCAGTCTTCGGCCGGGTTCCAGGTCCCTGGGTCGGGGCGGCATCAGACGGCCGTCGAGCCATGTCAGCTTCACCGGCGGCATATCGCCCCGGGCGGGGAACTCGTAGCGGACGATCGACGCCCGTGGATAGGTCTCCGACGCGACCTCCGGCTGGTAGTGCGTAGTCGTCGCCTCGACCCGCGTCGGCTGGCCCAGCTTGAGGGCCCAGAACGCCGGGTCGATGATGTGGCACCCCATGTCGCCCAAGGCGCCTGTGCCGAAATCCCACCATCCCCGCCACTGCATGGGGTGATAGATCGGATGGTAGGGGCGGTACTGAACGGGGCCCAGCCAGAGGTCCCAGTCGAACGTTTTGGGCACTTCCGGCGTCTCTTTCGGGCGGGCCATGATCGGGAAGTCCGACCAGGGATCGCCGCCGACCGGGCGATCGCTCCAGGTGTAGACCTCGCGGACCGGCCCGATGGCCCCATCGGCGATCCACTCGCAGAGCATGCGGATCTCCTCGGACGAGTGGCCCTGGTTGCCCATCTGGGTCTGGACCTTGGCCGCGCGGGCCGCTTCGGTCAGCTTGCGGACCTCGCCGATCGAGTGAGCCAGCGGTTTCTGCAGGTAGATGTGCTTGCGCCGCTTGATGCAGGCCATCGCGACGACCGCGTGCGTGTGGTCGGGCGTCGCGATGATGACCCCGTCGATGTTCTTGTCTTCCTTGTCGAGCATGACGCGGAAGTCTTTGTATTTCCTGGCGTTAGGGAACTTGTCGAACACTTTGCCCGCGTACTGATCGTCGACGTCGCACAGGGCCACGAAGTTCTCGCTGCTGCATGCATTGATGTTGGAGGCGCCCATGCCGCCGATGCCGATGGCCGCCAGGTTGAGCTTGTCGCTGGGTCGCTGCCCCGCGGCGCCCGCCAGCACATGGCTCGGCACGACCGTAAAGGCCGCGACGGCGCCCGCGGTGCGGCCCAGGAACGCGCGTCTATCGATCGAATTACTCATGGTAATCCTCCCATCAGATCGCCCAGCCTTCACGGTATTCCTTGGTCAGGTATCGATTCGCCTCAGGCATATTCGTGAACTTGAACGCCTGAGCGTTCCAGAGCAGCCTCGTACTCAGGAGCTTGTCCTTCAAGGCCGGACGCAGAGCGACGTTGCCCATCAGAACCACCTGGGCCAGCAGTCCGGCGTGGTCGGGGAAGTTCGAGCCGGCAGGCTTGCCGCCCTTGGAGGCGATGACCCACTCCATGTAGTGGCCGGGCGAGCGTTCCAGCTTCTGCGGCGGCTTGCCATATTCCTTCTGTCGGGAGTCCGGCAGCAGGCGGCCGTTGTACATCTTGCCCTTGTCGCCGATGTAGAGCGCCCCGTTCGTATCCCACTTGCGGCCGTCCTCTAACTCCGGCGGCCGGGGCGGCTTCATCCCGCCGTCGTACCAGTGCAGCGTTACCGGCGCCAGGTCCCCGCGGGCGGGGAACTCGTACGACACGCGCGACGCCACTGGGTAGGTCTCGTTGTTGACCAGCGTGCAGGTGGCCTCCACGCTCGTCGGATAGCCCAGTTTTAGGGCGCGGAACACCGGATCGATGCTGTGGCAGCCGATGTCGCCCAGTGCACCGGTGCCGAAATCCCACCAGCCCCGCCAGACGAAGGGATGATAAACCCTCTGCACATAGGGACGCATCGGCGCCGGACCGATCAAGAGGTCCCAATCGAGCGTTTCGGGGATCGGATCCTCGCCTTTCGGCCGGTCCACGCCCTGCGGCCAGTACCACTTGTCGGTCCCATTGAGCGGCCGGTCCGTCCAGATGTGCACTTCGCGGACCTGGCCGATAGCCCCGTCCCAGATCGTTTCGCACAGCAGACGCGTCTCCTCGGAGGCTTGGCCTTGATTGCCCATCTGGGTTGCGACCTTGGCCTCGCGCGCGGCCTCCGCCAGCAGCTTGGCCTCGCGGACCGTGTGGGTCAGCGGCTTCTCGCAGTAGACGTGCTTGCCGCGCTTGATGGCGGCCATGGAGACGATCGCGTGCATGTGGTCCGGCGTCGCGACGACGACTCCATCGAGGTTCTTGTCCTCCTTGTCCAGCATCACGCGGAAGTCCTTGTACTGTCGGGCGTTCGGGTACCGCCGGAAACAGCCCGCCGCATGGCGCCAGTCCACGTCGCACAGCGCCACGATGTTCTGGCTCTCCAGGTTCCGCAGGTCCGAGCCGCCCTGCCCGCCGATGCCCACCCCCGCGATGTTGATCTTCTCGCTGGGGGCCGCAGCGCCCGAGCCGGCCACTGCATGGCGGGGAACCACCGTAAATGCCGCCACGCCGGCGGCCGTGCCCATGAATCCACGTCGTGTCATTTTCTTCTGTTCCACGGCATTACTCCTCATAGCAGTTGTTGCGCCACGTACCCATTTGTTACAGTGCACTTCGTAGCACGGCCGTCCCGGCCGTGAGTACCACGGGCATCCTGCCCGTGCTCCTATAGGCTCCACCCCTCGCGGTACTCGTCCCGGATGTACTTGTTGGCCTCGGGCAGATTCGTCACCTGCATGCTCGGGCCGTCGTAGCGGAGCTTCAGGCCCTTCTCATAGAGTTGCCTTTCCATCTTCAGGGCGACGTTGCCGAGCAGGACCACCTCGGTCAGGGGCCCCGCCCAGTCGAAATTGGCCCGCGCGGGCTTGCCGCCCTTGCAGGCGTCGAGCCACTCCCTGTGGTGGCCGGGCGAACGCTCAATCCTCTGCGGCGGCTTGCCGTACTCCTTCATCCGGGCCTCCGGGATCAGACGGTAGCCCAGCATCTTGCCCTTGTCGCCGATGAACAGGTTGTCGTCCGCCTCGCCGAACCGGCGGCCTTCCTCCAACTCGGGGGGTCGCTGCGGCATCAGGCCGCCATCGTACCAGGTCAGGGTCAGCGGGGGAAAACCTTCACGTGCCGGGAACTCAAAACGTACCGTGGACGCCTTCGGAGCGGTTTCCTCCTTCACGGCGGGCGGCTCATCCATGTTGCTGGAGCAGGCCTCGACCGACAGGGGATAACCCAGTTTCAGCGCCCGGAAGACCGGATCGAGCTGGTGGCAGCCGATGTCGCCCAGTACGCCGGTGCCGAAATCCCACCAGCCCCGCCAACTGAACGGGAGATAGGCAGGATGGTAAGGCCGATACTTGGCGGGTCCGAGCCAGAGGTCCCAGTTCAGCGTCGGCGGCACCTCCGGCGTCTCGCTTGGCCTGGCAATCCCGCGTGGGGAGATGGGCCGGTTGCTCCAGGCGTGGACCTCGCGAACCGGGCCGATGGCACCGTCCCAGATGATCTCGGAGACCAGCCGATTGCCCTCTGAGGCTTGGCCCTGATTGCCCAATTGGGTCGCGACCTTGGCCTCTCGGGCCGCGAGAGCAAGTTGCCGGGCCTCCCAGATGCAGTGTGTCAGCGGTTTCTCGCAGTAGACGTGCTTGCCGCGCTTGATGGCGGCCATTGCGACAACCGCATGCAGGTGGTCCGGCGTGGCGATGATCACCGCGTCGATGCCCTTCTGCTCGTCAAGCATCTTGCGGAAGTCCGTCCACTTCTTCGCGTTCGGATACTTCTGGAAGACCCGGGCAGCATGTCTCTCATCGACGTCGCACAGAGCGACGATGTTCTCGCTGCGGCACTCGTCCAGGTCCCCCTCGCCCCGGCCGCCGATGCCGACACCGGCGAGGTTGAGCTTCTCGCTCGGCGCCACGTTCCGGGCGCCGCCCAAGACGTGCCGCGGCACGACCGTGAACGCGGCGACCGCCGCCGCACCTCCGAGCAGGGCTCGACGAGACAGACGACCCTTTCGTTCCGCATTACTGTCGCTCATCTCCATACTCCTTATTCACGACCAGATCGGTGGGGCAAGTCCCACCGCTTCCGCTCACAAGCTCCATCCCGCCCGGTACGACCGGTGGAGGAACTCGTTGGCCTCCGGCAAATTCGTGATCTTCATGCTCGGCCCGTCATAGGCCAGGCGAAGGCCCTTCTCCTGGGTCTTCAGGCTCATCCGCACCGCGATGTTGCCCAGCAGGATCATCTCGGTCAACGGGCCGGCGTAATCGAAGTTCGAGCCGGCAGGCTGGCCGCCTTTGCAGGCTTCGATCCATTCCTTGTGGTGACCGACCGAACGCGGGATGCTCGGGGCGGGACGCTGGTAGTCCTTCATGCGCGACTCGGGGATCAGACGGGGACTGTTGCCGTAACTACCGCAGGTCAGCTTGCCCTTGTCGCCGACGAAGATCACGCCGCCGAGCTTGTCGCCGAGCGGTCGGCCGGTCTCAAGCTCCGGGGGCCTGCGCGGCATCAAACCGCCGTCGTACCAAGTCA
>Ga0172362_10003203_pt1 | contig 14134 bp, 15 predicted proteins | sample LakKivs1_kivu2a2_FD_114534 | JGI IMG/M metagenome (GOLD analysis project Ga0172362, IMG submission 114534) | Sediment microbial communities from Lake Kivu, Rwanda - Sediment s1_kivu2a2 | ecosystem: Environmental > Aquatic > Freshwater > Lake > Sediment | place: Rwanda: Western Province, Lake...
CAACAAGGAAAATGCCAAACAATATTTGCAAAAAACCAAAAGACCGACCAGTCGCCGCGATTTGGTTGATTGGCAGAAAGACGATTTGGAGTTAGGGGTTTTTGCCAAGCAAAGTTTAAGCGCTCGAAATTGGTATCAAATTGACAATAATAAGATTGAGACAATTTTGGCTGAGGCAATTGATTCGGTTGTTTTGGGCAGAGCCAATGTTAGAAAGGCATTAGATACAGCCTCTAGTCAGATAAATTTATTAATGAAAAAAGAATAAAATGAAAAAAATATTGATTTTTGTATTTTGTTTTAGTATAATGCTAATAGCAACATCAGTTATGGTGAAGGCCCAAGATAATTGTCCGCCTGGTCTTGTATGCATTCCTGACCCGCTTGATTGCGACGGACACTGCGATTTGCTCGGGATTATTAATAAAATCACCAATCTTTTGAAAATAATCGCCATTCCTGTGGCAACTATAATGATTATTATCTCGGGAATTCAGTATTTAACCTCGGCCGGCAATGAAGAAAGAGCCACCGGGGCGAGGAAAACCCTGCTTTATACGGTTATTGGTTTGGTTATTATTCTGGCAGCAGATTTTATAGTTGGTCTGATTCGGGAGATTTTACAGGTTTCTCAATAATAAAATTTAATAATTAATTTTTATTTATGAAATACCTAATTCCTGTTTTTGTGTTTTTATTCATGATTTTGCCGTTGGCAGCAATTGCTCAGATTTGCACAATTTATACCGGTGTTCCATCAACCGACATAGGCCCGATGACGCAGAGATTATTAGATATTTTGGATAGAGTCGCTTATTTCTTGCTTGTTTTAGGAACGGCAGGAGGCATTTTAGTCGTTATTGTGGGCGGCATCAAATATATGTTAGCCGGTGGAGACGAGAGCAAGGTAGGTGATGCAAAAAAACTTATAACTTATGGGATTTTGGGTTTTATAATAGTAATAGCAGCTCAGTTTATAATTTGCTGGGTAGGAGAAGTTTTTGCAAGTTTATATGCTTATTAAAGGTCGAAAGATAAGTTATTATTAATCTAAAATTTGTTCTATGAAAAAAGCTTTAGTTGCTGTTTTCGGGGTCTCGCTTTTAGTGTTCCCATTGGTCGCTAGTGCTCAGGGTACTGACCCGGTAGTGGCTATTTGTAATATCTTGAACGTAATCAAGGACATTATTTTGGCCGTAGGTTTGGGTATTGCTGTAATCCTTTTGATTATCGGAGGAATTAACTATATGACCGCTGGTGGTGATGCAGAGAAAGCCAAATCAGCCAGAGGGATGATTATAAATGCCATTATTGGAATTATCATAATTTTTGCCGCTGCCTTTATCCTGGCTTTGGTTCAGGGTTTCTTGACAAGAAGTGGAATTCAGATGCTCACTAACCCGTGTGGTCCTTAGTAATTAACGGATTTGAATAAATCCGGATTAGTTTTAAGCTTTTAAAAGCTGGTAATATTTCATTACCAGCTTTTAAGTTTCTTCCCCACCAAATTTTGGTGAGGGATTGATTTTTGGTTAAATTTGGGTTAATTTATAAATATGCCGAGGTGGCGGAATTTGGCAGACCTGCCCGCCAATGCCTGCGCCGGTGTGGTGAAACTGGAAAACACGCATGGTTTAGGGCCATGTGCCGAAAGGCTTGGAGGTTCGAATCCTCTCGCCGGCATAGGCGTTGGCAGGCGGGCGCGCTGGGCTTAGGACCCAGTGGCCGCAAGGCCTCGTAGGTTCAACTCCTGTCCTCGGCAGTTTTTTATTCCAGCGGGTTGCGTTCTACTGGATATAAATTAGGCGATTTGTAATTAGAATAAAATATTTTGTCGATAATGAGGTTATTTTCCTTATCGTAAACTTTCTGAGTTAGCTCTGCCTTCATTGAGCCGTCTTCTTTAATGTCGTATTGTTTAGGCCCTTCAATAGTGACTTTTCTGTTGTCATTTGTACCATAGAGTTCGAAGGTTAAATCTTCTTTAATAATTTTTGCTTGAATAAGAATGTGGGTAGGGGTATTATTGATAAATTTGAGGTCAGGCGAAGGGGGATAGATTGTGGCGTCAAAACCTTGAGGATTGTAATATTTGACTGGGAAGGCATGAGGGTAGCGTTCAGTTATTTTTAAGCCTGCATTAACTGCGGCCCGGAAAAGGGTGGTCGAGACCTGGCAAAGACCACCACCATATTCGGGAATAGTTTTGTCTTTTTTAATCACTAATTCCGGTTCGTAACCTTGTTCTGGTCCAACCTCGCCCAAGATATTATTGAATGAAAATTCTTCATTTGGTTCTATTAAGATACCATTAAATCTGGCTGCTCCGACTTTGATGTTGTGTATTCGGTTACTGGGGGAGCCAGAAAAATTTGAAATCCCGGTCGCCAAAAGAGCGGTTATTCCCATGTTATTGATGCTTTCGGTAGTGATTTTTGGTTGAATCTCATTTATTTTCAGTTGGATTTCCTTGTTGCTTTCCGGATTCAAAATTTCCTTGAAGAGAATCGGAATATTTCCCCCGACTTCTAACCTGATTCCGGTTCTGGAAAGAGCAAATGTAACTACCTGGCTGTTTTTAATCGTCAATTGGGCATCAACCGGTTCCCGGTTTATCGAAGGAGCCAGAGAAATAAGATAATTTTTTACCTCTTCGGGGTTTAAAGTTACTCCCAGAATTTTATTATTTGGATTTTTGGGGTCGGAGGCAGGTTTAAAATCTAAAAGAGATAAAACATTTTCTTCTTCCATCTCGGCAACTTCTTTTTGTTCTTTGTCTTCGGTTATTATCATCTTAAAGGGAGCAGACGATAAAATGCTTTTCGCTTTGTCTCTAGCCGTTTGGGTTTCTGATTCTAGGACCTCGGGTTCGTCTTCAATTAAAGTAAGCTGGATATCTCCGGGCTGGAACCTATTTATGATTTTGGTTAAATCTCTTTTAAATTTATTTTTGTCTATTACAATCCCTTTTTTGCTTGCCGCGACAATGAAATCTTGTTTTTTTTCGTCATAAACAAGACTGCTGTTTTGAGCCGGTTGATGGATTGAGGAAAGCTTATCCTCAAAAAAGCTCTCCAGTTTTTCTTCGTTGATTTGCCATATTGGTTTAAGGTTGTATCCGGTAAGACAGATTAATTGTTCAAAAGCATTAAGGACAAATTGGTTCCCTCGATGACCGTAATCAGAAGCAGCGTTAATGGTATTGTCAATATCTATTTCTATGCCCAAATCTTTAAGGTTGGTTACCCAGTGAGAATTTTTGTAAGTCAAAAACAAATCCCTTTGAGAAAATTCTTCACTGACCTTGATTAATTTTATCCGGGCATCTTGAGAATAAAGACCACCAATTGAGATGTCTGCTATTCTCATCCCCCAATTTATTTTGTCGGCGTTCAAAATATTCAGAACGAAAAAGAAGATAATAATAATCAAAAAAATCACCAGGCCAATTAATATATTGCGCAGGCGAACCAGTTTATCAAATTTTTCTTTGTGAATTCTGATTTTCATATCCTATTTTATAATAGCGCATTTGGGAAACTTTTGATATAATGAAAATAAATTCATGGTAAAGAGATTTTTAAATCACAGTTCAAAAACAGTTGTCTCGGCTGCTTTTATTTTAGCGGTGGCTGCTTTATTCAGCCGTTTGCTTGGTCTTTTCAGAGACAGATTGTTGGCCGGAAGATTCGGAGCCGGAGACGAGCTGGACATATATTTCGCCGCTTTCCGTTTACCTGATTTAATTTATAATATTTTAATTATCGGGGCAATTTCATCGACCTTTATTCCGGTTTTTGCCCAATATTTTAAGAAAGACGATAAAGAGGCCTGGAGTTTAACCGGCGGGCTTTTTAATTTAGTTTCCTTAGTTTTGATAGTTTCGGGAGTCATTCTTATTTTTTTGGCACCTTTATTGATTTCCATTATTGCTCCTGGCTTTGCGGGAGCTAAAAAGGAAATGACCGTTCTTTTAACCCGAATTATGTTTCTTAGCCCTTTATTTTTGGGATTAAGCAGCATTTTTACCAGCGTTCTTCAGTATTTTCACCGTTTTTTTGTTTCTTCTCTGGCTCCGATAATGTATAATTTGGGAATTATTTTCGGCATTTTATTTTTTGTCCCCAAGTGGGGTTTGGTTGGTTTGGCTTGGGGTGTGGTCCTGGGCGCTCTTCTTCATTTTTTAATTCAACTTCCCAGCACAATTTATTCCGGTTTCTGCTTTATGAAAATTCCGAGGTTTATCCATCCGGGCATAAAAAAGATTATTAAACTGATGGTTCCCCGGACCATTGGTTTGGCTGGTTCTCAGGTTAATTTTTTGGTGATTACTGCCTTGGCTTCAACCCTTGCCTCCGGCAGTATCGCCATTTTTAATTTGGCAAACAATTTACAATACGTTCCCATCGGTATCATCGGTATCTCGTTTGCTACTGCCGTATTTCCTCGGTTGGCTAGGTCTTTTGCTGAAGAAAATAGAAAAGAATTTTCCAGAAATTTTTCCTCAACTTTTAGCCGGACCCTTTATTTGGTTTTGCCGCTCACGATTTTGATTTTTCTTTTACGAGCTCAAATTGTTAGGATAGTCTTAGGAACGGGGCAATTCAATTGGATGGATACCAGATTAACAGCTGCGGCCCTGGGTATTTTCTCTTTCGGTATTTTTGCTCAAAGCTTGATTCCCTTGGTCTCACGGGCTTTTTATTCTTTTCACAATACCAAGACTCCGGTGCTGATTAGTTTATGGAGTATTGCTTTGAATATTTTAGGCAGCTTTGTTTTTATCTGGATTCTCAAAAATCAAAATATTTTTTCTGATTTTATTTATTATTCCTTGAAACTGGGAGGAATTGATAGTTTTTCCGTTTTGGGTTTACCTTTGGCTTTTGTTTTGGCTGGGATTTTTAATTTTTTCGTTTTACTTAAATATTTCCATAAAAAAATTGGCTTCTGGCAGCCGAAGCTTATATTGAATTCCTTGATTAAAATTATCCCTTCCTGCATTTTTATGGCTTTAATTGTCTATGCTTCTTTGTATTGCCTGGCTTTGTTTGTTAATACGCGAACCTTTGTAGGAATTTTTATTCAAGGTGCGGTTGCGGCTTTGGCTGGAATTGTGGTTTATTTTGTGGTCTCTTCATTCTTAAAATCCAAGGAAGCCAGGGTAATTATTGGAAAAATTTTTCCGAACAGAATTAGAAATAAATGAACCCAGAAAATATTAGAAATTTCGTCATTATTGCACACAACATAAGATAATGTTATAATAAATGGGATGCCACGACATAAATTAGACATAAATATCGGCCTCTTAAAAAACCTTTATTATGAGAGAGGCCTTTCCTTTAATAAGATGGGCAAGTTAATGGGTTGTTCAAGAGATACGATAAGGAACCGATTAAAAGAACATAATTTACCATTTAAAACTAAATCAGCAGCTCATACAAAATATAAAAAGAAATCATTTGATGGTGATGAAGCTACAAGATCTTATTTAGTGGGCTTTCGATTGGGAGATTTAAGCGTCCGTAAGCCCTATAAGAACTCCCATATAGTTGTTGTTAGTTGTCATACCACCACGTTTTATCAGGTTAGACTTTTTAGAAAATTATTTGGGGAATACGGTAAAATCTATGTTTACAAAAGCCCTAGACCATCATTTAATATGAATTGTTATCTTGACGAATCTTTTTCTTTTTTATTATCGAAAAATATAGCATTCTGGTTTAGAAAAAGAAATGCCCATCCTATTACTTTTATTGCGGGCTATGTGGATGCAGAGGGATCGTTTGGAATAAATCAGGGTCGAGCCAGATTTAAAATTGATGCTTATGATTATAAAATTTTAAAATTTATAAATAAAAAACTTTCACGGTTAGGCGTTAAAACGAAGTTTCGAAGGATAGCCAAGAAAGGAACGAAGTCATATAAAAGAGACAACCCTTGGAACAAAGATCTCTGGCGATTAGACGTCAATGAAGCAAATTCTCTACTGAAATTTATTAAGATAATTATGCCTTATATAAAACATCGTAAGAGGATTTCGGATGCCAAAATTTGTATAAAAAATATTTTAAAAAGAAAACAAAATGGAACAATATAATACAGATAACATTCGCAACTTTTGTGTATTAAGTCATATTGACCATGGTAAATCGACTTTAGCCGATAGATTTTTGGAGATTACTAAAACAATTGACCCCAGAAAAATGCAGCCCCAATATTTGGACAGGATGGCCATAGAAAGAGAACGGGGAATTACGATTAAGATGCAGCCGGTAAGGATGGTATACCATCCAAAATCCGAAATCCGAAGCACGAAATCCGAAACAAGTTTCGAAATTCGAAATTCGAAATTCGAAATTGCAGATTCAAAACAAGAATTTGTTTTGAATCTGATTGATACTCCTGGTCACGTAGATTTTTCTTATGAGGTTTCAAGAAGCTTGGCTGCGGTTGAGGGAGCTATTTTACTGGTTGACGCTACCCAAGGAATTCAGGCTCAGACATTAAGCAATCTGGAAATGGCACAGAAAGAGAAATTAGTGATTATTCCGGTTATTAATAAAATCGATTTAGTAACAGCCGATATCGAAAAAACCAGACAAGAAATAAAAAATCTTTTAGGCGAGAATGAAGAAATTATTCTGATATCAGCCAAAACGGGCAAGAATACGGAAGAAGTTTTGCAAAGAATAATCGAAAGAGTGCCGCCGCCTCTTGTCAATAATGCGGAAGATGATATTTTTCGGGCCTTGATCTTTGATTCCGAATACGATACTTACAAGGGAGCGGTTGCCTATGTAAGGGTTTTTGGCGGCAGAATCCAAAAAAATGAAAAAATTTACATGACGCAATCGGAGACAAAAGCAGAAGTTTTGGAATTGGGGTATTTTAATCCAGAATTTATTGAGGGAAAAGCATTGGAATCTGGAGAAATCGGTTATATTGCCACGGGATTAAAAGAAATAGAAAAATGTCGGGTAGGAGATACTATCACGAAATTTCCAGCCCAAGGCTGGTCTGCCTCGGGCGGAAAAATTGAGCCTCTGCGGGGCTATCATGAGCCGCAATCGGTTGTTTTTGCAAGTTTATATCCCATAAATTCCGATGACTACGATTTATTAAAGGACGGTTTGAAGAAATTGAAATTGAACGATGCCTCTTTAAATTTTTCTCCTGAGGCCTCAGGGGCTTTGGGCAGAGGATTTCGCTGCGGATTTTTGGGCATGCTTCATTTGGAAATTGTGAGCGAAAGACTGAAACGGGATCATGGTTTGGACCTGGTAATCACTTCGCCAAGCGTAGTTTATAAGAAGGTTGGCGGTAAAATGGAAGAACCCTGGGCAGAATTGGAAATTATCTGTCCCGATAAATATCTCGGCAAGGTTAATAATTTATTGGGAAATTTTCCCGGCGAATTCAGGGATACGAGATGGCTAACCCAAGAAAAATTGGTAATATATTATCAGGGGCCCCTTAACATAATCTTAGAAGGATTCTACGACAGATTAAAAAATCTAAGCTCGGGTTATGCCTCGATGAGTTATAACTTGGTTGGTTATAAGACGGCGGATTTGGTTAATTTGGATATTTTAATTAACAAAGAAAAAGTCGAGGCATTTTCCAAAATAGTCAGACGCGAAGATGTTTATAAAGAAGGCAAAAGAATAGTCGAATTGTTAAAGGAAAATTTACCTTTTTATCAATTTGCGGTTCCGATTCAGGCAGTAACAGACGGCAAGATAATTGCCCGGGAAACAAAAAAGGCCACCAGAAAAGACGTTACCGGTTATCTTTATGGCGGCGACGTCACAAGAAAAAAGAAACTTTTGGAAAAACAAAAAAAGGGCAAGAAAAGATTAGCCCAGTTTGGTAAAATAAATATTCCTTCGGACGTATTTTTAAAAGTTTTAAAACAAAGATGAGCCAGAAAAAATTTACAAAATTAGCCAGAATAGTCTGGTATATCGTGATAATAATCGTGGTTTTAAGCATGATTGCTTTTTTATTAATTCCTTTAATTCGATAAAATGAGCGGGAATTTTTTCCATTCAAAAGCATTCATTTTCGGTCTTTTGATTATTTTTATTCTGGTCGTAATCGCCGCTGGACGGGAAGGTTATCGCAATTACAAGATTGGCCAAGAAATTAAGGCCCTGCAGAAGAAAATTGATGATTTGAGTAAAACAAACGCCGACTTGTCAGAAATGGAAAAATATCTTCAGTCAGACGAATTTTTGGAGAAAGAGGCGAGATTAAAACTTAACCTGATTAGAGAGGGAGAAAATCTGGTAATTATCAAGAGGTCGGAGAGAACATCGGTAGGACCGGAAGAGTCAATATTGCAAGAGGAAAACAAAGAAATTCCCAACATCAGGAAGTGGCAGGAATATTTCTTTGGAGAAAATGAATAGAGATTATATAAAAATCGGATTTGCGAAAGACATAGAAAACAAAAAAGACAGGAGGCTGTTCAGATTTTTAGAAATTTTACCCGGGGTTTTAAGCTGGGGGACGATTTTGTTGGTAATTATTCTTTCCTGGCAAAAGCCGGTTTGGGTTGCTTTTTTTATAATTGCTTTCGACACGTATTGGCTTTTAAAGACAGTTTTTTTATCATTTCATCAGCAGGCATCTTTTAGAAAGATGAAAAGGAATTTAAAAATTGACTGGCTAGAGAAATTAAGCAAATTAAAAATTGAAAATTGTAAATTGAAAATTGAAAATTATTCTGATATTTATCATTTGGTAATTCTGCCGATGTATAAAGAGGATTTGAAGGTAATTCGCCCAACATTTCGGGCCTTAGTTGATTCAAAATATCCCCTAAATAAATTAATCGTTGTTTTAGCAACCGAGGAGAGAGTTGGTCAGTCGGCCCAGAATGTTGCCCAGGTCATTAAGCAGGAATTTGGCAATAAGTTTTTCCGTTTTATGGTCACTGTCCACCCTGAAGATATTGCCGGCGAATTAGCAGGCAAAGGCTCCAATGAAACTTGGGCGGGCAGGAAAGCAAAAGAACTTATAGATGGGTTGAAGATTCCTTACGAGAATATAATTGTTTCTTCTTTTGATATTGATACTCAGGTTTATCCTTATTATTTCGCTTGCCTAACTTATAATTATTTGATTTGCGAAGACTCTCTACATTCTAGTTTTCAGCCCGTTCCGGTTTATAACAACAACATCTGGGACGCGCCAGCCATCTCCCGGGTTATTGCCATAGGTGCGACCTTCTGGCATTCGATTCAACAGGAAAGGCCGGAGAGAATGTCTACTTTTTCTTCTCATTCAATGAGTTTTAAGGCAATTGTGGAAATGGATTTCTGGCCAACCAAAAACGTTTCCGAGGATTCCCGAATTTTCTGGCAGTCAGTTTTGTTTTATGACGGCAATTATCACAACGTGCCTTTGTATTATCCGGTTTCCATGGATGCTAATTTGGCTGATAGTTTTTGGCAGACAATCAAAAACGTTTTTAAGCAACAGACCCGTTGGAGCTGGGGGGTAGAGAATGTTCCGTATTTCACTTTCGGTTGTATAAAAAATAAGGCCATTGCCTTAAGAAAAAAAATTTATCATCAATTTCATCACTGGGAAGCATTCTGGTCCTGGGCAACCAATTCCTTGTTGATTTTTATGTTGGGTTGGCTACCTTTAATTCTGGGAGGAGAGGGATTCAATCGGACTGTTTTGTCTTATAATCTTCCTCGTATGACCCGCTTGATCATGACTTTGGCGATGGTTGGTTTGATTGGTTCGGCTTTTTATGCTTTGCAACTTTTACCTCCTCGACCGGAAAAATATAAAAAAAGAAAGTACATTTGGATGGTTCTGCAGTGGATTTTGGTGCCGATTGTGATGATTGTTTTCGGCGCTATCCCAGCTTTAATTTCTCAAACCCGTTTAATGACAGGTAAATATATGGGGTTTTGGGTGACGGAGAAAGAAAGGAAGTGAGTATTCGGGATTATTTGTACGAAGACACAGGTCGGCGCCCCAGCGAGGCGCCGCCTTCTTTCTCGCCCTCACTCGTCCCCCGCAGTGCGGAGGGCACCATGCCCGCTCGGGCATTGAGAGGTCTTCTTAACAAATAATCCCTCATTATGAGGGAATGAAATTGTCTCAGTGAAAATAAATCCAGATATCAAAGCTTTTATTCCAAATGAATTATTTGTTTGAATTGGGAGAGTTTAGCACCCAAAATTGGGTGGTTTTTTAATTCCGGGTCCTTGGATAATAATTCAGCAGCTGCGGAGCGAGTAGATTTAATCAGGTTTAAATCTTTTAAGCTGGCCATTACCAGGTCGGGTAAACCAGATTGGGCCACTCCGTAAAACTGACCCGGTCCCCGAATTTCCATGTCTTTTTCCGCCAAATCAAATCCACTATCAAATTTTTGAAGAGCACGTAATCTGGCAGTGGTTTCGCCAGAAGTGCTAAATAAAAAGCAATATGATTGATATTTTCCTCTCCCGACTCGTCCCCTGAATTGATGAAGTTGAGCTAAACCAAATCTGTCCGCACCTTCAATCATCATGATTGTGGAATTAGGAATATCAATTCCCACTTCAATTACCGATGTTGAAACCAAAACATCGGTTTTTCCAGCTCTAAAGTCAGCCATTATTTCATCCTTGGATTTTCCGCCAGAGGCGAGACCTCGTCTGCGCTTGCGTGAGGCGGGAATTTTTCCGTGGAGCATATCAATTCTTAAATCCGGGAATATTTTTTCAGAAAGTTTTTCATATTCCTCTTTAACTGCTTTAACTTCTTGCCAGAGTAATTTTTTTGTATTTATCTCAAGTTGAGGGTTTACCCCGTTAACCGCCGAAGGCGAGTTAACTTGGGGCTCAATTCTCGGACAAATTACAAAAACCTGTCTGCCCTTTTTAACCTCGCGTCGAATAAATTCATAAGCGGATTCTCTTTCTTCGGGCGGAATGATTCTGGTAATAATTTTTTGTCTGCCTTTGGGCATTTCATCCAAGAGCGAAATATCCAAATCACCATAGATTGTTAAAGCCAGGGTTCTGGGAATAGGAGTAGCGGTCATCGATAGCAAATGGGGTATTATTTTTGAATTGTGGAGTAAAGTCGCTCTTTGTTCCACTCCAAAACGATGTTGCTCATCAACAATTACCAAGGCTAGGTTCTTGAATTTTACGGTTTTTTGAATTAAAGCGTGAGTACCAACTACAATATTTGTATCATCCGAGAATTTTTTTTCGCTTCCGGTCAATAAGCCGACTTTTATCTCGAATCCTTCGACCAATTTGCTTACTTCCTTGAAATGCTGCTGTGCCAGAATTTCCGTTGGTGCCATAAAAGCCACTTGAAAGCCCGCTTTCGCTGTTTCCAGGGCTGCCATTGCCGCGACCACGGTTTTTCCCGAACCGACATCACCTTGCAGCAAACGATTCATTGGCTCTGATTTCTCCAAATCCAGAAATATTTCCCAGGCGGATTTTCTTTGGGCATCGGTTAATTTAAAGGGCAAAGTGCCAACGAATTTTTTAATCAAATCTTTGTCAAAAGGAATTTTAAAGGCATTTTGTTTTTGTAAATTTTTTCTTTGCTTTAAAACAAATATTTGGAGCAAAAGTAGTTCTTCAAAGGCAAATCGTTTTTTTGCCTCTTCGGCGAGCTTCAGATTTTTTGGAAAGTGAATATTTTTTATCGCGGTCTGGATGTTGGGAAGTTTTTGTTTTCTTAATATATCCCAAGGTAAAAATTCTTTAATTTGATTAGCCGTTGGTAAAATTAGTTTAATGTAATATCTTAAAAATCTTGAACCCAAGCCAGTGGTTTCCGGATAAGTCGGCACCAAGCCCGCAGTGTGGGTGGGAATTTTGCCCAGTGTCATCAATTCGTAATTTGGATTAGATAAATATGGACCATCTTTCCCCATTGTATATTTCCCGGATAAACTTATTTTTTTGCCCTCTTTGATGTTTTTAACCAGGAATGGTTGATTAAACCAGATTATTTTTATTGAAGCAGACGGGTCTTTAACCAAGGCCTCGGTTAGGGTGATTCTTTTTTTGAAGGTGTGGATATTCTCAATTTTTAAAACTTCACCTTGAATAGTAGCTGTTTCGTTGAGTTTTAAATCGGCGATGGGAATGATTTTTGAGTAGTCGTCATAGCGATTGGGAAAATGGTAAAGTAAATCCCGGACCGTGACGAGTCCGAGTTTGTGGAATTTTTTCAAATATTTTTCATTTATTCTTGGCAATTTTCCGATTGGCGTATCAGGAGTATATTTGACCATACTTTAAATTTATCATTTTTTCCAAATAAAAAACAGCATTTCTGCTGTTTTTTTATTTATGCCCCCGGGCTGATTCGAACAGCCAATCTTTAGGTCCGCAACCTAACGTTCTATCCGTTGAACTACGGGGACGAGGTTAAAACCCAACTCTCCTCATCCAAATGTCAATAAGCGATTCCGCGTGTTTTTTTTCAGGAAGGAATTTTAGCAAATATTCTCTGATTTCATTGGGATTCTGGTCAGCCAAGGGGATCCTGATATAGGGGAAAAAAGTTTTCTTGCTTCTGAAGCTGATTTCTTTTTCCTCCGGCGGATTATAAAATACCCAAAACGAGCGCAAAGCATCAAAATCATACAACCTATTGTCAATTTCCACCCCTCTTTCATTAATCTTGAATTTTAAGATTCGCGGCTCTTTATTGGCATAGATATAAAAAACCCCAAAAGCCAGAATAATAAAAATCAGGAACAGAACATTATCGGTAATCAAAGCGATAATCCCGAATATAATGGCAATGATTGCCGGCAGAATAAACCAGGACTTGGTTTTTTCTTTTTTCTCAAATTCCGGCGCCTCCCATTCGAATTCCTTGAGTTCAATTTTTTCTTTATTTTCTTTCATTTTTTGGTGCAGGATAAAAAAATCTAATCATTAATAATTTCAATATCCTGGCAAGGACAAATACAGTTCCTACTTCAAGGGTAATATAGGTTGCGTCCATTAATCCTTTTGTGGCTTCGCCGCTTGCGGAATAAGAAAAATAATTTTTACTAAGAAAATTTATCAGATAGAGCAAGGCAGTAAGAATAATCCAGACATAGACAAAAACCTTTCCCTTTTTTTGATTTTTTTCGGATGAAGCGTGCCCCAGAAAACGAATTGCCTCTTTGTGCAGGGATACTTGAATTACTTTTTCGGTCATATTTTTGTTTAAGGATTATAGCGGAGGAGGTGAGATTCTCGGCCCAAGGCCGACCAGCCTCGGGCCGGGAACTTATAAATTCAGAACGGAAGGAGAGGGATTCGAACCCCCGAAGCCCTTGCGGACTTACTGGTTTTCAGGACCAGCCCATTCAACCGCTCTGGCATCCTTCCAACTCGCATCAGTTTACGCGATAACCACTTGATTTTTGCCTGATTTTTTGGCTTTTAACAGGGATTCGTCCGCTTTGTTAAAAAGTTGGCGGGCCGAATATTTCGCAGTGGATTGGATAATTCCGATACTAAAAGTTACGGGTAGTTTTTTTCGGGCATTTTTTAAAATAATTTCAGCTCTTTTTCGAGCTTGTTCCAGAGTTGCTTCTTGTAAAATTACAGCAAATTCTTCTCCACCCCAACGAGCTACAATATCAAAATCTCGAATTGATTTTTGGAGGAACTTGGCTGATTTTTTTAAAATTTTATCACCGTATAAATGTCCGAATTTATCGTTAAATTTTTTAAAATCGTCAATGTCAATCAAAAACAGGGAAAAGTAATCTCCTTTCTGGCGTCGGGTATGATGTTTGGCCGTCCATTTCACTTCCCTGCAAAGTTTTTGCAGAAATTGGGTAAAAAATCTGCGATTATAGAGCTTGGTTAAGAAATCAATAGCGACCAAGCTTTCCAGTTTCTTAATCTCTTTTCTTAATTTCTGATTTTCTTTTTGTAAAATATTGAGTTCCCGGTTCATTTCAAAACGTTTAAATTTACTTTGAAAATTTATTACGTTTCGGTGAAATTATATCCTTTGCGCGAACCTTTTTTGAACGAAACGGCAACTGATTCGCCCCGCCGCCGCTCGGGCGCGGCGGAATTCCCCCCACACCCCTCTTCCGCCGCGCCCTCGCTTCGGCGGCGAAAAATTTTTGCGGCCA
>Ga0172362_10003204_pt1 | contig 14134 bp, 13 predicted proteins | sample LakKivs1_kivu2a2_FD_114534 | JGI IMG/M metagenome (GOLD analysis project Ga0172362, IMG submission 114534) | Sediment microbial communities from Lake Kivu, Rwanda - Sediment s1_kivu2a2 | ecosystem: Environmental > Aquatic > Freshwater > Lake > Sediment | place: Rwanda: Western Province, Lake...
AACACAGATTGGGTACATGTTTTTGTTTTTCAATTTACTCATATCAGTTATCATCAGTCCATCGGTCCAATTTTTTTCGTCGTTTGGTGGGTGTGTACTCCATATAGCAGGATTTCCGTGTCCTTCGAAAAACAGGAAGCCGCAGCCATTGCTTACTGCGTTGATGACATCCTTTGGACCTGTAAGAGTTCCGGTAGAGGTCCATAGTGTAACGTTTTCAAAACCAGGCATATAACTAAGAGCGGTTTTAGTGTTTTCTTCACCCTCAAAAAGTGAGGTATTAAAATCGTATGACCCTGGTGGATAAGTGTCACCTGCGGCGACAACCATTCTGTTGAACCATTCTTTGCCATAGGTGGTTGTCTCGTATGTTATAATTTTGTTTACCATGATTTTTACTTCCAGATTGTTTCTGCATGCAAGTCTGCCGACGTAAACATCTGGGTAGAGATCTATATCTTTGTCTTGAGCTTCGCTACCAGACCATTCGCCATATATGCCGTTGCCATTTGTGTCCCAGCTGGAGAAATTACCGTTTTTGTCGTATATATCCGCGTAGTATAGTTCTGAGATGAACTTAGGTTCAGGGAAACTAGGCCATGGTTCGTCGTTATAGCAATATCTTATAGGCATCTGTCTGAAGTTACCTACTAGCATAACGTATTTTATTCCCCAGGTTTCTATCGCGTATTTTATGTAGTATTTGATTTTCTCTGGTTTATCTCGGCCTTGCGCGCCTATTTTGTATACTTGATTTAGTGTTACAAGCTTTGTTGGTACGCCCACATTGTTTTTATGGGTAACAAGTGGTTTAAGTGATCTAACAAAACTTATTGGTGTTATTATCAGTAGATCGTATGTTGGGTTGTCCTCTTTTGTTTGTGTTTGGTTTGATTTACCTGCGTTTATTGCTGGTGTTATTACAAGGCTTAAAAACAATATAATTATTGCAAAAACAACGGTTTTTTTAAACATATTTTCTTTCGTATAATTCTACCCCCTTGGTAATAGTATATTTTCTACTTTATAAATGTTTACTATATAATAGTAATAATAAGAAGTCTATAAAAGTTATTATAGCTGTTTTTGTATGTTTTCCGTCCAATGGACCAGAACTGCAAATATCACTGTTATAGAAAAACTAGAGAGATAAATAGGATTAAGACAAATAAACCTGGTGTGATAAAACTAGTAGTTTTTGATATGGATGGTGTTCTAACTGATACCATTAGTTCCTGGAAGTATGTTCATGATTATTTTGGTAGCTCAAATGACAAGTCTGTGAATGCTTACCTTGAGGGCAAGATAGATGATATGGAGTTTATAAAAAGGGATGCTTCTCTCTGGCGTGTGGATGGTAAACCAATTAAGGGTGTTAAGCTTGTTGAGATTCTTTCAGATGTTCCTCTCATGAAGGGTACATTGGATTGTATAGGTTTTCTTAAAAAACATGGTATACAGACCGCTATCGTTAGCGCTGGTATAGATGTACTGGCTAGGCGTGTTGCTGATGAGGCTGGTATTGATCATGTTTTTGCTAATGGTTTAAAAACCGATAAAGACGGTTTTGTTACTGGTGAGGGTGTGCTTAATGTTAGGTTGATGTATAAAGAAAAAACAGTCAAAAAACTTTCGGAGTTAAGTAATGTTCCTTTGGAGTGTATTGCTGCTGTTGGTAACTCTTGTTTTGATATACCTATGTTTGAGGCTTGTGGTCTTGGTATCGCTTTTAACCCCGAGGATGATTGTGTTAGGGAAGTCGCTGATGTTGTTGTTGAGGCTAAGGATCTTTGTGAGATCTTACCGTCTATTGAGAAGTACATTTGAATTTTAGTCTGTCGATGGATTCATGACTTTTCCCATAAACAGTATAGCGCCTGTTTCTTCATGTTGAATTAAAAACACAAATGGGTGATCAGCGTTAAATGAGTAAAGAACTGCCTTCAAAGTCATAATTACTCCTGTTGCTGCGGCTGCTTCTGTTCCTTCTTCGTTGGCTTCTACAAATGCTTTGTGTACAACATCGCTAATGTACAGGTCTTTGGTTCCATCCATGCCTGAGAAATCTGCAGCGACAGAAAAAGCATCGGTCATTCCCATTTTCTTTAAAACATCGTTCAGGTTGTATTCAGTTTCAATTTTGAATTTAGGTATGTTTACATTTATCTCAGTTTCTTTTAGACTGTTTATCCAGCTTGTCAAGTTCACAGCGTTTAATTCAGATTCAGCAATGGATATGTTGTTTTCTTTTGGCAAAATTATTATCATGGACAGGTTGTTTCCTTTGTATGGTAGTTTTATTATTTGTAGGTCATCGGTTTCTGTGTAGTTGAATTTGGTGTCCGAAAGGCTCATCATGTCTACTTCTGTTGTTGTGTTTTGGGTTATTTTGAAGTCTGCTTTGTGTGTGTTCTCCGGGTTGAACTGGTTCGCCCATAGTCCTTTGAAGTATATCGCATTTGTTAAAACCAGACGGGTGAATTCTGATAATGCTCCTGGGTCGATCATGTTTTTTATTTTGTTGTTGGTGTGGTTTTCAATCCAGTTGTTAATTATTCTAGCTGCTTCAACGTTGTTAGAAAAATCTAGTTCGTTTGCCTCAGCCATGTAATAACTTTCGAGGATGTTGATGTAGTTTGGTAGAAAAGGGTAGTTTTGTTGAGCCCAGAAGGCGTTCGCTGTACTAATGTTGTATCCTTCTTTATTTTGGTTGAGTAGGTTGTATAGTCTTCCGAAAGAGCCCCTAGTTGCTGAATCATTTTGTAAAATATTTAGGATACTATACATCTGATCAGCTGTGTTCCCACGAGCACCCTCGTAAGCCATTGATAGGGCTACAAAGATACTGTATGGTGAGAAGAAAACATTTTTATTTTCTGAGATTTCTTGGTAGAAATTAAAATTAAATGTGTTCAATGAGTCAACTATTGAGCTGAGTCTTTCTGCAGTGTAGTTTTTGTCATCTGCAAGTTTAACTGGTACAGTTTTTTCTGTCGTCGGGTTCTGGGAAAGATTGAATGCGAAAACAGATGCTATCACTATCACTAAACTAGCTGATATTGCAATTAAACCAATTTTTTTCATTTTTTCTCCCTCTATGTTTCTTTGTTAATGCTTTTAAAATATATAAACAGTTTGAAAACGTTCGGGAAAAACCGAACAACCTTGTTTATATTAATTCATATCAATCGTATCAACTAAAATAATTTCACAATGCCAGTTACCAATTTCAGTGTCAGTATCCCAACTGCATCTCATGTTATCTTGAGAATTACTTCCATACACATTAACGTAATATCCGCTTAAAGAAATAACGTCTCCCACATTTATTGTTAACAGCTTATCGAAAACTTCTTTGTTGTGTGGGATAATGTGGGTATTTGAGCAATGTAGATAAAAGTAATTCTGTGCATATGCGTCACCTGTGCATTGGAAAAATATAACCCTATAGAGATGATTTAAGATTTTATATGGATATTTTTGAGGATTTTCAACTACATCATTGTAACCAAAGAAAATATCGATGGGTGAGAATATTTCAGTTGGGTTATAAACTGAGTCGTCTTTGTTATAAACATAGTAATCAAGAGCGATTGCATCGAAATCGCAATCCTTAACTTTTGACATTGTAAAGGTCCAGTCTGTATTTGTTTTAATATTATCTCCATTGAACCAGTAATCTACATCAATTTTTCCGATATCTGTAAATTCATGAGAGGCGCCTAAAGACTTGGATGGGTCATCTGAGTTCACGTTGGCCCATGGGAAATCATTGTTTAAAGAGGGTATACTATTTTCATCCCATGGACATCCACCATATTTATCCCAATCAAAATTTTCTATCGGTCCACCGTATCTATTCCAATCAAAATCCATATTCATGTTGTTTGAGGCAATAATATAAAACGAAGATGCAATAATCGTTGCAATAATTATTATTGTTATGGGGACTTTTAATGTATTGAATAATAGTCCGCTTTTTGATTGGTCAGTTGTGTATGGTAATTTTATTTTTTGTTCTTCCGTTTGTGATTCAGAATCTTCAGAGGTATCTATGTTGCTTGTTTCTAATTGATTTGTTATTAATTTACTATTACAGTTTATACACCAGAATGCGTTTTCAGGATTTTCATATCCGCATTTTGGGCAGTTCTTTGTCATGTTATCTTCTTATTTTATTTGTTATATTTTCTAAGAATTTTTTTATGAGTTTTAGTATAGTAACAATATTCTTTTGTATTTTTAAAATTTGTGATTCACTATTTTTTGGAAAAAACCGAACAAATTATTTTTTTTTAAATTGGTTTTATTCTGAACTCAGGTATAACAATATGCTTAGTCCAATGATTTCAAATATTGAAACCATCACTATTATTCCACCGAGTCCTCCGAATCCAAATCCGATGCTTTCGCGGATATGTGTGTATGGAATTGCTGAGGAGACAAATAAAGACCGCAGGGTGTTGACTGATATAATTGATTGGATAAATAGTGGTGTTAAAAAGAACAGTAAACCAACTATGTATTTTGAATTTGTTTTCAAAAAGATCTGAATGTAAATTATAATAAGACCAAGTAGTAGGTACATGCTGATACAAACAATGATAATTCCTAAAGATGGCAATATTATGTCTGATGTTGCTAATGGTTCGGGGTTGAAATTTGAGAAAGGATTGAAGGGCATGTCTCTTTCTTCCATGCCTGCTATTGTTTGATTTGCTTCATCAATAAATATAGCTGATAATATAGCTCCTGTTATAATTCCAAATACAACTAGCAACAATATTATTTTTATCGCTTTTTTGTTGTAAATCAACTTTTTATCATCGTTTATCGGAATTTGATTCATTCTTTCACCTATTTATGTTTGTTCTATTTAATTTGTTTTTTCCCAATTTCATACCAAATTTCATTGAAAATTTGTTTGTTTTGTTCAAGTTCATCAGACGGGAAATAGGTTTTCCCGTATCCTCCACCAACAGATGTTATAATCTTATTTTCTTCAAGGACTTTTAAGTGATAACGGACTGTTTTGTATTCTACTTTAAGGTTGTTGGAAAGTTCGTTTGCGTTTTGAGGCTTTTTAAAAAGTTCTTCTAAAATTTTACCGCGGTTAGAACCACCAAGTGAGTTGGCGATTAGCCAATAGAGAACGTTTTTGATTGAACCCATTTAATGAACCTTTGACATGAATTGAGAACCCTGTTTAATACATTTTTTGAGATTTGGGAATGATTTGGGAATGAATTGGAATTAAATTGTAAAAAATGAATATAAATTCGCTTTTGTATAGATGTTATTACAAAAATGGAGGAAAACAGAAAATGGAAAAAACAAGCCAAAAAATTGTTGGTGGACTTATGGTTGTTATTTTGGTAGCAGCCATTGGAGTCGTGTTCGCTAGTGCACAGACTGACGGAACAAATAGAGACAGCACTACCCAGAAAGATTTTTTGGGACGACGAGAGATGTGTGGTTCTTCTAATTCGACTAAACCTTTTCCATCTAATTTAACAAGGTTCGAGCCTTTTTGCTATGATCTAACTGAAGAGCAACAGGCGGAACTCAATGAGACTATAGCAAACCTTAGAGACCAAGGAGCGAACTCTTCAGAAATCCGAGCAGCGATACAGGAAAAACTTGATGAGTTTGGCGTGTTTGATCAGAGATTAAACAATGAGATAAATCAGACTCAGCAACGACTAGAGGTTCTAAACCGAGAGAAAGAACTTAGAGATCAGGGTTACAGCTGGGACGAGATTAGAACTATGATACAGGATGAATTTGGCCTGCAATACCCTGTTGACGATGGTCATGGTATGCCATCGGGTCATCAGGGTTTTGGTAGAGGGCCTCACAGGGGTTTTTGCGGTCCTGATTTCGGTGGAGATTAAGATTGAAACTATTTCGTCTCCTCCTCACCTCACACCAAAAAAAACATTTTGAGAAGGGAATAATAACTTTTAGGAATTTTTCATGTTTTCCCTTCTCCTCCTCTCCTTTCTAAGGAGTTGTATATAAACAAAAAAAATGGAAGTGATAGATTGTATGTATGAAGATAGAGAGAATAACAAAATTGGTTTAGGTAGATTGATGTTGATTTCGGTTTTTGTTGTTGCAATGTTTATTGTAGGTTTTATATTTGGAGGGTCGCTCATTTATGGATTGACTACTTCTAAAATAGATGGTTTGCAGAATCAGATAGATTCATTACAAAACCCAAGCAATAGTAATGTAAAATACCAAAATATTACATATTATTATAATGAGACTGTTCTATCGAACCTTTACGATAAACTGAAAGATTCTGTTGTTGTGATCTCTGGCGAGGTTGCTTATCAGTCTTTTTTCGGGACGCAGTATTCAGCGGTGCAGGGCTCAGGTTTTGTTTATGAGTCTGGCGGCGAGATGGTAGTTGTTACTAATTATCATGTTGTTTCTGGTGCATCCGATATTGTTGTGACGTTTTCAAATGGTGATAGCTACTCTGGTAATGTGATTGGTTCTGATGCTTATTCTGATTTGGCTGTGCTTAGTGTTAGTGCTCCATCTACAGAGTTTAAGCCTATTAAACTTGTTAGTTCATCGACTCTGGAGGTTGGTGATCCTGTGATTGCGATAGGTAGTCCTTTTGGTCTTGAGGGAACAATGACAACTGGTATTGTTAGTCAACTTGGGAGAACTATTCAGGATTCTGTGGCAGGGAGTTTCCCGATTGCAGATGTTATCCAAACAAGCACTCCGATTAACCCTGGTAACTCTGGTGGGCCTTTGTTGAATTATCAAGGGGATGTGGTAGGCGTAACAACTGCGATTGTTCAGGATTCCAATAACCTTGGTTTTGCGATTCCATCAAATACGATAATTAAGGAGATAGGGTCTTTGATTCAGACAGGCTCTTACAATCAGCATTCTTGGCTTGGGATATCAGGTACTGATATGAGTTATTCGATAGCGCAGGCCATGGGTGTTAATGTAACCTATGGGTGGCTTATCACAAGTGTTACTAGTGGTGGTGCTGCTCAAAAAGCTGGATTGAAAGGTGGAAATCAGCAGATACGAATCGATGATGGATGGGCGATTGTTGGCGGTGATATCATTGTGGCTGTTGATGGGACACGTATCATAAGTGGTGATTTTCTCATGTCTTACCTGGAGGAGTATACAGTTCCTAAACAAATCGTTACAGTTACTGTTATACGGGATAATAGTCCACTTGATATTTCTGTTGAGCTTGGAACGCGACCGGCTTTAAGCTAAACTGAGAGAGAAAGAGGGGTTGTGCTGAAAGAATTTAATTTATTGCCCCCATTCCACAAATTTATATTTTTTTTCGGCACAATTCTCCTTCCTTCTTTTTTTTCTTTATGTATCAATGGTGCTCGTTTTACAAAAGTTCAATGAGAGAAACATATATTCTTATAAGATTAAATTATTTTTAATCCTTGCAGTTTGTTATTAGTTTGGAAATCAAAAAGAAATTTATTTATATAGTAATCATTTCAAATTATGCACTTTTTTGCATTTTTTAAAACAAAGTATTTAAATACTATCGTCTGTTAATTCTATGCATGAAAATCGAGAAGAGAATTGTAAGAAATATCCTAGATTCTCTCCATGAGAAAATGGTTTCAAAAAAACAGTTGGTAAATGCATTTCGAGATGTAATGCAAGCCGATTACTCAGAAGCATTCATTGCAAATCTCAGAAGAAACAGGAATATCCTCTATGTGTTCAAGGGATATTATTATGTGCTGAATCCAAATGAACAGAAAGGATCATTTACTGAATACTCCACAAATGAGATGGTATATGCCATTCTAAACAAATTGAATATTTGCTGGTATCTTGGATTGGAAAGTGCGCTTGAAAGGAATAACCTCATTTGGCAGAGTGTTGTAAATCCTATTATTCTAAATTCTGAGTTTTCTGGCGACAAAAGAATCCTTGATGTCAAATATCGCTTTCGTAAGATGAGACGAGAAAAACTTGATTTCGGGGTTGTAAAACAAACAACGAAAAACCGAATTACTTTTTATTATTCGGATCCTGAGAAAACGTGTCTTGATTATATCTATTTTCATAAGAAAATCCCTTCTGAACTATCTTCTGTCAAACATAATGAAAAGTTAAAGTCATATCTTGCTCATTATCCAAAGAGTTTCAAAAAGAAGGCATTGTATTCATGAAGAAAAGTGATTTTAAAAAATATATTGCCTATGTGAAAGAACAAAGGCATTCATCGATTGATGATTATTATATTGAAAAGGATTATTTCCTTTCATTGTTTCTTTCAACTTGGAAAAAGTTAAAAGAAGCCGAGAAAATACCTCATTTGGATGCACTTATTTTTAAGGGAGGAACGCTTCTTACAAGAAACTTTTTGCAGTACTCCAGAATCAGCGAAGACCTGGATTTCACTCATGAAGATTCGAACAACCTGAGAACTATAGATAATGAGAATAAACGGGAGAATGAAATAAAGAAGCGAGTGATACCCATTGTTAAGGAAATCAAACTCATCTGTGATGCAATTCAGTTTGATTTTGAGACTACTCGGACAAATCCTAGATATATTGTAGTAAGGAATTCAAGAGCAGTTTATGTTTTTAACATGTATTACACGTCTTCAATCACTGGAGAAAAGATTCCTATTAAAATTGAAATAAATTTTTTAGAGCATATTACTAGCAAGTGCGTAGAAACAAAAATCAACAATATCGTTGATCGTGATTTATTTCTAAAATCTATAGGTTATGATTTAGATAATATTACAATAAAGACGTATCCGCTTAAGGAAATCATCCTTGAGAAATATCGTGCTGTTCTTACAAGAAACGTACTAAAGGAACGTGATATACTTGATTTATATCTCATACACAAAAGAGGAGCAGATGTTTTTAAGGCTGATAATAAATCAATTCTTACGAAAATAGAAAGCGGGGTTTTGATTGCTCCTGATTTGAAGAAAAATCTTGATAAGAACTGTCGACTAGTCCATGATGATAAATTTACTGAGTCCGATGATGATATCAGTCGTTTTACTTTAGTAAAAATTGATGATGAAACGTATGAAAAATTCAAGGTTCGTTTATATGATAAATTAAAAAAGATTTGTTTTAGAAATTTTATATACAAGGCGTGAATGGCTAGTAGAATTTTTTAAATATGGAGTGTCGTCTAATAATATTATTTTGGGGGGGAGCAAAATGGACAAGAGGCGGTATATAAATCTATGTTAGTTACTAAAGATGGTAACTATCATTAATTGTGGTTAAATTTTAAAAAAATAAAAAAGATAGAGATTGGGTTTACTCAGTTGTTGCTGCCTTGTTGTCCGCTCTGTTGGCTTCCTGGCTGGCTTTGTTGGCCGCCCTGAGATTGTTCGTTGTTTTGGTTGTCTCCATAGTGGGTTAGCAAATCAACTGTTGGGTCTCCTAGCAGGTTGAGTTGGTAGTAACAGTATCTCATCTGAAAACCGTTGATACTCTCTATATTAAATTCCTTTGAAAACTGGTTTGCTGCTCCTATACTTGTTATTCCTTCACCGAACACTGCATGCCAGAAAGCTCTTTGGTAACGTTGTGATGGACCATATGTTGTCCAACGCAGTTCAAAACCAAGTCTGGCGTTTAGTACACACGCAAAAGCTCCATGGGCAGTCTTAACGGTTAGGTTTTCTCCGATGCAGTCATAACCCTCTGGGTTATCAAAACCACCCACGTTGCAAGCCTGGGAATAAATGAAACAATATTTGTCGTTGGTCAATGAATACACATCAGATGCGCTCATTCCCATTATACTGTCAAAATTGCCGTGGCCGACATGGTTTAGGAAATGAATTCCTTGGTTTATTCTGTTAATTATCTCGGATTTGGGCCAGCCGTTGCTTCCCCAATCTTCGTCGTACAGTCTGTCAATACTATAAATATCTGAGGGAATGCCAATCGTGTCTTTTCCTAGAGTACATCCATTTATTAGTTGCTCTAGGAATGCGCTACCCCACGTACTGGGCCAGTAGTTCCACAGTAAAAGACGTTGACCGGCCATTGTTGCATCCGTTAGATACTCGTCGCTTTCGTCTGTACCCATATATGATATGGTTTTGCTTGTAAAGTTCTCAACATCTGAGATGGTATCTACGCAGGCTCTCCCAACATAAACCTCGGCGAACAGGTCGACATCTCCTCCGCCGTCTCCATCATGTTTTTCGCCCCATTTATTGTCGCCATCATAGTTGAATGTTCCTTGTAGACAAGAATAATAAAGATCAGATGGGCCGTAATAATCCACCCAATGCACCCCCTCAAACCAGGAACCAAAGTATAGGGTTTGTGCAGGGATTATGTTATTGTCGCCACCGATCAGGACGTATGTAATACCCCAGTTCTCATAGGCGTCTCTTATGAAGTTTCTTATTTCAGTAGGGTTTGGGTTGCTACCAATGTCAGATAATGTTTTAATTATAGTAGAGACTCCATGGTCGTCGTGATAATTCTTTAGTGGAATAAACGCATCTTTTAGTTCATCTGTGGTTATAATAAGAAGATCGTAATTATCTGTAGGCTGGTAAGTGCTGTTTACATAGCTGAGGACATAGGATGGGTTGTCCACCATGTCTATAACTTGTGACTCGTCTGCATCTGTACCGCGGAACAGTGGGCATAGATTATTGTCTTGAACTGTGTTGACAGAAACAGCTAAGTTAGGGTAATAGAATAGTTCTCCGGTTGCTGGTATGTATTGGACAGGATATAATTCTAAAACAAGGATTTGGTATCCTCTTAAACTGTACAACCCTACATTTGTATAGAATTTACCTGGATACATTTCATCTGATTGGTAGATGCTTTTATCTGGGGTTGGGACGGAATTTGAATTGCTATCAGAGAAGGGAACAGGTTCTTCTACAGGCTCAACCTTGAAGCCTGAGCCTAGACTTACTCTTTGTCCTGGTGAAACAATTATGTCTCTAACACTGTGTCCTTGTGGTATTAGGAGGTTGGCGCCTTTTTCAGGTAGACATGGTGCTCCTGCTTGTTCGCAGCTTGGGTAGGTATCATCCATTATAATTCTAGTATATGTCTTAGTACTAATCTGAACGTTTGTTGTAGTAGGTCTACTGAATGAATATGATAGTTGTATTTGGTTTTCTGTGCCAGTTGCGCTGAATACTGAGAAGGATGCCAGTAAAAGCATGCCTAAAATTCCTATTACTATTATTCTCTTCATATTCTCTCACACCTAAATCTGTATAGATATACTCTCACGATAATAATATATAAACATTTCTAGGAAAAATACCATTTTGAGAAATAGTTTTCTTAAAATAGCATTAATCCAAAGGCTAAATACAGCGGTCAACATAAAGAAGTTTTTCTCGTCACTAAATTTTTATGTCTTCTTAGGTGGCATGTGTTATTTTCTCATTTTGTTGGTTTTGCAGGGATTAGTCCTTATTTTAGTTCGCAGCTATTAATTGTTTCAACCATTCTTCTTTTAGTTGTTTAACTTTTCTAAGATTTGTAATATTTAGATATGAAAATTCCTCTTTTGCTAATTTTATTATTCCTTCTAGTTCCTTTTCGAAAAACAGAATATTATAGTTTTTAAGTAATTGTCTATATTCTTTGAAATCAATTGTTTTTGATAATAGAAGAGAAAGTATGTCTACACGGTCTTTTTGTCCTTTGATACTATCTTTCCTATCCGACTGTGCTTGTTGTTTTAATACTAGTAATGGTTCAGATTTTAAAACTTTAAATCCTTCTTTTATGGTGTACATCTTTGTTAATTGTTCGCAGGGTATTGCCATCTGAGAATAATGTGGAAGATAGATGTCAACATCTATGTCTGAAACTATGATTTCATATTTTTTTAATCGATCGTTCTTTTTTGGTTCATAGTTTTCTTTTATTTTTTCTAGATCTTCCCAATCAGTGAGTATGATGTCGATATCTTTTGATTTAAGAGCGTTGGTCCATAGGTAGATTGCCCATCCTCCTATGACGATGAAACGATGTTTTTTATTCAGTTGTTTTAATAGTTCCCAACTTTTTCTTGTGCTGATGTCATTCCAGAATTCCATATTTTTATAACCTCACTTTTTTATCAAGTTCTTTTAGATAGTCGTTTGCATACCATGTGTTTAGATTCCAGAGATCGGCGTATATTAGTGAGAGAGGTGCTATTCCATTTTTTGATCGTTTTTCTATGTAAGGGTCTTTTTTTAGTATAAAAATGTTTTTTAGGTTCGATTTGATAGGTGGGAATCGCTTTTTTATTGTTTCGGGATCGCTGTATGCATATATCTCTGCGTAGTCTGTTGGGGCGTCATTGAATTTATGTTTATATCCTGAGTAGGCGGTGAATATGCAAGGTGGCATCATGAGTTCTATTGTTCTCGTGTTTTCTTTTGAGAATGTAGTGTATATTATTTCGTTGGTTAGGTTTCGTGTTGATGCCCAGTATAATAGAAGTTTTTTTGGGTTTATTATTTTGAAGCTTCGTTGTTTTTTTTCTATTATTCCCATCTGACTAAGTGGTTTTAAGGCGTAGTTTACTATTCCTATCGAGACATCGCAGTCTTTGCTTAGTTGTTTTTGTGTTGTTTCTTTTTTGTTATCTTGTATTATTTTTTCTAGTAGTTCGCAGTAGATTCTTTCTACTCTTTTCATGTTTCAACTATATCAGATACTTATTTATAAATGTTTCAATGTTTTTTGAAACATGTAAAAAGCGTTATATCAGATATTTTTTTCTCTTTAGTGGTATATTCGTCATTTTCTCATTTTGTTGTTTTAACGAGATAGCTTTAAATAGAATTATTGATAAATATTGTCATGTTAATATTTATCGTGGATGGTGGGTGGAAGGAAAATATGATGTATGTAGCTAACAGGCTACTCCAGATTCTCAGAAGAAAGATGATACTGTGGTTCGTCGTCTTCTTCTTACTTAGTGCTACTATTAGTGTTGAAGCGGCAACGATTACTTATGATCTAGATTGTGTAGTTGAAAATTTTACTAATCTAAAGAATTATTGTGTATTTTTATAAATTATTATTTGGGGGTGGTATGAGATGAATATAGATAGAAAATCGAAAGCTGCTGTTCTTTTTGTGTTAATGATGACTAGTTATATTGCTTTTGGAGCAGTCACTGTAATTGGTGATGATGGAGACATTGTGGTTAGTATAGATCCTATAAGTAAAACTGTTTCTCCAGATGATACGTTTTCTGTGAATGTTTCTTGTGTGCCTGGTCAGCCGATGAAGTCTTTTGAGTTTAGGCTTTCTTTCAATGCCTCGCTATTGCAGGCAAATTCAGTTGTTGAGGGTGATATCTTCGATGGATTTGGCACGTTCTTTAATGATGGTACCATAAACAATACCGCTGGTACTATCGTTGATATTTACGATTTGATTGTAGGCGCAGGTACTGTTTCTGATTCAGGTACGCTTGTTACAATCTCGTTTACAGCTAAAGTAGCTACTGGTATTTCCTATCTGAATCTTGTTAGTGTTGGGGTTACAAATGCAACTCAATATCTACCAGTTACAGTATTAAATGGAAATGTATCTGTTCAGGTTTATACCCTTACAGTTAACACTGTTGGTAGTGGAACAGTAACTCCAGCATCTGGCGGTTCATACCTTGCTGGTACAGTTGTTGACTTAGAAGCAATACCTGACACTGGTTATGAGTTTGATAGCTGGAGCGGCGACCTCTCAGGTACAAACAACCAAACTACGATCACAATGAGCAGCGACAAAACAATAACAGCAACCTTCGTTGAAGAAGCACCAGCGACAATCACACTTGTTCAACAAAAAACATACGCTCATTCATATAATTCGCCTTCAACTGGAATTAGTGTTACACTAGACTCACCTGCAACAGCAAATAACCTACTAGTTACAGTTGTCGCAATTGACAAAGCATCAGGAACAATCACAGTACCAACGGGTTTCACCTTAGTTCAAAAAGGAGAAGGAGGCATCTCTTCAGGCGCAATGGCATACAAGATTGCAACTGGAGGAGAAACCACAATATCTTGGACTTGGACAGCAACCGAGGAAGGATCCGTCTGGATAGGTGAATATTCAGGATTAGCTGCAACCGCTGTCTTAGA
>Ga0172362_10003205_pt1 | contig 14132 bp, 11 predicted proteins | sample LakKivs1_kivu2a2_FD_114534 | JGI IMG/M metagenome (GOLD analysis project Ga0172362, IMG submission 114534) | Sediment microbial communities from Lake Kivu, Rwanda - Sediment s1_kivu2a2 | ecosystem: Environmental > Aquatic > Freshwater > Lake > Sediment | place: Rwanda: Western Province, Lake...
ATGCCTGGCAAAACCACAGAAACAATAAAGACGCTAAAATAAAATGGCAGTTTACAACAAAAGACGCCAGGGTGAAATTACATCGACTTTATCCGTCAATACATAGTTGACATGACACTAGTGAAAAAAAATGTAAACTCATATTGCTATGAAAAATCCAGTTATCATTTCAGCAGTCATTTTTACAATGATATGCTCAGCTTCCATGGCACAGGTTGCAGATAAAACCGCGCTTGAAGGAGGGATGAATTTTATTCCGACAAAAATCTATTCTGCCGAAGAAGATGCAAGGGTCCTTGATCTGTATAAGAATCTAAGGGTCGCGGATGTGTCCGACGGATTGGATATGGTCGGACTGCCTGGCACAGGACTGGTAAATCCTGAGATACATGCCTGCTGGACAGATATGAAGGATTTTAAACATGTATTCAGGGGTATTGCAGTTACTGCACGTTATGTTCCCACCCAGCGTCCTGCTCTTCCGGCTCCCGGAGAAGATTTCTCAAAATGGGAAGGCAACTTTTATAACACTTACTCCAGCGAGGCATTTACAAGGATCATCCGTAAGGGCACTGCTATCGTGATTGATGATGATGAGGATGGTGACGTTGGTACAATAGGTTCGAATAATATTCTCGGATGGTACAGGTCCGGCGCTGTCGGAGTTGTTACCGATGCAGGCGCCAGGGATACCGACGAGGTCGGACTTGAAGGAGTACCGCTGTACCTCAGGAAAAAAAGCCGGGGAATCCGCCCCGGACGGAATGAACTGGAATCAGTAAACAGACCCGTGTCTATAGGCGGCGTGCTGGTCTGCCCCGGCGATGTAGTGGTTGCTGACGGCGACGGGGTTATTGTTGTGCCACGCAACGTCGCGGAACAGGTGGCAAAATATGCAAATGACATTCTTACAAATGACAAAGCCGGAAGAAAAAAACTCTACGAATCACTTGGAAGGGAACCTGACAAAACCGTAAAGTAAGGCTGTAAAGGCTATAGGGGCTCTAACGGCTTTACTTTAGAGGCTTTAAATGCTGTAGAGGGTTTAGATGGTTTAGAGGCTCAAGAATTTTAAAGGATAAAATATTTTTAATATCAACAGGTGCATAAATTAAAGACTTGTACGACTGCACGACTGCAAGACCGCACGACTGCATGACCGCACGGCTGCATGACCTATTTAACCTCGGTCCTCCGGCCGGTGGTTACTGCAATATTTTTCCTCCATTCATATTTTGCACCGTTGCCTATGTTGAGCAACATGTCGTAGGTTCCCGGGGGACAAGCGCTTGTTACACTCTGAGTTTCACATCTGATTATTTCAAAGTTTTTATCCGGTGCAGCCGTCCCCTTTTGCCTGTCTGCAGTTCCGGCAGGATAAATGTGGATCGCTTTAACTTCCTTATTGGTTCCGGTATACTGCACTATGCCTGCATTCAGGTTTGTTGTGATGTTATACGTTATATCAGGTTTCATCTGGAAATTCTCGAGCCATATCTTCTGAGGATTTGCCGGCGAGCCGAGAGTCAGCAAAACATCATATGTCCCGGGTTTCATTTTTCCTTTTTTATTACCGCTGGCTGTTTCGGAAGGAGTAACCGGCTTATCATGCGCTCCTTTGGCATAGAATGTCGGTATCCCGCATGTTGGATTCTGTTCGGAGAGTCCTTTATACCTTTCGACCCCTGAAGAGAAAGCTGAAAGGCCATTCTGACTTCCGGCCACTTCGTCAATACGAAGCTGGTAATCGTAAAGAATGACAGAGACAGTCGTCTTCTGCTGTGGTTTGATTTCGACATTTTCTATATCGAAACTCAGTTGTCCGGGCTTTCCCTTGAGTCTGGAAGTAACTTTCATGACATAGGTCCCGGGTTTTGCATCCTGGACCTTCACTTCCTTGCCACCGCTGAGAAGTTTGAAGGAAAAATTTTCCGTTAGTTCTCCGAGGATCCTGGTATTTAATGTTACAGGTGTCTTATCGGTTCCTGCAAAAGGTCCGAACTGCTGTGTAACCCAGACCTGGTTCCAGCATTTTTCTGATTTTATAATAATGCCGTTGTCGAGCTTGTAAGAGTAGTTTGCGACTTTCTGGCCCTGCAATAAAGAGATTATTGCTAATGTGATGAAAATAACAGCAAGGAACTTCTTCATGACCATTATGATTTAAGTTAACAATGATTATGAACATATCAAAGTTAAGCTTTTTAAATGAGAGCTGAAAAACTTTTTATACAAACCTGATATGATAATTCTTAAAATCTGCAACCTGGTACAAAAATCAGCATGTCTTTATGCATGATTTCTCTTAATGGCTATATTTGAATAATGAAACTGATACTTTGTAACATGAAAAGCAAGATACTTTCTTCGACTCTTTGTTTTATCCTGTTTTTAACAGTATTAAACAGATCAGCAGCACAGGAAGACAACTGGACTCACTTCCGGGGAAGCAGCCTTAATGGTATCTCATCTTCACAGGAAGCTCCTTTAAAATGGAGTGATGAATCGGGATTTACCTGGAGAACTGATATCCATGGCAAGGGCTGGTCATCCCCGGCAATTTACGGTAACCAGATCTGGATAACGACTGCCAGGGAAGACGGAACAGAATTATATGCTGTCTGTGTTGATTTTGAGACAGGAAAGATTATTCACGATATAAAGCTTTTCACTCCCGGAGATGTTGCCGGGAAACATGCCAATAACACATATGCCACACCGACCCCTTGCATAGAAAAAGGATTTGTCTATGTCCATTTCGGAAGCTTTGGAACTGCATGCTTAAGGACATCCGATGGTTCGGTCGTCTGGTCCCGTGACGATCTCAAATGCACTCATGTTCAGGGACCTGCATCTTCACCTGTGATTTATAAAAACCTGCTTCTGCTTCACCTTGAAGGAACCGATGTAAGATATATTGTTGCCCTAGATAAGACAACCGGGAAAACAGTCTGGAAGACTGACAGACCTGCTGAACCTTATAAACCTCTTTCAACTATTGGCAAAAAAGCATACATCACGCCTATTATAATTAGTGTAAAGGGAAGGGATCTCATGATATCAAACGGATCAGCCGTTTGCTGTGCCTATGATCTCTCAACCGGAGAAGAAGTATGGAGAGTTATAAGGGGAGCTGAATCGACAGTATCCTCTCCATTTACCGAAAAAGGGACAGTCTATTACTATACCGGTTTCATGGTTGATAAGGACGGATCAGAATTCTCTGAAATTGTAGCCGTCAATCCTGACGGCAAAGGTGACATTACAGAGACAAACGTACTGTGGAAGAAACGGGTTCCATCCATGCAGCTCCTCACTCCTGTGATAAAGGATGGTCTGATCTATACTGTTGATACAAAGAACAATATGGTCTGTATAGATGCATTGGACGGATCAGATATCTGGACAACAAGATTTCTTGTGAATTTTAGCGCATCACCGGTTTATGCGGCAGATAATATATATTTCTTCTCCATTCGAGGAGAAACGGTTATAGTCAGGCCAGGCAGGAAACTTGAAATCGTTGCCAGGAACCAGATTAAGGACCAGATCTGGGCTACTCCGGCATTCCTGAGAAATTCCATCATCCTCCGGACAGATAAATACCTGGGGAAGCTTGAATAGCCCTGAGCCCTGCTTTGCCAGCCGAAGCTTTAGCGTAGGCTGGAGCCCTGAGCTTAAATACGTACTTATTCTTTATTGAATACCAGTGCCCCCGCAAATTCGCCGGCTGAGACTTTATTAATGTAACTTATTGTAAGAGTGCCTGCCTGTTTATCCACCTTCCAGGTTTCTTTTGAAACAAAGTCTTCTGCTGCCCCGGATGATCCGTAAAAGGTTGTTGTTGATTCAAAAATCAGTGCATTATCCGGCTCCGACCAGGCTGCTTTTATTTTCCTGGGCATATCGTAAATGACTATGCTGTACTCCTTGTTGTCAAGGCTTAGTTTCTCGGTGAAGGGATATTCCTGGCCGTCTCCTGTATCATAGGACCTTTCGGTAAGAAGGGTGTCTCCTTTGATATCTATACTGATTTTTACCAGAACAGGCATTCCTCCCGGATCCGGTAATTTTGTCCTGTCTACTTTCCATATTCCGGGTAAATCCGATTTTTGTCCAGCCAAAGATATGGGAACAGCCATTAACGTGACTATTAAAACAAATGGAATAAATGTCCTTTTCATAATGAATAGAGATTAGTTAATGATTTTGTATTCTTTCTGATGCAACCGTTTTGTATTCTATTCTGATGTAAACCTTTAATCAGATGGAATATATCTTGTTTTACTAAAATAGCGATTAAAAATAATCAAATAGTTGTTATATTGGTATCGTTTAATTAAAAAACAAGATACAATGATTAAGTACGTTAATCTGGTTCTGTTTGCGGGCATGGTTGTAATGAATTATCTTGCCAATGCCCTCCCCCTGAATAACAAAACGACGGGTGAGCTCTCTGATTCCTTCCCGAACCTGTTTGTCCCGGCCGGAATTACATTCTCAATCTGGGGGGCGATTTACCTGTTACTGATTATCTATTGTATAGTACAGTTCACAAGTTCAAACCAGACTGTAATTGCTGATATCGGATTGTTCTTTGGCATATCATGTGTCCTGAATGCGCTCTGGATTGTTTTCTGGCATTTCGGAAAACTGCCGGCCTCTTTGATAGTTATGCTTGGACTGCTTATCTCATTGATCTATATTAATCTGTATATCAAAGAATTGCCTTTTGGATTCATTAAGGCTGCATTTGGTATTTATCTTGGATGGATATGTATTGCCACAATTGCCAATGTAACCGCTCTGCTTGTCAATTCAGGCTGGAACAGATTCGGAATCTCTGAAGAGACCTGGACTATTGTAATGATCTCAATCGGTGCTCTCATTACGGCGCTTACAGTTTACCGGTTGCTGAATCCATTTATAGGATTGTCAGTTATATGGGCATTCACTGGAATAATTCTTAAAAGGAGCGAAGATTACAGATCCATTGTCGTTACTGCTTCAATTGCCATAGCAATTGTAACAATTGTTACAATTTATGGATTCTTCCGAAAAAATCCAGTATTAACAGGATAGTATAACCAGCAACCAGCAACTTTTACCAGCCGTAACCTTGGCGAAGGCTGGCAGCAACCAGTAAACAGCATCTACCTCATAAACCACCTGAAAGCCTTATTTTTTAAATTGCTGTATGGCGGGTACCGGAGGAACAGGTCGATGCGGTTCGATTTAACCATAACTGCCCTCATGTTCGAAAATGTTTCAAATGATTTCCTCCCATGGTATCTGCCAATGCCGCTGCGGCCAACTCCGCCAAACGGGAGATATGGTGAAGCAAACTGAACTACAGTGTCATTGACTGCTGCAGAACCGCATTTCACCTTCGTAAGAAATTCTTTTGCAACTCTTTTGTTCCTGGTGAAGATATATGCGGCCAGCGGCTGGGGATTTTGTTCAATTATTCCGTAAACTTCCTCCGGGTTCTCAAAATCCATAACAGGTAAAACCGGTCCGAAAATCTCTTCCTGCATTATTGGGTCATCAGGTCTGATGTCTTTGATTACAGTGGGTGCCACGTAACATTTTTCCGGATCGGTTTTCCCTCCCGTAACGATCTGACCTTTTTTCATCAGCGATTCCAGCCTGATTGTTTTATCGGGACTTATAACATGCGGGAAATCTTTACTTTGCTCCGGATTCTCGCCATAGAATGATTTTATTTCCCTTGTGAGGAGGTCAAGGAACCGATCTTTTATTTTCTTATCCAGTAAAAGGTAATCGGGACAAACGCATGTCTGGCCAGCATTGTAGAATTTACCCCACGCGATTTTTTTCACGGCATAGTCGAGCCGGGCATCGGCCATAACAACGCACGGGCTCTTGCCTCCGAGCTCCAGGGAAAACGGGATCAGGTTTGCTGCAGCTTTACCCGCTACATACCGGCCCACATTGCTGCTCCCGGTGAAAAAGATATAGTCAAACTTATAATTGAGAAGGTGTTCGCTTAATGCGTGGTCACCCCTGATTATGGCAATAATTTCATCAGGAAGATGGCCAGTGATTTTTTCCAGCACTGCCCCGGTTGCAGGTGCCTGCTGCGAGGGTTTAAGCACGACACAGTCACCGGCTGCAAGAGCTCCGATTGCCGGGACCATTGCCAGCTGAAAAGGAAAATTCCAGGGAGACAAAATCAGAATCTGGCCATAAGGTTGCGGCCATACATAACTTTTAGCGATGAAATGCACAAGGGGAGTCCTGACTTTTTGAGGCCTTGCCCATTGCCTTAACTTCCTGATCGCCAGGTTTATTTCTTTCATTACAAACTGTATCTCCGATGATATGACTTCGCATTCAGGCTTGTGAAAGTCTTTCCATAATGCATCCATAATCTCCTGGTCATGCTGAATTATAAGTTCACGCAGTTTTTTAAGAATATCAAGCCGGAATTTGACATCATTTGTTCTGCCGGAGGCAAAGAATATTTTCTGTCTTTCCAGTATCAGGTCGATCTTTTCTTTTTCCATTCTGTTTCGAGCACTTTAAGTTTTATCGATATACCGGAAGGGACATTCCCTTCTTTTTCCGGGATATTGCTCATTGCATATTCCGACATGGCTGTTATTGTAAGGCTGGGATTGACGCCTATATTTCCCTGGATCACGGATCCGTCTGTAATGTAAAAATCCGGATAGCCATGAACCTTAAGGTTTTCATTTACTACGCCTGTTTCTGCGGATTCCGACATAGGGCAGCCTCCCAGTATATGTGCGGTTGTCGGCCTGTTGAAAAAGATTTCAAGGAGAATATTCTGGGGTACGCCGCTTACTTTCCTTGCATATCTCTCCATAACTTCCTGTCCTACAGGAATATATGCAGGGACTTTCTTATGTCCGCTGTTATCGATCTTCATTTTTCCCCCGAGAATGCTATTCTTCCAGACCATTTTCATGGAATTATCAGTTGTTTGCATCACGAGGAAAATCACCAGCCTTGATGACCATCTGAAATTAAATATGGTCTTCAGAAATTGTCCGGGATGAGTAATTGTTTTTCCTATCAGGTTCAAGGTCCTGCGTATTGATGATCCGGCACCCCTGGCAGAAAGGCCGAAGAACCATTTCATCGCATTTGAATTGTCGGGATACTTTACGATCTCTACATGCGTGTGTTTATCGGGGCTGAATACAGACGTAATGGCCAAACCGTTATTCATTTTATCCCTTGCTGATGATACAGCACAAAGTGTTTCCGCGTTGGTCCTGAGCTCAAAGCCCAGCTTATCTGATAAATCAGGGAGGGTGTTGTATCTGTATTTCTGCTTCAGGAGAAGTTCAAGGGTTCCAAGTGACCCGGCGGCCACTATCAATCCTTTAGCTTTGAATGTTGTTCTTTTCTTTCTGAGGAATGAAGTGATCTGTTTAGTTTCAATATGATACAGTTCATCTTTGAAGGTGATTCTTTCAGCCTTTGTTTCCGGAATGATATCCAGTCCCAGCTTCTCTGCGAACCAGAGATAATTCATATCCAGCGTGTTCTTTGCATTTTCCCGGCACCCGACCATACATCCTCCGCATTCGATACATTTTTTTCTTACCGGGCCGAGCCCGCCAAAATAAGGATCTGAGGGTTCTTCATCCTGTGTAAGGTTTACACCAACATGCACGGTCTCAAATGTGTCATGGGCATTCATTTCCTTTGATACTTCCCTGAGTGCCAGATCCTCAATATTAAGCTTGCCGTATTGTCTTCTCCCAAGCATGAATGAAGCTTTATCATAGAACGGTTCCAGGATTTTCTTCCAGTCTCCGAATTGCTTCCACGATGAATTCCTGAAGAAATCATCCGGAGGAATATATAATGTATTTGCATAGACGAGGCTTCCTCCGCCTACACCTGTCCCGCTCAATATGCTGGCAGTAGTGTAGAATGAAAGTTTCTGAAATCCGAACAGGCGTAAAGCCGGTACCCAGAGGTATTTCGGCAGGTTCCAGTTTGTTTTCGGAAAATCTTCCGGAAGGTAGCGGCGGCCCTGCTCGATGGTAAGTACTTTATATCCTTTTTCAGCAAGCCTGAGGCTGGCAACGCTGCCGCCAAATCCGGAGCCAATAACTATAAAGTCATATATATCATTCACCTGTCCGGGATTGGCTTTTTGATTCATTCCTGAATTTTTCTGTCACAAGTTCAGGCCATTTAAGATCAAGCTCCTCAAGAGTCTTAAGAACAACTTCAGCAACGGCATAAAGTTTCTGCCAGTTCTTATCGGCAGGAACTATATGCCAGGGCACAACGTTGCATGTATTTATAATTTTCTCATAAACAGCCATATATTCGTCAAAATGTTCACGGGTGTCCCAATCGCCATCCTTGTGCTTCCAGTGTTTTTCTTCCAGTTCGATTCGTTCCCTGAGCCTTTTTTCCTGAGATTCTTTTGATACATGAAGGAAGAACTTTAAGACCCGTGTTTCGTTTTGCTCAATTGCCCGTTCAAATTCATTTATTATCTGGTATCGTTTTTCAACAATCTCAGGGTCGATATATTTTCCTACTGTCGGGACAAGGATATCTTCATAGTGTGATCTGATAAAGATTTTTGTTTCTCCCTTGTGAGGGCACTCCTTGTGGACTCTCCACAGAAAATCGTGGGCGTACTCTTCTTCAGTCGGCTTCTTGAAGCTGTAAATACCCAGACCGATGGGATTGCAGTATTTGAGAAGACCTTTTGTCACCCCATCCTTCCCTGAAGCATCCGTTCCCTGAAATACTATCAGCAGGCTGTATTGGTTCTGAGCATACATTTTATACTGAAGCTCGCCGATTTTCTTCAGCATTTTTTCAGTCTTCTTCTGTATCTTTTCCTTCTCCCATGACTTGTTAAAGGTTGGGTGATCGCTAATTTTTATTTTCATAATGAAAGATATGATAAGTCAATTAATATACACTGGACTGTTAATTAAGTCCTCATTTTGTTATTAATTCCTCAGCAACCGCAGGGTACTGAAATCCTGAATTAAGAACAGCTGAACAAACGAATGAAGAAGTTAGAAGTTCTTGATTCTTACTTCGTTTGTTCTTAATTCTTATTTTAAGAGCCCCCGATAAAATACGTTTAATTTCTTTCAAAAAAGGTACTTCTTAAGCAATTCAATGCCTTTTTTGATTTCGTCGCGGCCTGATGATTCTATACCGTACCATCCCCGGTAACCTCCGTCTTTAACCATACGTATCATTTTGGCTGTGAGCTCTTCGGTAGGCTGATTCCGGTATGACATACCACCGGCGAACGGCAGCATCTTCTGGAGATAACCGACATTGTCAAAGCTGTCTGACGGGGACCGCCAGTCGGGATAACTTCCAAAGTAAAGATTATTTACTTCCTTGAACAGGGATACCATCCAGTCGGCATCGTTGGATATTCCGCCGTGATTCTCAATGAGTACGCTGATTTTTGCCGGAACAGCGTATTCCATCATCATCTGGTATGTTTCAACCGAGTATTTCAGGGCTTCATCCTTATTTACATTCTGGGGACCCCTGCAATTGGTCCTGATAGCTGTGCATCCGAGATATGCTGCGATGTCTATCCACTTTCGGTGGTTTATTTCAAACTGGCGGCGCTCCTCTTTGGTTGGTGAACAACCATCACCTTCATCGTCGACCATGATAAGAACCATTGTGACGCCGTTATCTGCTGCATTCTTTTTAAGCTGCTGCAGGTAGCCCTGGGTTGGGACCTCAAACAGGGAGTTAACAAATTCAATTCCATTGAGTCCGAAATCATTTTTAGCAATTTTCGGGAAATCGAGCGTCTTCCATTTTCCCGATCTTATTTCATCAACAAGGGCCCACTGGGCCAGTGAAATATCATCCTTAGTCATTCTGGGTGTTGGAGCCATCATCTCATTCTTTAAAAAGTAGGGTGCAGCAATTCCTGCCGCACCCATTACCAATGATTTTTCAATAAAGTTCCTTCTGGAAATATTCTTCATGGTAAGTTTTATATTAGTTTTAAAACACCATAAGGTTGAAAAGTCTTACAGTTCCCAGCCCGGACGGTACTCCCTCGTGAGGAATTTATCGGCTTCAGGATAGTTGGTAATCTTCATATTGACGCTGTCATATTCAACCTTCGTTCTTGCACGTAATGCAACTGCCCCGAGAAGAATGGTTTCAGTAACCGGACCGGCTAACAGGAAATTACCCGGAGTCTGGGTTTTGTCTCTGAAGGCATTGATCCACGCCTGATTTGTATCAAGACCGGTTGTCGGCTGATCAACTGTGACATCTTTCATCCTGCCAGCGGGAATAAGTTTTGGATTCTCTCCCCTGAAACCTGCAATTATTTTCCCCTTATCCCCGACAAACATCATTGCTTCACGGGGATATTCCTGTTCTTCAAGCTCGTCAGGCTTAAGAGGTCTTATTCCTCCGTCGTACCATATAAGTTCAAAAGGACCAAACTCTCTGGTTGCCGGCATCTTGAATCTGACCACACATGAGAGCGGGAATGCCACATCATTGGTCTGGCCGACCGAAACATTATCTTTAATTATGCATGTTGTTGTTGCGAAAGCTTCGGCGCTTAATGCAGGTTTATCAATTCCAAACGAAAGGAAGAGAGGGAAAAGGCTGTAGTGTCCCATATCTGCTATGCTTCCGGCTCCAAAGTCGTACCAGCCGCGGAATACATTATGAGTATAATTGGGATGGTATGGACGGTCCGGAACAGGTCCGAGCCAGAGAGTCCAGTTGAAATCTTTCGGGACAGGTACCGTTTCCGTGGGATTTGCCTGCCACTGTGGCCATACCGGCCGGTTTGACCAGTTATGGATCTCCTTCAGTGTTCCTATACGGCCTTCCTTTATCCATTTTTTGGCCTGTTCATACCCCGGTTTATGGCTCCATGCCAGCAGGTGAGTGCCCAGCCCGCTCGATTTTGTGATATCAAAAACCTTCTTCCATTCTGACATCCTGTTGGCTATAGGTTTATGTGTCACAACATGCCTGCCTTTCTTCATTGAAGCTATTGCAACCCACGCATGGAGATGATCGGGTGTCATGATCTTAATTGCATCAATGCCTGTCTCTTTTTCAAGGAGTTCCCGGAAATCTGCATAGGATGTGCATCCTTTGTAGGACCCCGCATCCTTTGATTTTGCATAATATTTCTGGACAAGCTCCTGTCCGACATCCCGTCCGCCGGGTATGCCTTTAAGGCTTGCTCCCCAATCATTTTCTCCTGTAGCTTTACGGACTATGTTCCGGATTTCATTTGCAGACCAGTCAACATAATCGGTCGTAAACTTGTTCGGATCACATACGGCTACGATCTGGATCGCAGGATTCGTAATCAGCGTGCCCATTTCTCTTATACCCTGAGTACCGCATCCGATATAACCAATTGTCAGTTTATCATTCGGGGCTACATACCCCGGACCACCTAGTACATTCCTGGGGACAACCGTAAATGCGAGTGATGCAGCTGCAGTTGTCCCGATGAATTCCCGCCTGTTAAGTTTTCTTTTGTTTGCCATTTTTCAGAATAGATTAGTTAGTTATAAAGGTTAGTTTTAATCCGCCTTCGCGTAAAGCTTCGGCGGACGCGAAAGTCAGGTTAATTCCTCGGTGCTTGCACCGTCTAAGAGTCCAGAGCTTGCTCTGGGGTTCATACCTATTGATTTATTGATTTACTGAACTATCAAATTTACAAAAATGAATATGACACCAAGATAATTACAGGTTAAATGATCAGGTAAATTAATTAATAAATGTTAAATTGGCTCATAAAAAATACATTTTAAAACAAATTAAATCATTCTTACGTGGAAACTTTAAAAAAATACATCTATTACTCTCTACTAATTTTTGCAGCTCTTTTTTTAAATGCCTGCATTACTTCCGATAAAAACGGATCTGATTATTTTGAACTGAAAAAAACGGCAAAACTGAATCCTGAAATTACTTCAGTTGATCAGGGCAGGGGATTTGACGCACAAGTCCTGAGCGTAGTTCCAAAACCCGGTAAAGGAACAATAACAATCTGGCAGACAGGTGATAATGGCAGCTGGAGTGAAGCTAAATACCTGATTTTTGAAATATGGGACGCTGAAGATTACAGCGGTGTCATAAATATTGAATTTTACCGCAAAACTAACAGTTCAGCCCCTGAAAAAGTTATCCTTCAGAGCGGAGAGGTAACATCGACAACCGCGGAAACACCATGGCTGTCATGTCTTATGGGGATACTTCCGAAAGTTAAAACAAAGGTCGTTTTCCCGCTGAGCTACTTGGATGCACAGAATATCTTCCTTGCAAGGTCTCCCCGGCAGCTCAAGGGAACACTGAACGGCAACAGGCTGGATCCAGAAGATATTGTTAGAGTTGCACTAAGGTTCGGCCCGCTGGCAGAGCCGTGGTTCACTCCGGAATTTGAGATCGCATCAATATGTTTATCAGATACTTTGCCACAACCATATCCTCCCCTTGCAAACGGAATCATTGATGAGTTTGGCCAGAGGAAGGATAAGGAGTGGCCGGGGAAGATCAGCGACGAAAATGATCTGATAAAACGGAATCTTGAGCTGGAAAAGATGGTTGCCGGAAACGGGTTCCCGGGAGAATGGAGCAGATACGGAGGGTGGAAAGGCAGGAAATTCAAGGCAACCGGTTTCTTCCATACACAACACGACGGGCAGCGCTGGTGGCTCGTCGATCCGGAAGGGTATGCATTCCTCAGCGTTGGCGTCGACTGTATCAGGCTTACATCATCAGGCCCGGTTACAGGAATAGAGGACCTGTTTGAATGGCTGCCCGGCGATAATGAACCTCAGTTTGCAGAAGCCGTGTCGGTAAGCAGGAATGCAAAAAACATGGACTTCTACAGGTCAAACATTATAAGGGCTTACGGCGATAGGTGGAAGGAAAGATGGAGCTCTGTCACTGCCGGAATGATGAGGCAGTACAACATTAACACCGTGGGTAACTGGTCTGATATATCATTTGCACGTGAAAACAAAATACCTTACGTCCTGCCGCTAAACAGGTTCCCCTCGACAAAAATACAGATCTACCGTGATTTCCCCGACGTGTTCTCCGAAGAGTATCTTGCAAACTCCGTCGAGTTTGCCAGACAGCTTGCAGATTACAGGGATGATCCGTATCTGGTCGGATATTTCCTCCGCAATGAACCAAACTGGGCTTTCGGGTATCATAACCTGGCATTTGAAATGTTCGCTACAAATACGGAATCGGCGACAAAACATGCGTTTATCAGGTGGATAGGCGACAAGTATAACTCGGATGTTACTGTATTCAATAAGGCATGGAACCTCAACCTTGATGAAATAGGCTCGCTTATATCTTTAACATTTAAGGATATGCCATCTCAACAGGCTGACTCTGATTTTTACGCTTTTTCGACAATAATGGTAAAACGATATATTGATATTCCATGCGATGAGGTTGCAAAGGTCGACAAAAACCATCTCAACCTGGGGATGAGATATGCATGGATCAGTTCAGATCTCCTCTATAAGGCAGGAGAGAGGTTTGATGTCTTTTCCATAAACGGTTATGGTTATGATCCTCCTGCTACTGCAGAGATTGCCCGTATAAGCGGAAAACCTGTGATGATAGGTGAATTTCACCATGGAGCCGTTGACAGGGCTCTCCCAGCAACAGGCATCACGGGTGTCCTGAACCAGGAACAGAGAGCTGCAGCATACCGGCATTATATTGAACAGGGATTTGCCCGGCCGGAGCTTATAGGCATGCATTATTTCCAGTGGGTGGACCAGCCATATTACGGCCGTTACGACGGTGAAAATTATAATATCGGCATCGTTACCATCACTAACACACCATACCCTGAACTCACGGAAGCAATGACCGTTACCAACCTCAGGATCTATGATGTGGCAACCGGGAGAAGCGTACCTTACACAGGAGAAATAACCAGGATACCTTCTATACATTATTGAGAAATTATTTTCGGACTAAAGTCCTATGTTCTTGATATTCAACTAACCCCAGGCTTAAGCCTGGGGTTAGTAATGATCTAATCTCATGAGGGGTTAGTTCCCCGCTGCTTGCAGCGTATTTTATATCTTTGTATGTATGAGCGAAAG
>Ga0172362_10003206_pt1 | contig 14130 bp, 13 predicted proteins | sample LakKivs1_kivu2a2_FD_114534 | JGI IMG/M metagenome (GOLD analysis project Ga0172362, IMG submission 114534) | Sediment microbial communities from Lake Kivu, Rwanda - Sediment s1_kivu2a2 | ecosystem: Environmental > Aquatic > Freshwater > Lake > Sediment | place: Rwanda: Western Province, Lake...
GCCGTAAACTGGTAACCCGGCCCGCACGGTTTCGATCACGAACAACGGATTACCTTCAGTCTCAAGGAACAGATAGTGAGCGGCCTCAGGGCCTATTTCCGCCCCAGCAATCCACGTTGCCAGAGTATGTGTGGAGGCCTCATCAAGGGGTTCCAGTTCGATCTCGGTCAATTGCTCCCTATGACGCAGTGCCTGCAGGGTGGACAGCAGCGGATGGCTTTCTCCAATTTCTTCCGGCCGGTAGGCTCCCACGACCAGCAGCCGCGCTTTACGGCCAAAGTGTAACAGGAACTGCAACCATTCGAGAGTATCTCTGTCACACCATTGAAGGTCGTCCACCATTAGCAGCAACGGTTGTCTCACACCAAGGATGGCACGTGATAGCGCTTCTTCAAATTGCTGTCGTTGCCAGATTTCGGTCATCGTCACCGGTCTGGGCAGGTCCGGCCGCTCAACTAGTATCTCCGGCAGCAACCGCGCCACCTCAGTGAGCCAAATGTCTCCAAGAGAGACCAACGGGTTAGCACGCAGCCACGCAGCGACCGGTGCGTAGGTCATTTCACCCCCTGCCGGGTAGCAGGACGCACTGGCGTGACTGATACCCTGGCGAGCTATCCACTGTAGGAAATCCTCGGCCAGCCTCGTCTTGCCGATTCCAGCCTCTCCGCACAGCACCATGACATGTGATCCCCCACCAGCCCCAACTTTCTGCCAAGTCTGCAACATCTGTACCCATTCTCTCTCCCTTCCTACCAGAGGCGCTGAAACAGTTACGGCCGGCATAGCGGAGGACGGCAATGACTCTGCGCCAAGTACCTGCTCATAAGCTTCCCTGGTGGCGACGCTTGGCTCCACGCCTAGCTCACGCTGTAGGGCCGTTGTGCAAGTATGATAAACGCGCAACGCGCCGGCCCTGTCATCATTGAGCGCACAGAGGCGAATAAGACGTCGATATGTCGCTTCGTGTAACGGATCGTGCCTTAGTAAACGTCGGGCGTTTTGAATAGCGTCTCTGTAGTTGCGCTGCTCTTCCAGCAGGCTGACCAGACGCTCCAAAACACTGAGATATGCCTGCCTTAATGCTTCACGTTCGGTGACAATCCAATCATCATAACAACTGGGCAAAAGGTCTCCCCTATAAATGGCTGCCGCCCGCTCCAGCGCCGCCTGAACTGCGGCCGAATCGTTCGTAGGCGATGCCCGGTCCGCTGCAGTCACAGCCTTGTAGAATTCGGTCACATCGAGGACGAACGGGGCGTCCGACCGCCACTGCAGGGTCTGGGGGCGTACATTAAGGTAAGAATCGGCATCAGGCATGGCACGCCGTAAGTGGTGTAACAGGTTGCGCAGGTTAGTACGAGCCTGATCTTCGCTTGTCTCCGGCCAAAAGAGGAAAGATAGGTGCCTACGAGACTGAGGAGAATCTCTGTGCAGGACCAAATATGCCAATACCGATTGAAGGCGTGGCGTATTTACATCAGCAATAACCCTATCGTCATGTTTGATACAGAAGTCACCCAACAGCGAAATGCTCAGCATAGAGTTAGCCTCTTTCTCTAACAGCCAACACAAATGCACCAGATAGCAGCTATCATTTTTGTTTTGCCTAGTACTAACATAATTATAGTTACTCGCTTCGATGGATATCAACATGTGTTATCTTGACTTTACTTGCCATTCCTTGATGTGATGGCGAGAATAGGACCAAGTTTGTCTCGTCAAGAATAATCGAAAGGCCCAATACAATTCCTGGACGGTCACGGTAACCAAGACTGTTACACTAGACTATGCGAGGTACTGCACAAAGCGGCGTTAAGTTGTGTTTCTACACCACATTCGCGGACACCTTGAGGCCAAAGGGTATGGGTGTTAGGTTGCTCACGCCATTTTGGCTGGCCTGGATGCAGCGTCTTTAAGCTGTCCCGGGAAAGTCGGGGCGTGTCTTACGTCTACCGGTATGGGGTAGCGAATGCCGGTCTGGTGGGTGGCTTCCAGCCCCCTTATGACCGGGTCAAGCCAGTTCGCCGGCATAGTGAAGGCTATCTCATCATCCTGCACCATTGCCCAGACCCTATCGCCATTTCCGGGGAGCACCACCTTTGGCTTCCCCGTCTTGAATGTCTGCAAGACTCCTTCAGTGCAGGTCCCGGCCCGGCCGCTGAACGTAGACTGCACGGCCACGCCCGTCTCCTGAGTGGCCCCGTGCACCAGTCGCATCAACTGAGCAGGATTGCAGAATATCATGACCAGGTCCGGCTCGATTCTGGTCCTTTCTAGAGGAGAGAAGACCACGCCGGCATACTCACCCTTGCTTAGCTTGACCTGCTCTGCACCTGACAGGCTGGTCTTGGCCGCAGTCTCGTCAACTGAATACTTCATCATGACCATGAAATCGGCCAGCACTTGTTTCGTCTCAGGCTCGCTCCATCCATAGGTATAGGCGGCAATGGGACAGGCATTATCTTCGGCCGTCATACCGACTGTCCAGCCATATTTTCGGGCCATGGTCATGGCCACGCAGGGATTGGTCTTGAACCCCATGTCCTTCGAAGGACGGCGGGTCTTTTCCGGGAATTCATCGAGGCTCTTTACCAGTTTAACAGCGATGGGGAAGGTCAGGGGTCTTATGAGTCTGTTCAATGCTTCCGCTTTTGCGGTCCAGTTTGTCATGGTGTCACCTCCAAGTTTTTGCAGTGCGACCCTTCAGGGTCGTCCAGCACGAGGCTGAAGCGTCGCACTAAGTTTGTAACTCCCTTAACCCCTCTTAGCCTAAGAGGGGAATCTGTAAACGAACTCGTCTGCTACGAGCCAGCTCAATAAATCAGGCAACTGCATTCAGTTTGCGGTGTACTATGCTACATTCAGGTACGGCTGTAATGCTTCGGGGATTAACACTGTGCCATCAGGTTGCTGGTAGTTTTCCAGCACAGCGATAAGGACCCGCGGCAGGGCCAGTCCCGAGCCATTGAGAGTGTGAACGAACTCCGACTTAACACCAGCCTCGGGGCGGTAGCGGATATTGGCTCGCCTGGCCTGAAAATCGCTGCAGTTGCTGCACGAACTAACCTCCAGCCATTCCGCACAGCCCGGAGCCCACATTTCGATATCATATGTCTTGCAGGCGGAAGGGCCGAGGTCTCCCGTACATAGCTGCACCACGCGGTAAGGTATGGCCAGCTTCCGGCATATGTTCTCGGCATCGGCCACGAGTTTCTCCAGCTCCCCGTCAGAACTCTCAGGATCAGTAACCTTGTAGAGCTCCACCTTATCAAACTGGTGTCCCCGCTTAATGCCTCTGGTATCCGCGCCGGCAGCCATCTTTTCCCGGCGGAAGCAGGCGGTATAGGCAACATAGAGAAGAGGCAGGCTATCGGCATTTAATATTTCATCACGGTGCAGGTTAGTCAACGGCACCTCCGCTGTTGGTATGAACCAGAAGTCATCTTCTTCGTCGTGATACAAGTTGTCGCCGAACTTCGGTAGATTCCCTGACCCAACCATGCACTCTCGTTTCACCATGAAAGGGGGGTAGATTTCTTTATAGCCATGTTCGTTCACATGGACATCGAGCATAAATGAGATAAGCGCTCGCTGAAGATGTGCACCCAGTCCCTTGAGGACATAGAACCTGGTCCCCGATAGCTTCACACCTCGCTGGAAATCTATGATGCCCAGCTTTTCCCCTAACTCCCAGTGAGGCAAGGGTTTGAAGGCAAATTCCTTTGGTTTGCCCCAGGTGCGCACTATCACATTATCATCTGCGCCCTTTCCTAAGGGCACGCTGGGGTGGGGAATGTTGGGTAGCTCCAGCAGGAGGGAATCAAGCTCAGTCTTGGCTTCTTTGGTCTGCTGCTGCAGTGAAGATATCTGCTCTCCCAACTGGCGCATCTGGGCGATAAGCTGGGCAGGTTTTTCCTTGCTTTTGCTCAGCTGCTTGCTGGCCTCGTTGTGTTTGGCACGGAGCTCCTCGGTTTGACGGAGTAAGCTACGATAACGGCCGTCGATTTCAATGATGCCGTCAAGGGCAAATCCATCGCCTCTTTTCTCCAGACCCTGGCGAACAAGTTCAGGATTGTCACGAATCAGCTTAATATCAAGCATCTTCAGGCTCCAAGGTAGTCAGAATTCAGCAATCCGGATCCGCCCCCGCCCTACCGACTACTGATTTCTGAATTCTCACCTGCTTTCTGCATTTCGTACTTTTACTCTTTTGTCTTCAGCTGGGGGAAAAGTATAACTTCCCGAATAGACTGCTGCCCGGTCAGCAGCATCACCAGGCGGTCAATGCCTATCCCCAGACCACCGGTAGGCGGCATACCATACTCCAAAGCCTGCAGAAAATCTTCATCGGCGATTTCCACCTCCTCATCCGCAACCCGTTCTTTTAGTTGCTGGCGAAACCTTTCTCTCTGCTCCAGAGGATCGTTAAGCTCGGTGAAGGCATTAGCAACCTCCATGCCTTCTACGAAGCCTTCAAATCTCTCTGCCAACTGGTCATCACCCCTCTTCCTCTTGGCCAGAGGCGACATTTCCACAGGGTAGTCCAGAAGGAAAGTCGGCTGAACAAGCTTCGGCTGGACAAAAACGGAAATCAATTCCTCGATCAGCTTGCCCTTCCCCTTAGTCGGATCGACATCCATGCCCAGCTCTGCCATCCGCTTTTTCAGCGAAGCGGCATCGGGATAGTCTTCAAAATCAATGCTGCAGTAATTCTTCACCGCCTCCCGCAAATAAAGTCTCCGCCAGGGGAGGCCAAGATCGATGGTTTGGCCGTTGCAGACAAGCTTGGTCTTATCCAGGACTTCGTTCGCTAAGTGCCTGAACATTCCTTCAACCAATCTCATCATGTCATTGTAATCGCTATAAGCTTCATAGCACTCCAGCATGGTGAATTCCGGGCTATGTTCAACGGAAATACCTTCATTGCGGAAGACACGCCCTATCTCGTAGACTTTGTCAAAGCCTCCCACCACCAATCTCTTGAGATGGAGCTCCAGCGCAATTCGCAAATAGAGGTCTTCATCAAGAGTATGGTGATGGGTGACAAAGGGGCGTGCCATGGCTCCGCCGGCATGGGGCTGAAGCACAGGAGTCTCTACCTCCATAAACCCCTGCTTATCGAGAAAATTTCTTATGGCAGTGATGATCTTGCTGCGCAAAACAAAGATGTTTCTATTCTCCTCGTTAGAAATGAGGTCGAGATATCTCTGCCGATAGCGTTTTTCTACATCAGCCAGCCCATGCCACTTCTCGGGCAGAGGGCGAAGAGATTTTGAGAGCATGGCGAAATCAGATACCTCCAGGGTGAGTTCTCCGGATTTTGTCAGGAAGAGCTTGCCATTTGCCCCGATAATGTCGCCAATATCGATATCCTGAAGGAATTCGTATCTTTCGCCCCCCAGAACGTCATAACGAAAAGAAAGTTGCAGCTTGCCAGACCTATCACGAATATCAAGAAAGGACATCTTACCTATAGAACGCTTGGACATGACCCGGCCAGCCAGTGATATGTCCTGAGGAGTCGCGCACTGCTGCTCGAAAAGAGTTACGGCCTCTCTAATAGTGTGGCTGGGACGGTAAGAATGGGGATAGGGGTCCATACCGCGGGCCCGGATCCTGTTCAGGCTATCCAGCCGCTGCTCAGTTATGCGCTCTAACCTCGATGTCATCAAAAATCAAAATTACAAAGCAAAATTGGAGATCTATTCTTTGCCTTCCAAGCTAATCCCGAGAATCTCCTTAGCTTCCTCGGCCAGATTGCCGGGCACCATTATCTTCACTGCGCCCAACCCATCGATGGTAATCCCGTAAACCAGACCGGCACTCTCATACCTCAGGAGCACTGGTATGCCCTCGCTCTCCAGCCGTCCTTTGATTATCTGAGCCTCCAGATAGTTGGCAGTACGCACGGTAACCAATTGGTCGCTTGCTGACATAGGCATCGCTTCCGTTTATTCTAACAGAAAGCCTCAGAGTATTGCTAAAAGGATTGACATTCTATAGAATTGGCGCTGTTGCCTGGTAGGGCGACAAAACAAATCCAAAGGAGGGAAGGTGATTTGTATGCGCTTGGAAGACATCTGTTACTAGAACTAAAAATCTGTGACAAGGAGGTGCTAGATGACCTAAATTCCCTCAAAGAGTGTCTTAACGAAGCTGCCATTAAGTGCGGCGCCACCGTAGTGGGCGAGTCCTTCTATCATTTTTCCCCTCATGGAGTAAGCGGAGTGGTCAACATTGCTGAATCCCACATTGCTATTCACACCTGGCCGGAACACAAGTACGCTGCCGTAGACGTCTTCACCTGCGGACACACCGTAGACCCGGAAAAAGCTGCCAAGTTCATAACAGAGAGGCTGGGGGCTCAGACTCACTCCTTAATCGAACTTCGCAGGGGGATTATGGAGGACAGCCAAGTTGAGTGTGTGAAATGAACGATAGCGACCCTGATAAGCATAGATGCTTCTCTGACCATCTAAGTCCTGACATTACTGTGCTGCATAGCATCAAGGACAGGATATACTCAGGGCGAACTAGATTTCAGTCCGTAGAGGTCATCAATACGGGGAGCTTCGGGGTTTGTCTCGTCCTCGATGGCAAAATCCAGTCCAGCGAGGCAGACGAATTCGTTTATCACGAAGCCCTGGTACACCCTGCCATGGTTGCACATCCTCGACCGGAGCAAGTATTCATTGCCGGGGGAGGTGAGGGCGCCACCCTGAGGGAAGTGCTGGCACATAAGACCGTAAGAAAGGCTGTCATGGTGGACATTGATGAAGAAGTGGTGAAGCTTTGCCGCCGTTTGTTGCCCTCCTGGCACCAGAATGCCTTCGATGACCCCAGAGTAGAGGTCCATTTCGCCGATGCCAGAGAATACCTGGAGAATAGCAGCGACAAATTCGATGTCATCATCATCGACCTTGTTGACCCTCTGGAGCAAGGACCAGCGCGCCTGCTATACACCCGGGAGTTTTATCAAATAGTCAAGCAGAAGCTAGGACACGCTGGCATCATGTCAGTGCAGGCTGAACCTTCCGAATGGGGGAATTTAGACAACTTCACCGCTATTGTCAATACTTTGAGAAATGTCTTTGCGATAATCCGCCCCTATCAAGTCCATGTGCCTTCCTTTTTTGGCTTGTGGGGCTTTGTCACAGCTTCTCAAAGCCTCGATCCGTGTGAACTGACTCCCGACGAAGTTGATGTCAGGGTATCAACAAGGGTATCAAAGAAGCTGAAATCCTACGATGGCCTTACCCATCGAGCCATGTTTACCATCCCCAAACATATCCGCCGGAAGTTAGCTACCAGCAAAAGAATCATCACCGATAGACAACCTATCTCGGCCTACTGACCTACCTACATAAACTCTTAACCTGCTATTCTCACACTATTCTGAATTCTGGACTTCGCCTAACAAGGCAGAGCGGCACCGTGCGCTCCAAAGGTACAGAGGGGCTATCAGAAGATCACCTCCCTTGAACTGTGGAATCCTGGCAAGCGGTTTACGGGCTAGTCCCTAGAGCGTCAGTGTGTATATCCTGTTTTGTGGTTTGGTTGCTCTCAACTACCACATCGGATATGAAACCCAGTACCTCACCAAAGTCCGCGCCGTCATATCCGGCTACAGCCAAATCATAAGTGCCAGCCGACAGCAACGGTATCGTGTAATGACCGTCTTCACACATCTTTCCGCTGTTGACCGCATTGGGAAATCTGGACTCTTCGCCAACAGGGTCATCGTCTTCCGTTTCAGCCCAGATTCCGTCTTGATAGGCAAAAGCAATTATGTCCGTGTAGCTGGAGTTATTCGTAACTAAGCCAGAGATGCGTCCAACTTCATCGTTGACTACTAGTCTGATCGTGGGCTTCAGAATGTATGAAGCACCAGCTACAACCACAGCTTTGCGAACATCGAAGTCTGCGGTAGCTTCCACAGTCCCGCCCATGGGCACTGTAAATTCGCCTACCGCTTTGTAACCCGTAGTGTTCCCGCTCGGGACGAAGAGGGGCTCCGTGGAGTTATCGGCAAACTGTACATAGCAGCCTGGATTGGCCGGGTTCTGGCCCATTTCCGGAATGTCGAGCATAAAGCGAATTTGATTGTAGTGCCCGCCGGATAAGACCAAGTCACCCAATAAGGTGGAATTGCCGTTGGTCAGCTCCAACAGGTTACATGTCTTGGGACCCTCAAATTCTTCGCATGTTATCCATTGGTCATTCATATGGTATTGGATTTCGTTAATAGTGATGTAAACTCCTGTGACGTCTTCAGTGTCTATCGGTGCATCAGAAAGATAGAGCTTTAAAATTCCTGTTACCGGTGCTTGCTCCGAAGTGCCGCAACTTGCTCCTGATGCAGTCAGTATGACCAGAATAATCGTCGCTGACAACAAGACTTTCTTCATGCTTACCCTCCCCAATGGCTGCTCAGTTTCTCGAGCCAGGTCTCTCAGTTCTCCGGGCCTTTTGCCTCTTCTTTCTTCTCTTTTTCCTTTCCTTCCTCTGGTTTTGAAAGATACAGATGACTCGTGCTTGATTGCACTCGCGGCACTACCTTCCCACCACAATGAGGACAATCCAGATCAACATCCTGTCTCATACTGAAGACGATACTGACAATTCCTACGACCACCAGTGCTATTCCCACCCCCATCACCACCCACCACACACTTTCCCCAAAGTCAGGCCTCCTCAGAAAGAAGCCGAGGATTATGAGTGCAGCACCCAGAATCACCCACACCAGTACCGTCAGCATATCGTACCTTTTATAGGTCATTCTGCCACCTCCTGTCAGAGACTATAAACAAAGTAGCACCTATCTCGGATGTTGTCCAGTCCTTGCGGGCTTGTCCCAAGATTCAGCGGGCGGAGAGGGCCTCTCGGGGTACCAGTTTCATGGCGTCCGATGGGCAGACATAGCGACAGATGCCGCAGCCAATGCATCGATTGGAATCAGGTACCACCAAATCGCCGTCCATTTTCAAGGCTTCCATCCAGCAGCGATCGATACAGGCACCACAGCCGACACAGGCATCGTCGTCTATATCTATTACCCAATTGGCAATGACGAACTGGCTGGGCAACGGAGAACGTTTAGCTGCCCTGAGTATGAAGCAATGACAACCGCAGCAGTTGCAGAGCAGATTGATGTATCTGTCCTGGCTGTTGGCATAGTCATGCACCAGCCCGGCTTTCTCCGCCTCGTCAATTCTCCGCCGAGCTTCTTCTTTGGAAATGAGGTTAACGAAGCCGTATTTCTGGGCAAACTGTGCCGATGGACCAAAAATCATACAAAGGTTGTCCTTCGGTTTGTCACAGGGTCTGTCCAGTAGATCGCCTTGATGACGGCAGACGCAGGTCCCAGCAGCGATATACTCAGTTTTGTCAATAAGTTTCATGACTTCCTCATAAGGCAAGACGGTAGTCTTACCGTGGATTTCCTGCTTTATGACAATTGTTCTCGCTCTGGGCTTTTCAACGGTGATGGGTGCCGGGTCAGAAGGTGGGATATTTCTCACGGCCTTGCCATAGCTTTTGAAAAGCTGCGCCAGACGCCTGGTGCGTTCGTCCGCACGGCCGTGCATGAACTGCAATTCGATGATGCCTGGAACCAGCGGCATGAGCTCATACAATCGTTGGCCAGCCGCTTCTTTGACCCTCACCAGCCCCCGGTCTGCCATTTCGTTGAGTTGTCTACGTAACCTGGCAACGTCAGAAATTCTCATTTTGGCGGCAAGTCTCTCGGCAGAGACGGGATCAAGTGGCATGTCGGAGGCAATCTCAGCCTGCTCTGGAGTGAATAGCTCTGCAGCCAGAACATAGAATTCTTCGCAGGGTATTGAAAGATAAGCCGTACTACGGGTGTTAAGCGCCTCAGCCAGTCTGTTGTAGATCTCTCGCGTCATTGTCCTCTCCTCGATTTGATATTTGGTGCTCGTACAAAGTGAACGGACGAATGCCTCCAGAATTATACAGCACGTACAAAGGCGAAACAAGGTATTGCGCTTCAGTCCTGACTAGTTACGAAGGCCCGGATGGCCACGAGTGACGATATTATTTGGTTCTCTTGCGCTGCCTGTCATATATCATGTCCTTTATTATGCCTTTGGCCAGCAGCCGTCTAACATCGGGCAGATTGCGAATCAACATGAAGAGGTCAATAGCCAGGGCATAACGTACCAGCCACAGAGAACCTCCCAGCAACCAGATAAACAGGGGCAACAGAGCGAATCCGACGATTACAGCCCCACCGAATTTACGAGTGGCAAAGAATGGAATCGCTACTACTATCAGTGTAACAAGTGTTGCTATCGGGGATAGCACGAGGAAGATACCTATGATAGTGGCTGAACCTCGGCCGCCGCGGAAGCCTGCAAACACGGGGAAATTGTGTCCCAGCACAGCCGCAAAACCAGTCCCGAAGAGCCAGGGCTCTGAAATGCTTAGCGCCTGGGCAATCAGCATAGCCCCTGCCCCTTTTGCGAGATCGAACAGACCAACAAAAACGCCTTCGCGGGTGCCAATTTCACGCATGACGTTAGCGCCACCCATGTTACCTGAGCCAATTGTCCGAATATCTACGCCTTTGCTGGCACGAGACACAATGTAGGCCGTAGGAATAGAGCCCAGGAGATAGCCGATGATGACGCCGAGAATACCTAATGGCATATCCTCACCTGAAGGGATGGCTCAATTCGCGGCAAAATCGTATCCTTGACTTGCTGAAATAGATTCGTCGACAGGCCCAATCCGCTCTGTTTTCCGCCATCTTCTGCCGCTGCTAGTGGGCAGATTGCCTGTCTCCCAGCACGGTAACAACAATCAGACCAGGTCCGGTATGCGTGCCGATGGCAGGGCTTGTACGCGAAAGGTAAATTGGGACTTGAGGATACTCCGAGCGGAGCCTCTGGACTAACCCGTTGGCCTCATCCGAGTCAGCGGCGTACTCAACAGCCAACCCCTCGACGTTGCCAAAGCTTGTAGCAAAATCGTACAGGCGGTCTATCGCCTTAGCTCGAGAGCGCTCCCGACCAACGGGATAGACTTCCCCATCCTTAAGGCCAATGATCGGGTTCACCTTGAGCAATGAACCGAGAAAGGCCTGTGCCTTGCCTATGCGCCCCCCACGCTCCAGGTATTCAAGGGTATCGAAGGCGGCACGCATATCTACCCGGCGCATGGTGCGACGGGCTTCATCCAGCACTTCGTCAATGCTAGCCCCAGCTCGGCCTGCCCTAGCAGCAGCAATTGTTATGAAACCCTGCGCCATAATCGCCCATTGTGAATCCAGGACTTCCACACGGCACCGCTTCTTCACCAACCCCACAGCCTGTGAGGCCACTTGATGGGTGCCGCTCAGCCTGGAGGTCACAGTAATCACCACGATCTCACTTGTCCTTTCGGCAAGCTTCTCGTAAACATCGGCGAAAGCCACCGGCGGGGGCACAGACGTGGCAGGCAGAGCCCTGCTGCCCCTTAGCCTCTTATAGAAGTCGTCGGGACTGAGGTCGAGGCCATCTCTGTAGAGGTCTGCGCCAAAGCGGACAATAATCGGAACCACGGTAATCCCAAACTCTTCGGCTACCTCAGGCGGCAGGTCAGCCACACTGTCAGTCACAATAGCTACGTTAGGCACGAATATTGTTTTCTCCTCCAGATAATATCATTCTGCAGCCTCAGTTGACTGGGAAAGCCCGACGTACCGGTATGTGTACTATCACCTGCTTACAGGTTACGCGAAGAAGTGACACCAGAGCGGGGCCAGCCACGCCAGCGAGAGGAGCCATTAGTCCGCTTGCGATATTATCTCCAGTCAGTTAGCTCGGCCTTTATCAGCATACTTCCCAGTGCCACTAACCATAGTGAAAAGGCGATTCCCACGCCTAAAACACATAGTCCTAAAGTATCTGCTTGCTGGACATCTCCTATGACCCATGTGGACAATAGATAGACAAGGCCAATCCCCGCCGCTGCCAGCAGAGAGTATGCCACTACGCGCCAACCTTTTCGTGTCAACAGCTTCTTTATTAGCATCGCTCCCTCTTTGCCCTACCATTGATATTATACCTTATGGAGATCACCCTGAAAAGCAGCAGGAAAAGTCGGTGAGCCTTCTGCCAGGACTCCAGTCACCATCCATACCGTGCCCGCATCGCTGAAGGTGATAGCGCCCAAGACCGTGCCAGCCAACTTGTCTTGTCCACCAGCCTGTTCTTCGTAAATGAGTTCGAATCCCCTTTAGTCGGCCAAACGAGGCATTGGCAAAACCAAGGATACTTTTCGTGCGACACATTCAACAGTGTTTTGTGATTCCTTTATCATCCGGCATCAACCAACTTCAAGTCGTCTTTTGACCGCTGAAGTCAGAGAGCTGTGACGCACCTTGCAGCTTCAGACAGGTACTGGTTGCTCTTCGATGCGCCTCGGGCAGTCCGCTGCCGTTCCTAACGCCTCGCATCGTTCCCAAGCCTGACGAGGACTCGAGCGACAAAGGGATTACAGGTTTACTATGGATTCTCGGCTGACTTGTCTTGAAGGAGGCCGATTAATCGCTGCTGTCCCTCGGAATGAGAATCACTGTCTTGGTTTGCGGCGTCTTCTCTCCGCTACCTTTAACCTAGCCAGGGAGCGACGTAAAGCTGCCTCAGCGGCAATGGCATCTCCCCCAGATGGTCGTTCCTTTAAAGTTGCTTCGGCGCGTCGCTTAGCAGCTTCAGCACGGGCGATATCAATCTCTTCAGCACGCTCACCAGCATCAGCCAGGATGATAACCTTGTCAGGACGTACCTCAAGGAAACCACCACTTATCGCCAGGTACTCCTCTTCATTATCCTTTTTTATAAGCAGGTCTCCGGGCTGCAGCATGGTCATTAGGGGAGCATGATGGGGGAGAATACCCAGTTGTCCCTGTACTCCCCAGGCAACAACCTCGCTAACGTCACCGGCAAAAATCATCCTCTCAGCTGTAACAATTTCTAACCTGAACGTAGCCATAATCTTACCTAAGAAATCCTTCGAATTATTCGGCCGCCCCCCTCATCTTGCTCTGATACTCTTGGCCTTTTCCACCGCTTCATCAATAGTGCCCACCATATAGAAGGCAGCTTCAGGAAGGTCATCGTGCTTCCCTTCCAGGATTTCCTTGAAGCCACGCACAGTCTCCTTGACAGGCACGTATTTGCCCGGAGTGCCGGTAAAGACCTCGGCTACATGGAATGGCTGAGAGCAGAACCTTTGAATTCGACGAGCTCGATTTACGGCAAGCTTGTCCTCTTCGCTCAATTCCTCCATACCCAGGATAGCTATTATATCCTGTAGCTCTTTATACCTCTGCAATGTTTGCTGCACTCCTCTAGCTACCTGGTAATGCTCGCCGCCAACGATAGCAGGGTCGAGTATACGAGACGTCGAGGTTAGAGGGTCGACAGCCGGGTATATACCTAATTCAACTATGGAACGTTCCAGGGCAATAACAGCATCCAGATGGCCATAGGTAGCGACTATGCCGGGGTCGGTGTAATCATCAGCAGGCACATAGATGGCCTGAAAGGACGTGATTGAGCCCTTCTTGGTCGTGGTAATCCTTTCTTCCAGCTCGCCAACATCTGTGCCCAACGTAGGCTGGTAACCTACTGCTGAGGGCATGCGCCCCAAGAGAGCTGACAGCTCCATATTGGCCAGAACATACCGATAGATGTTATCTATGAACAGAAGGACGTCCTGGCCTTCGACATCACGGAAATATTCGGCCATGGTCACTCCAGTCAGCGCTACCCTGGAGCGAACGCCCGGGCTCTCATTCATCTGCCCGAAGACGAGAACAGTCTTATCCAGAACACCGGACCTCTGCATTTCCAGCCAGAGGTCATTCCCTTCACGCGATCTTTCACCCACACCGGCAAAGACCGAGAAACCACCATGCTCAGTGGCGATGTTACGAATAAGCTCCATGATGATGACCGTCTTGCCCACGCCGGCTCCGCCATATGCTCCCACCTTTCCTCCTTTCGTGAAGGGGGTGACCAGATCCATCACTTTGAGTCCGGTCTCCAGCATTTGAGGAGTCGTCTCCTGTTCTACTAAAGCAGGGGGTGGGTGGTGAATGGGATAGCGTTGCTCCGCCTTCAC
>Ga0172362_10003207_pt1 | contig 14129 bp, 16 predicted proteins | sample LakKivs1_kivu2a2_FD_114534 | JGI IMG/M metagenome (GOLD analysis project Ga0172362, IMG submission 114534) | Sediment microbial communities from Lake Kivu, Rwanda - Sediment s1_kivu2a2 | ecosystem: Environmental > Aquatic > Freshwater > Lake > Sediment | place: Rwanda: Western Province, Lake...
ATCTATATTTATTTGTTGTAAAATATTATTTTTTAATGAGTGATAGTCAATTGTTCCATTAGGTTTTCCATATTTTTCTTGTTTAGTTCTTTCATTTAATGTCATATATAATTTTTCTCTTCTTGTGTCTTCTTGTAACCAATTACCGAAATTTATTGTTTCATTTACTAATTTAATATTTCTTTCTTTATTTGTATTGCATATTAATGCTTTATATAAATTGTTCCATGAGGATTCTCTTTCAGCTGATTCTCTTACGAATTCTTTTATTTGACACATTTTGTTTGAATAAGATTTTGTTAAATAATTAACTAATATATTTAAACTCACACTTTTTATTTTACCAAAAGATTTTCCCATAACCTGATCAAAAACATTTACTGAATATTTTGCCTCATCCCTCTGAAATAATCCAGGTGATTCCTTTACTATCGTCACAATATCATCTCCAACCGGAAATTTTAATTCATGCATACCCTGTCCAGTCCCCCAACCTCCCTTCATCTTCTTTACCACCGGCTCATACTTATACACTCTATCTCCAACTTTTATTGGCTTACTTAACTTCTTCTTCATACCCTCATATGGCCCATACACCTTCTTCTTTGAACCCTGCGTTATCTCTCGCAAATAAAATTTAACTTTTTTTCCACTACTTAATTTACTTACGACTTTACGCGCTGCACCTGAAGGAGTTGTACTAACAAATAATCCATGTTCTTTTTTTCCTTCTACAATTGTAAAATGGCGTTTATCTGACATATATTTATTATAGATAATTTATCTATAATAATTTTATTCTTTACATCTATTCTCGACTTTCTCACGAATATTTTTCCATGAATTCCCAAACATTCCCTTCTTACTTAATTCCTCTTTTTTAGTACATACTTCTGGAAAATTATTACGCAATCTATTTGCAGCTTTATTTACATTTCTTGTAGCATTATTTGCATTTTTATAAATAGTTCCCTGATCATTACTTATTTCAACATCATATTCAGTTTTTCCCAATCCTAAAAATCCACTTTTTCTTCTACTTATCTTAGCAATTTTGTTATTAGACTTTAAAACAATCTCATCTCCATCACCTCCCTTCATCTTCTTTACAACCGGCTCATACTTATACACTCTATCTCCAACTTTTATAGGTTTACTTAACTTCTTCTTCATACCCTCATAAGGACCATACACCTTTTTCTTTGAACCCTGAGTAATCTCACGTAAATAAAATTTAACTTTTTTTCCACTGCTTAATTTACTTACGACTTTACGGGCTGCACCGGAAGGAGTAGAACTGACAAAAAGTCCTTGTTCTTTATTACCTTGAACTATGGTAAAATGGCGTTTATTTGACATATTTTATAATATATTTTATTTGAGAAGAAAGTCAGAAAATGAGGGTGTTTTTAATTCTATTCCAATTTTGTGATTCCAGATATGTTTATGTTTTTTTACAACAATCTTGCCGACAATACGCATATATTTTTTTAAAATAAATTGTTCTCTATTATCTTTTCTAATAAAAATAAGTTCATCCTCATTTGATTTCATTTCAAGTAATCCTTCTATATCCAGTTTAAATTTAATAATCTTTTTATTCAAAGTAGGTATATAAACGCTTATTTGGTCTTCATCTATATTTATTATAAATCCTTCATAACTTTCATCCAATTTATCCTGCAATTTCATATGAAAAATATTTACTAAAGATAATTGTTCATAAGCCTTTTTTATCATAAAGTTTTTCCAATTTAATAGGTGAATTTTTTCGCATATATCTATTAAACTTGTTACACTTATTCTTTGATATAATGTTTCATATAAGCATAATTGATTCCAAAAATCAACAAATCTTCTTATTGGAGAAGTTGCGTGAGTATAATATGTTAAGCCTAAGCCTTGATGATTTAATTCTTCAATTGGGCATTCACCTGATATGCGATAATATCCTTTGAATGTTTCTAATCTTTTAAGAACTTCTTGAATTTTTGAATCACATTTATATAATTGGGGTTGTTCTCCGTAATGAACTCGGACTATGCTTTTTTTATGACTTTCATATAATTTTTTAGCGATTATTGTGTTGTAAATGGTCATTAATTTGCAGACAATATTTCTTGATATTTTTTCATCTTGATATTGTTCTTCTACATCTTCGTTTATTTTAGGAAAATTATCTTGATTATCAATGATATCTCTTATTAGAAATAGATTATCTTTTAGAATTTTATCTTTTTTGAGGTAACCTTCATTATTAAGTAATTTATCAACGTTTTTGTAGGTTAATTTAGCTTTATTTAATATTTTGCTTAATTGGATTCTTGCGCTTATTAATTGGAAAGGTTTTTCTTGTTTGAATTCTAAGAGGAGTGAGACAACGTTTCTGATATTTCCTTCTTTTAGGCTGCAGATATCTTCTCCAACTTCTTTTGAAATCATATCTATTTTACCATTTGGATAGATAGATGAAGCATTTTTTAATAAATGCATTAGAAATTCCCTGTTATCTCTTGAATCAATACCAAAAAATAAATTAGCAACATCCGCAATATGTATCCCAATAACATGCAAATTCTTTATCTCATCAAATTCATAATGTAATGCGTCATCAATATCTACTGTTGTATCGCCATCGATTGAGAAGACGTATTTATCGGTTAAATCAGCAATACCTTCAAATTGGGTGATATTTGGGAAAAGATTTTTTTTCCATTTTTTTGGGATGACATCGTATGCGTGGAATGGGGATAGTATATCGAGGGATTCATCACATATTACTCCAAAAATATTTGTGCAGTTAACTAATGTATATCCTTGATGAGTTTCGTTAAGTATTTCTCCTGATGCGTAGACGTTATTGGATAGGCGGTTTTTGGTTTTGATGAGGTAAGTTCCGCCGGTAAGTGGGCGGAAGATGGTTATAAATTTGTTATTATCTTTTCCATATTGGATTTTGTGGGTGAAGTCGATAATTCCGAAAATATTTTTGTTGTTGGATATTTTTGTGGCGTTTTTGTGGCCGCAGTATGATAAAAAATTATATTTTTTTTTGATAATTTTTAGGTCATTTTCGGGAATAGATTCGTTGATGTCGGAAATGGAGATGAGGTCATAATTTTGGAGGGTATCTTGGGGTTGGATGGTATAAAATATTCCTTTATCTAAATTGATTCCAATCCAGTTGAATTCTTTTATTGCAAACATTTTTAATTATATATTATAAATGTTTTATTATTAAAATTTTTAGCAAGAAGAGTTTTTAAGTAAGTTTAATAGAAAAACGTTTTCGGAGGCATCTTTATTTGAACTTAATTCAAAGTTAATAAAGTTTCTGCTGATAATACTTAAATTGGATGATTTTTGTCTTAATTTTATATAAATTTTTTTCAAAGATAAGTTTAAATTTACATCTTTCATTTTTTCGCTGATAAAATTAACGTAATCGTTTATACAGGCGTTTTTGTCGTTATAAATTCGAAATAATGCTTCACAATCTTCATCAGATATTATTTTTTCCCATATATCAAATTTTTCTATTTCTTCATCGTTAAGTTTAGCTAATGTTTCGAGTAAAGTTATTTCGCGTCCAAAATTTCCGTACATTTCGCATATTTCTTTTATTTTTTCTTTTCCAATTTTAGGAAAAAAATCATTATATTTTTCAATTCTAATGGTTTGAGCGTTTGTATTTAAATTTAATTGCAAGCATCTTGATAAAATTGGGTCGATAATACATCTTGTATTTCTTGTTAGAAATATAAATCTGGATATATTATTGGACATTTCAATAATTCTTCTTAAAGCATTTTGAGCGTCCAGTGAGATGTATTCAGCCTGGTCGAAGACAATTACTTTAAAACTTGGGATATCTTTATCGTCTTTTACTTGAATATTTGAGAAAGCTTTTATTTTTTCTCTTATGGTGGATATTCCTCTTTCATCGTTGAGACTCATATATAAAACTCTTTCTTTGAAATGACTTTTAAATAATCTTGCTAATAGCCAATTGATAAGATAGGATTTACCTGAACCACTATCACCATAAATTGTTAAATTGGGTAGATTTTTTGATATGCAGATATTATTGAATATATCTACAACTGATTCGTAGCCGATTATGCCGTATTTTTCCATACGATGTTTTTCTCTTTTAGTCATAATGGGGTTATTGTATATTTCATCTTCTGTTTTTGTAATTATTTCCGGAGGTGGTGTTTCGATTACTTTTTTTTTCCTTCCTCTTTTCTTTTTTTCTGCATATACATTCACAATCATGATTATATATTAATGATAGGAATAACTTTAATATATTTATTTTACGCACAAATTAAATAAGAAATATTATCTATAACAGCATAATGATTATTTATTTTATCAGGGTTTTTATCAATAATGCATAATCTTTCAACAATATTTATGAATAATTTTTCGTTGATATTGTCGTAATTTTTGATAATAATTTTGTAGAATGATTGGCAGAATGTTTCTAAGTCATAGTATCCTTTTTTTATACCATTTTCAAATATTTCGTGTAATTCGTTTATTTTATTAAAGTCATTTTTTTTAATTTCTTTCATTTTATTATAAAATTTTTCGATATATTCAATATTAGGGATTCTAAGTAATGAGAAATAATCATCTGCATCCTTCTTACATTTATGAAATTTAAATAATTGGATATAATTTAATATCTTCCTCATATCTCCATTACAATAATTCATTATCACATCCAATATCGGCTCATTAATCTCTATATTTTCCTCTTTCATAATTGAATCCAATCTACTTGATATTTGTTCATTTTTTAAATTAGAAAATTTAAATTTTGAACATCTTGACTGTATAGCTGGAATAATTTTCCCAACAAAATTGCAGATAAAACAAAATCTTACGTTTTCACAATATGTTTCCATAATACGTCTTAAGCAAAATTGGGCGTCATTTGTCATACTATCAACTTCATCTAATATAATTAATTTATATCCAGAATTGAATAGAGTCTTGCAGCTGGCAAATTCTTTGATAATTTTTCTTACAACTTGAATGTTTCTGTTATCACTTGCATTTAATTCTAAAACCATTAAATTATATTTTTCTTTATAAATTTCTTTAGCCATAGCTATAATAGTTGATGTTTTCCCTGTTCCAGATGGGCCATAAAATAGAAGATTTGGAAAGTTTTTTTTTTCAATGAAGTGATTTATGCAGGTTTGGTTTTTTTCTTCAAGGAATACTTCATTTATGGAGTTTGGTCGATATTTTTCAACTAAAGTTTTCATTATTTTTTAAATATTGAATTGTTTTTAATTCAATATTTTAACTAAATTATTAATGTCTTTCTAAAACCTGCCTGCCATCCACAATGCAATTTTTCGAGATGATTACTATATATTTCAAATACCTTATCAATTATCAAAGAAACTTTTGGATTATAAACATAATCATCAAGCCATATAATACCTCCAACTTCGCAAGTGTAAATAGAGCTAATAAAATCGTATGCTACATCTTGTTCGAGATGACTTCCATCAATATAAATGAAGTTAAATTTTTCTTTATTTCTTGGGAAAAAATATGTAGAATATTCTTCATAAACTTTTATTTTGTGAATCCCGGAAGTTTCTCCAATATTGTTGTAAAATAATTGCTTGGTGTTACTTCTTAAGTCAGTTGTAATATCAGATACATCAAAAGGATCTACACAAATTAATTTTGATTCGGGGTGTTTAAGATATTCATTGGAAAAGAAGCATGAAGATTGGCCTTCAAAGCATCCAATTTCAAGTATTTTATTTGGTTTATTTTTATCGAGATAAAGATGTATCATATTTTTTAATTCACTATTGTTAAACCAACTATTAGAAAAATGCATACATTATATTATTATTTTTTTTGATATTTTTTACTTATAATTTAAAATTCTTCTTCTGTCATTCCAAATATGACATCTGATGATAATTCCTCAATTTGTTCTTCAGATAAATCTAAAGTTTTACAATTGAATTTTGGACTTTTATTCTTGTCTTTTTCTTTCTCACTTTCAATGATTTTCTTCACTTTATCAGAAAACTCTCCAATTGTATCTTCAAAACCTCTTAAAGTGCATATTCCATTCTTTATATGGAAGTATGTATTCTTTGGCTCAATACTCTTACAAAATTCAATAATTTTATCATCAGAAAATCCACTAATAGCAAAAGTTCTTTCAACAGTTTTCAACAAACTGCTCCTAAATTCTTCAATAAAATCCTCTGCGTTTTCTCCTCTTGGATAAATTATAGAATATGAGCCACATGACTTCACATCAATTTCATCCCTTGATAACTTACATTCCATACGGTCCATAATCATCAATGAAAAAATCTGCGGAATATCATATAAATATTGGTCATAGTGATGTTTCAGTGTATCAATAAAAGCTTCGGAATCTTCTCCTAAGAAGTCAATTCTCGAAGTATATTTTTCTTCCCATTGTGAGCAAATAAATTCAACATCAAAATCCTTTTCTTTCATTATCTCATTAACCAAAAATTCTAAACCCCATTTTGGAAGGTGCTTAAAAATTTCAAACATATGCTCACTTATTACCTCCTCAATATGATGCTTCAACATCCCTGTATCACCTTCAATTAATGAAGCTACACAAGTAAATGGGTCATCCTCACTTTGATTAACCTGAAACCTGGCAGTAATACCGTTTAAACGGTTTTGCGCGATTCTGCATAATTTAATGCAGAAAAATTTTGGAATTCCTTTACGAAACGTTACATAGTATGTCTTCGATCTGAATGGCATTTCTAATTTATTTAGCAATTAATTAAGCAATAATAATAATCAATTTTTTTTATTTAAAAAAATCTATTCAAATATATTTATATGGATGATTTAATAGACCCTATATATGGAAATCAGATAGTTGATCCTTATGTATTAGGAAAGACAGTATATTCGTTGATGTCTTTGTATGATTGGTTTTTGGTAAGAAAATGTTTAATTAATCCTATGACAAATAATTTGTTGACGAGTAGGGAGCAGTTGGATATAATAGATAAGTTTAAGGATAATGGTTTATTGCCTGATATAAATTATGGAAAGATGACGAGTCATAGGGTGGTATTGATAATGGAGAAATATAGGTCAATATTGGAGGAGGTAGAGTGTATAAGGACAAAAATATATAAATTGGAGAATAATAGGAAGGTAATAGAGGATAAATTGTTAAGGGCAAGAAAAAGAGAGAAACATGAAGAAAAAATAAGAAAAATTGGAGAAAAAATTACTAATTATAATAAAAATATTGAAAAACTAAAAAGTTTTAAAGTTTAAAAACATCTCAATAATAATATTATTATGGAAGAAACATTACCATTAATTGAAAAATATAGACCAATTAAATTGGATGATATAGTAGGTAATAAAAATCAAATAATTTTCCTAAAAAAATTTATCGAAACCGAAAATATCCCCAACCTACTTCTTACCGGGGAACCCGGCGGTGGTAAAACATCTGCAGTATTAGCCTTTGCCAACGAATATCTCGGCCCATTATACAAAGATTATTGCATGGAATTAAATGCAAGTGATGAACGTGGAATTGAGGTAGTTCGTTCAAAGATAAAGATATTTTCTCAGCGAAAGTCTTGTTCGGATAAATATAAGATTATAATATTGGATGAGAGTGATAATATGACTACTACTGCTCAATTGGCTTTAAAGAGGACAATGGAGCAGTATGAGGATACAACAAAATTTTTATTTACTTGTAATAATATAGAGAATATAATATCTGGTATACAGTCGAGATGTAAGATAATGTATTTTGGTAAGATTGAGAGGACAGATATATTGATGAGATTGGGTAGTGTTTGTGAGAAGGAGAATATAAATATTAATATGGCTGCTTTGAATAGTATTATAGATTTGACGGAGAACAAGTCTGATTTAAGGGAGATGTTGAATAAGTTAGAATTGGTTAAAGCTAATTATTTTGATAAGGATGATATTGGAGAGGAGCAGATATTTAGTTTATGTGATAAGCCATCTCCTTTACTTGTGAAAGATTTCTTGCTTTATTTGAAGAATAATGAATTAAAAAATGCGATAGATATTATTAATAATTTAAAAAATGATGGGTATCAAAGTTCGGATATATGTATTACATTGAATAATGAGATAATGAATAGTGATGTGATATTGGATGAAAATGTTAAGAGATTGGTAATAGAATGTATAGGAAATTATAATATGTATTTTTTAGAGGGAAATGAGAGTTTATTACAGATTGGGGGTATGATTGTTGATATGTATAGAATTTTAAGTTTATAACTGATTAAAATAAAATTTTTTATTTTAATGGATAATCCTTTTGAAGCAAGTGAAGTTAGATTTTGGAGTGTAAAAACAATGTTCAATTTTTTATTTAAAGGTCTTCCCAGACTAATAATTGTCCTAATTTTTCTTATTATCCTTCTAATTTTATTAATTATATTCGGTAAAAACAATAAAGCTTACTACTTATTAACTCAATTTTCAACTCTAATAATTATGTATATCTATGGATACCGAAATATTACAATTACCCCTGAAACAATCAATATAATTAAAAATAGTAAAGCACAAATTATTGTATCAAGTCATGCTTTATATATGGATGCATTAGTATTAATGAATTTGTTTCCAGATGCAAAATTTATAGCTTCCAATTTTGTAAAAGATATTCCTATAATAAATAAATTATTTGAAAGAAAAGGTATTTATATTACTGGCGATTTTAAAGGTAATCTAACTGATTTAATCACAGAAGAATTGAAAAAAGGAAGTAAAATAATATTTTTTAGCGCAGGTGTTTGTCATAATCCTGAATATGTCCTACAATTTAGAAGTGGCGCTTTCGTCCCTAAAATGACAATATTACCTATACATATAAAGTATAATGACAATGAATACTTCATAAATGGTGAACACGATATGTGTAATCATATTTTAAATCATATATCACAAAGCAGAAATACATATGAAGTAAGAGCTTTAAAAGAATATGAATTGAGTGATGAAGAAAAAACTGGGGATATTGAGATATTTAAAGAAAATTTCAGAAAATATTACGCAAAAGGATTTAACCTCAAATTATCCCAAAAAACTTACAAAGACCACCCCTACTTCAAATTAATGAAAAAAATAAAAGATGAAAAAAATTGATTTAAAAAAAACTTAATTATTATACCTAAGAAAGAAGAAGATGACTTCTGTTAAAGAACTTAGGGAACTCGCTCTTGTAGCAAGACGTGAAAACTTGAACGAACGCCTTGACCGTTATGTCAGGGCTCGTGATGAGGCATTTGAAATTTTGACTGATGGTGTGATGGAACGTGTGAAGGAAGCAGCTAAGCAGGGAAGATTTCGTTATCCGATTTATCGTTGGACCAATAAGGGTCGTAATGAGACGGATACTGAGGTTTCGCCTGTTCAGGCGGAGGATGGAGATGGTACTCAGGGAGTTCCCGAGGCTACTCAGCTTTATTTTGGAAATGATGAGGGAGGCAAGAATGGACTTCATATTATGGCATTGATGCAGCCGACAGGTATTCCTTATGAGGAGATGTTGGTTTCAAGATTGCGTGAATATTTTAACAAGCAGATGGCTCCATCTGATGAAGGTGATGAGCAATCTCACAGACGTAATCAATTGAGAGTGTTTCTTCAGAAGCATCCATTGAATCCTCGTAAGTGTGCAATTTTTGTAAGTTGGGACAGATATCAATCTGCCCAGGTTCCAGCTCACCGTGGTCCGTTTGTTCCAAGACCGCAGTCTGCTCCGGTTGTTCCTCGTGAGGGAGCACCTGTTAATGTAGGACAGCGTCTTGGAGGAAAGTTTGGAGTTGTGGTAGGAAACGCACCTTTTCAGAGAGGAACTGCTCCTTTTAGGGGTGGTGCTCCACGTGGAAGGGGAAGATTTTCTGCACCTGCTCCCAGACAGTAAATTTTAAGAATAATTAAATTATAAGATAAATTAATAATGTTTTCTAATGGAAAACATTATTAAAAAATTGATTGTTATTAAGGCATAAATATATATAAAAAAATGGTTTTCTCATGTTTTTGTTCAAATAAGAAATATTTGAAGGACAATGTATATTCTCCTTGTAAAATAGTTCAATCTGAAAATAAAATTAAAATTCTTAACCCAATTTCTCACGAAATTGAAGCTGAAAAAGAATTTCAAAATACAATCATCACCAATTGCATAATACAATCAATAAAATACACAATTGTATGCACCAAAAACAAAACCTTTGTTCTTGATGAAAATTTATCTGAAATACATTCCATCCAATTTGACGATGAAATACTCTGTTCAAGTTCAGAAAAATTTAAATCCTACTTCTACATCGGATTTAAATCCGGAAGAGTAGCTGTATTCGCCATCAGAAAACTTGAAACAAAAGTATTATGCTTCGAACTATGGAATTTTTACTGCTTTAAACCTGTATATAATTTAGCTATACATGTTGAAATAATAAACGGAGAAAAAAAAAGAAATGTATTCGCAGGCTACTCCCGCTGGGATAACAAAGCTCTCCAAAAAATAAACATTTAAAAAAAACATTATAAATATAATAAAAATGAACACATCCAACTTCACTCTATACCTATTCATATCATCTGATGACGAAGTCCTAAAAGAACTATACAAAAAAATATCCATGAACCATAACCATAAAGTTAATAACCCACTTCCCGACTCCGGCTTTGACCTCTTCATACCAACCAACTTCGCTGAAACATTCTCCAAAAATAATAATAACCTCATCACAACTTCCCCATACTCCATCAACACTAATACTCTTAAAATGCCACATAACGTCAAATGCGCAATGCTTAACAATAAAACTGGACAATATCACGGATATTATTTATATCCAAGGTCAAGTATTGTAAAAACAGGATTAAGATTGGCTAATTCGGTTGGAATAATAGATGCCGGATATAGAGGGGAGATTATTGCGGTTGTTGATAATATTGATAAAAATTTTACTATGAATGTTACACTCGAAGGGGTAAAGAAATATGATAGGTTATTTCAGATATGTGCGCCAGATTTGTCTGCATTTTATGTAAAAATAGTAGAAAATGAGGAAGAATTGGGACAAACTGAACGAGGTGAGGGAGGTTTTGGTTCAACTGGAAAGTAAATTATAAAATTCTTGACGACAAATTGGACATAAATTTTTTATTTTTAGCCATTCTAATATACATTCATTATGGAATTTATGCGAACAAGGTAATTCAGCCCATTTTTTCTCATTACTATTTTCATAACAAATTGGACAATCTTCATCCAATTTGTCAATATTTTTAAGATTTATTTTAGCATTATTAGTCATTTTATCAATGTTTATTATTATATAAATATTATTCGGTTCAATTATTATTGAATAAATAATAAAACAAATTGATTTAGTTAGATATGATACCAAAAATATTTTTTGAATATATCCAATTTTATTGTAAATATTTATACAAAATAAACTGGAAATTATTGATAAAATTACATCTAAAAGTAATACAACTTTTTTAAAAATAAAAAATATTTGCTCATATTTCCATACCTGAAAATCCATTACATTTAAGAATGTCTTTCCAATATTTTTATATAAAATATATAAAGATATATACTCCAATATTAATCTAAAAAAACTAAATAACATTGATAAAATAATTAATTTTAATTTTTCTTCCTCCTCTGCTACAGTAAATGTTATTCCAAAAATATAAAATAAAATATTTACTGAATATATATTAAATTTTAATAATAAAATTTTTCTTGTAATTTCAAACATTTTTATTAGACAACCCAATTATACAATTTTCTATCAATTTTTTTATAATTACTCACCAAAAAATTCCTTAACCTTCGGATGAACTTTCACCTTAACCGAGTCAAATTCCTCAACAAACAATCCCTCCAAACTTCTCGCCCTCGATAAAGCTACATAAGTCTGCCCATACTCAAATATTCCCCTCCCAATATTTATCCTAACACAATCCAAACTCTGACCCTGCGACTTATGTATAGTCGTGCACCAGGCCAATGATAATGGAACTTGTTTAGCAATAATACTCGTAACTGATGATATTTCATATGGATATTCTTGTCTCTCAATTAATTCAATTTCCTGATTCATAAATTTAACATATGGTAAATCCAATTCATTAAAATCAACAACCACACCCCTTGAACCATTCACCAATCCACGCTCCTGATCTAAATTTTTCAATAACATCACTTGCGCTCCAATTGATAAATGCAATACCTTGTCATAATTATTCTCCCTATCCACCACCTCCTGATAATAAATAAACTCCTCCTCCTTCATTTTAGATACACGTTCACCACTAATCTCATACAATGTTTCGTATTCAATTACGGTTTCGTCGGGTAACTTGTTGAATTCTTCTTTGTTTATTTTATCAACAGATTTTTTGGTGGAATATAGGATAGTGGGGATAATTCCGGAGGATAGGTTTGGTTGTATTCCAATTCTTGATTGGATAATTTTGATGGTTTCTTCGGATATTTCTCCAGTTCTTATTTCAGATAATACTTTTTGAAATATTGGGTCTTTTTGTCTCATAATTTCTTTTAAAATTACACTCTCATGTATAACCTCTCTCCACCTTTCACTCTCAAAACAAAATCTTCCATCCTCTCCAATCTTCGCAACCGGCGGCAATTGATAAAAATCTCCCAATAATATTACCTGCAATCCACCAAAAGGCTTTTCATTCCCTCTTACCATCCTGGCAACCTCCTCCAATAACTCAAAAAATGTCGCATTCATCATAGACACCTCATCTATCAATAATACTCGACAATGCTGCCATTTAGTCCTCTTCGGCCAAGATTTAACTATTTTATCAGCCAAATAAGCAGCAGATTTATCTCCAACTCCTAAACTACCCCATGAATGTATAGTCTTACCATTAATTAAACAAGCTGCTGCTCCAGTCATCGCCGTAATAGCTATATTACGACGCATTCTATCACAATGTGCGCTAATTTTTCTAACTAAATGAGATTTTCCTGTTCCAGCTTGACCAGTAATCAGAATGTTTTTGTTTTGAAGAAATGCTTCATATGCTCTATTTTGGTCATCAGTTAAGTTTGATATTTTTCCAACTTTTACAAATCCGAACATTTTTTATACAAACAATTCTATAACCTAAAAAATCAATTTTTGATAAAACGGCTTAAAGAAAATGAGATAATAAAAGGTAAGAAAATGAAGATTTTTCAACCAGCTGTAGAGGATCAGGAGGAAGGATTTGCCACAAGTTTTACTTTTGACAGTCCGGATGAGCAGCAAAGTTTTGCTGATTTTTTAAACAATATGTCTATTGCATTTCTTAAGTCTAAATTTCCCGTAATTGAGGATGGTAAGATTCGATATCAGACTGGTTTTGTGGTTCCTTGTGCTGGTAATTCAGCTGAGGGTGATGAGGTAGAGGTTGTAGAGGAGGTGGTAGAAGATAAGCCTAAGGGAAAGAAGAAGGGTAAGAAGGATGAGTAATTATATTTTTTTTTGTAAATTTATAATCTATTATAAATTTAATGGTAAAACAAAAGGGTGGAAGACTTGGAAGAATGGAATGGAATCATGGTTCAACAAGTGGAAATCCCGTTGATACAGCAGAAGATATAGTTGGTATTATTATTCATTCCATTAATACTATAACAAGTTCTGTAAATGTTATGGATAGTGTTTTTAATTTAAAGAGGGATATGGGTGTAGCTTTTAATGAGAAAGGTGCGCCTAATCCGAATAATATTAATATTCGTGGTTAAACGGTAAAGTCTTCACTTATTATTTTTTTCAATCTATTATTTTTTATTTCTGTTTCTCCACTATTTTTCTCAAATTTAAACTCCAATATTACCATAACAGCTAACAAATAATTGAATTGTGTTTTTAAATATAATTCATCAATAACCTTCTTTGTTGCCTCACTAATCTCATTCAAGTTCTGCGTACTAATTTGTATATTATTACTTAAATTATCCAATATATCATATAAAGTAATTAAAGCATTCTGGTAAAAATTATTTATCTTCATCGCAAAATCAA
>Ga0172362_10003210_pt1 | contig 14126 bp, 10 predicted proteins | sample LakKivs1_kivu2a2_FD_114534 | JGI IMG/M metagenome (GOLD analysis project Ga0172362, IMG submission 114534) | Sediment microbial communities from Lake Kivu, Rwanda - Sediment s1_kivu2a2 | ecosystem: Environmental > Aquatic > Freshwater > Lake > Sediment | place: Rwanda: Western Province, Lake...
TAATCTCTCCTCCCAATGCTGCTTTTACAAAGCTTATTGGATTATCACATGAAATATTTATTCCTTCACGTTTAAACTTTTTATGTGGTTTTACATATAGAACAATATATAAATCACCAGAAGGACCGCCTCTTTCACCAGGTTCACCCATTCCAGTTATTCTTAATCTATATCCTGTGTCTACACCAGCAGGAATTTTTACATTGACTATTCTATCTATTTTTATTTTTCCTATACCTTTACACTCTGTACATATATTTTTTATTATTTTGCCTTCCCCTTTACATCTAGGACAAGTTTGTATATTTACAAATTGACCAAACATAGTACTTTGAGTATTTCTAATTTCTCCAGTGCCATGACAATCAGGACAAGTTTGCGGAGAAGTACCAGGTTCAGATTTGCTTCCTTTACATCTAGGACAAGTTTCCCAATTAGGAACTTTAATTTTAATTTCTCTACCAAAGGCAGCATCTTCAAAACTTATTTTTAAATTATATCTTAAGTTAGCTCCTTTTTGAGGGCGTATTCCTTCTTCTCGACTTCGAGTTCTGGTTCCAAAGAAAGAATCAAAAATATCACCAAAATTACCAAAGTCCCCAACATCAGAAAAACCTCTACCTTGAAAATCTCTATAATCGTATCCACCAAATCCTTCTGCTGAACCAAATTGATCGTACCTTGACTTCTTTTCTGGGTCACTAAGAATTTGATAAGCTTCATTAATTTCTTTAAAATTATTTTCAGCTTCCTTATTGGAAGAATTCCTATCTGGATGATATTTAAGAGCAAGCTTTCTATAAGCTTTTTTTATCTCCTCAGTAGTAGCATCTTTTTTCAAACCTAAGATCTCATAATAATCTCTTTTTGCCAACTGATATTTTCCTCTCCTATTATCAATTATAATTATTAAATAAGATAGCGTATAGCGTATAGTATAATATTATAGTATCCAGCATCGAGTATTGAGTATTGAGTAAAGATTCCGTTTCTGAATTCTTCACGCAATACGAAATACGAAATACGCAATACGAAATTATTCTGTCTCCTGACTTCTGGCTTCCTCTTTCCTAACTATACGCTCTACGCTCTACGCTAGGTTTATTCACTAACGACTAATTGGTCAATCTTCTTTATCTTGATCTTTTTCTACTTCATAATCTGCATCAACTACTTTTTCTTTACCTTTTTCTTCTTGCGTTTTAGATTGCTCACTTTCATTATTATCCTTTTTAGTTTCTTGTTGTTCTGGTTGAGCTGAAGCTTTTTTATAAATTTCTTCCGCAAGCTTATGTGAGGAAGTAGTTAATTTTTCGATGCTGGATTTCATATTATCTATATCATCTTCTTCTAAGGCTTTCTTGAGATCTTTAATATTTTCAGTTATCTCATTTTTTTCGTCTTCGCTAACTTTATCTCCTGATTCTTTCATAGTTTTTTCTACTGAATAAATCAGGTTATCTGCCTGGTTTCTAAGCTCTATCTTCTCTTTAATTTTTTTATCTTTTTCGGCATATTGCTCTGCTTCTTTTACTTTTTTCTGAATTTCTTCTTTAGTTAATCCAGTAGAGGCAGTAATAGTTACCTTTTGTTCTTTATTAGTTCCTAAATCTTTGGCTTTAACATTAAGAATACCATTAGCGTTGATATCAAAACTTACTTCTATTTGAGGAATTCCTCGGGGAGCAGGAGGTATTCCAATTAATTGAAATCTTCCTAAACTAGTATTATCTTTAGCCATAGGCCTTTCGCCTTGTAATATATTTATATCAACTGCGGTCTGATCATCGGCAGCAGTTGAAAATATCTGGCTCTTGGAAGTAGGGATAGTAGTATTTCTTTCAATTAATCGAGTAGCTACTCCACCTAAAGTTTCTATACCTAAAGATAAAGGTGTAACATCAAGTAGTAATATATCCTTTACTTCACCTTTTAATATACCAGCTTGTATTGCTGCCCCAACTGCCACTACTTCATCAGGATTAACCCCTTTATTTCCTTCTTTTCCAAAAATTTTCTTAGCAGTTTCTTGTACCTTAGGCATTCGAGTTTGCCCGCCAACTAATATCACTTCATCAATATCTTCCGGTTTTAATTTGGCGTCTTCAAGTGCCTTGTAGCAAGGTGTTATAGTACTATCAATAAGATCAGCAGTAAGTTGTTCTAATTTTGCCCTGGTTAGAGTAATAGTTAAATGTTTTGGTCCACTGGCATCAGCAGTGATAAAAGGTAAATTAATCTCAGTTTCTAATGAGGAAGATAATTCACACTTCGCTTTTTCTGCAGCTTCTTTTAACCTTTGCAAGGCCATTTGATCATTTTTTAAATCTATTCCATTATTTTTTTTAAAATCGTTTACTAACCAATCTATTATTCTTTGGTCAAAGTCATCTCCGCCCAAGAAAGTATTACCATTAGTAGATTTTACTTCATAAACTCCTTCCTCACCAATATCTAAAATAGAGATATCAAAAGTCCCCCCACCAAGATCAAAAACTGCAATTTTCTCATCTTTTTTCTTATCTAATCCGTAAGCCAGGGCAGAAGCTGTAGGTTCGTTAATGATTCTTAAGACATTTAACCAGCAATTTTCCCAGCATTTTTAGTTGCTTCCCTTTGGTTAGCATTAAAGTATGCCGGTACGGTAATAACTGCATCGTTTATTTTTTCTCCAATATGATCTTCAGCAGATTTTTTTAGTTTTTGTAAGATCATAGCAGATATTTCTTGCGGGCTATAAGCTTTACCTCTTGCTTCAATTTTAATATCTGTATGCTCCCCAGGAATTATCTTATAAGGTAAAAACTTTTTTGCTTTTTTTACTTCTTCATCATTATATCTTCTACCAATTAGCCTCTTAACTGAAAATATGGTATTTTCTGGATTAGTAATTGCTTGTCTTTTTGCTAACAAACCTACTAATCTCTCATCCTTTTTTGTAAATGCAACAATAGAAGGCGTGGTTCTCCCTCCTTCTTCATTCTCAATAACTACTGGCTTCCCAGCTTCCATTACTGCTACTACAGAATTAGTAGTTCCTAAATCGATCCCAATTATTTTTCCCATAATAAATTTCCTCCTTAAATAAATATCATTTAATTAAACTAATTTTCTTTCTCGTTATTCTTTTTTTGCTTAGTAAGAATAGCAACTTTTACCATTGCCGGTCTTAATACTTTTGATTTTATATAATATCCCTTGCGGAGCTCTTCTGTAACTGTATCATCAGGGTATTTATCCGTTTCAAAACTCATTACAGCTTCATGTTTATAAGGATCAAACTTCTGATCCAAAGCTTTTATTGGATGAACCCCTTCCCTCATTAAAATATTATGAAAATCTTTTAAAATATTATTAATTCCTTGTTTGATAGCCTCTATATTATTTTCATTTTTGGTAGAATCTAAAGCCTTTTCTAAATTATCTACTACCGGTAATAAATTATTTAATAGTTTTTCATTCGCGAATTCTATAAATTCATTTTTCTTTTTCTCTTGCTGTTTCTTATAATTTTCAAAATCAGCTTGCAACCTCTTTAAGTATTCCAAATATTCTTTAGATAAATTATCTTTTTCTTGGGCTAATTTCTTCATTTCTTGCAATTCATTCTCTAATTTTCTGGTTAATTCTTCTTTTTCATTTAATTTTTGAAGTAATATTTTTTTAAGTTTAAATTTATACTTTTTAATTTTCAATGATTTTACTTTTTCTGGTGAATCACTTTTATTTTCTTTATCAATCATTGTCCATCCTCCGAATAAATTTTTTAATTAACTTTTAAAATTCTGACAATATATCGCTTAATTTATCCGAGATATATTCTACAATAGAAATCATTCGAGAATAATCCATTCTAGTTGGACCTAAGACCCCTATTGCACCAGCTGGTTTACCCTTAATATTGTATTTACTTGTTACTAAACTGCAGTTTTGTATCTCTTTTAGTTTACTTTCTTTACCAATAATTACCTTAGTCTTTCTAAAACCTAAGCATTTTCTTATGGTATTTGCCAATATGTTTTCTTCTTCAATAATTGATAAGATATAATTTAATTTAATAGTCTCATTAAATTCAGGTTGTCTCATTATATTAGTTCTACCGTCTAAATAAATTTTATTCTTTAAAAATTTAAAATTACAAGAATCTTCTAAAAAATTATAAATATAATTAAATCTTTCTTGAAAAGAAAGAATTTTATCCAGCTCATCCTTTAATATTTTATTTAAATTAATTATATTCATATCTTTTTCGGTTAATTTATTATTTATAAGATTAGATAAATAGCTTAACCTATCTTTAGTAATTTCTCCAGATACATTAATTAATTTCTGGCAAACTAATCCTGTATCTGTAACTATAATAGTTAAAACACGGTTATCCCCTACGGGAATAAATTGAACATTTCTTACTAAGTCATCATAAATAATAGGTCCCAAGACGACTCCTAGGTTACTAGTTAATTTAGATAATAATTGCGAAGTTATCTTCATTGTTTCTTCAAGTTCTTTATTTTTTTTATAGATCTGAATAATTTCCCTCTTCTCGTTTTCTTTTAAATATCTTTTTGTCATTAAATTATCCACATAAAATCTATATCCTTTATCAGTGGGGATTCTCCCCGCTGAGATGTGTGGCTGCCATAAATAATCATATTTCTCTAACCAATACATCTCATGTCTTATTGTAGCAGTGCTTAAATCTAAATTATATTCTTTAGCAATTATGCTTGAACTAACAGGTTCAGCAGTAGTAATATATCTATGTACTACAGCTTCTAATATAGTTTTCATCCTTTTATTTAATTCCATTTTTACACCTCATTTAGCACTCTCACCTCGAGAGTGCTAAATTCTCTAAATAAAGTATCATTATATAACAAATTTGTCAAGATATTGCAAAAAATTTCAAAAAATTTTTCGTATCGTGTATTGCGTTTGTTTCCGCCAACCTCACCCTAACCCTCTCCCTCGAAGGAGAAAGGGAACAAAGCTATACGCTCTACGCTCCACGCTATCTCCTACATTAATCAATAAATTCTCTAAAAACATTATTAGCCAGAAACAAGCCTTTCTTAGTTAGCTGAATCTTATAATTATTTTTTCTTAATAATCCTAAGTTGATTAATTTGTAAATCTGTTGATTAAATACTTTCTCGATATTTATCTTAAATCTAACTTTAAATTTTTGATAATTTACCCCGTCTTTGGTCCTTAATCCTAAAATTATGGTTTCTGACATTCTTTTTCGTAAAGATAATTTTTCTCCACTATCTACAGGCGATTTGCCATTATTTATTTCTTTAATATATCTAACTGGGTCTTTATAATTCATATAGCGATATCCTTTTATAAAAGAATAAGCGCCTGCTCCTATTCCTAAATATGGCTGGTTATACCAATAAATTTGATTATGAATAGATCGTTTAAAGGGTTGAGCAAAATTCGAAATTTCATAATGTTCAAAATTATTTTCAGCTAAAAATTGTATAGCCCAGCTATACATATCATATTCTTCATCTTCGGTAGGAAGATTCAATTTACCTTCTTTATAACTCTCTAAAAATTTTGTTCCTTTTTCTATAGTTAAATTATACAAAGATAAGTGATCCGGTTTTAAGGAAACCGCCTTTTTCATAGTATTTTGAAAATCAATAAAGGTTTGATCAGGTAAGGCAAACATAATGTCTATATTGATATTGTTAAACCCTGATTCCCGGGCTTTAAAATAAGAGTCAATAATATCTTGGGCAGTATGTATTCTACCCAATTTTTTTAACAGAGAATCATTAAAACTTTGGGCTCCCAAACTTATTCTATTTATCTTTGCTTTATTTAATCTCTCTAATTTCTTTTTATCTAATGTTCCTGGATTTGCTTCTATGGTTATCTCAGCATTATTCTCTATTTTGAAATTATCCTTACAAAAATTTAAAATATTATAAATTAAATCTCCTGATAGAATAGTGGGAGTACCACCACCTAAGTATATTGTCTTTATGGTACTATGGTTTAATTTTTGAGAATATAGGGCAATTTCCTTATGCAAAGCTGAAATATAAGACAAAACCTGATGATCATTTTTTAAAGGATAAGAATTAAAGTCACAGTAATAACATTTTGATTTGCAAAAAGGAAAATGTAAATATAAACCTAAATTCATTCAGAATCACCTAATCAATTTTTAATATTCCTAGGAATGCTTCTTGAGGAATTTCTACCTTTCCTATCTTTTTCATTCTTTTTTCCCTGCTTTTTGTTTTTCTAATAACTTTCTCTTACGAGTAATGTCTCCTCCATAACATTTAGCTAATACATCTTTTTTTAATGCTTTTATAGTTTCTCGAGCAATAACCTTTCGTTCAATGGAGGCTTGTATTGGTACTTCATATAATTGACGAGGAATAATCTCTTTCAATTTTTCTACTATTTTTCTTGCCTGTTGATATGCTTTAACTTTATGGACAATAAAGGATAAAGCATCTACTAATTCATGGTTAACTAATATATCAACCTTAACTAATTCAGCTGCTTGGTATCCTTTAAGTTCATAATCTAATGAAGCATACCCACTACTTCTTGATTTTAATTTATCATAAAAATCTAAAATAATTTCATTTAAAGGAAGATCATAATCTAACCTTGCTATCTTTTCGTCAATATATTCTATATTTTTAAAAAATCCCCTTTTTTCTTGCACTAAATCCATAATTACACCGATATATTGGCTGGGAGTAAGGATACTTGCTTTAACATATGGTTCTTCAATTTTCTCAATTTCAATTTTGGAAGGAAAAGCAGTAGGATTACTTATTTCAACTATTTCGCTATTCTTTTTAGTGATTTTATACATTACACTAGGAGTAGTGGCAATTAAATTAATATTATATTCTCTTTCTAATCTTTCTTGAACTATTTCCATATGCAATAATCCTAAAAATCCACACCTAAAACCAAAACCTAAAGCTTGTGAAGTTTCTGGCTCACTAAAGATAGAGGAATCGTTTAATTTAAGCTTTTCCAAGGCGATTTTAAGATTTTCATATTCCTTATTATCAATGGGATAAATACTGCAAAAAACTAAAGGGGTAACTTTTTTATATCCCGAGAGAATCTTTTGAGCCGGGTTAACAGTATCAGTAATAGTATCACCTACCCTAGTATCTTTAATATTTTTAAATCCTGCCATTATATAACCCACTTCCCCAGCAGTAAGTATCTTTATAGGCTGCATTTTAGGACGAAAAATTCCTATTTCCGTAACTTCATAATTTTTTTTATTAGACATAGTTTGAATAACCATTTCTGGTTTTATAATTCCATCTACCATTTTAATATAGACAATTGTACCTTTATATGAATTGTAAACTGAATCAAAAATAAGTGCTCTTAAAGGTAAATTAGGTTTTCCAGATGGTGGTGGAATTCTATTTACTATTGCCTCGAGAATATCAGAAGTACCAATTCCTTCTTTGGCACTGGCGAAAATTATCTTTTCTCCCTTTAGTTCGGGAATATTTTTTAATTCCTGCATAACCTTTTCAGGATTAGCATTAGCAAGATCTATTTTGTTAATGATTGGAATTATTTTTAAATTATTTTTTATAGCTAAATGAATATTGGATAAAGTTTGTGCTTGCACACCTTGAGATGCATCAATGATTAACAAAGCTCCTTCACAGGCGGCCAGACTACGAGATACTTCATAGTAAAAATCTACATGTCCAGGAGTATCAATTAAATTTAAAATATATTCCTTTCCATCTTTAGAGTGATAGTATAATCTTACTGATTTTGATTTTATAGTAATTCCCTTTTCTCTTTCCAAATCCATATCATCTAATATTTGCTCTTTTTTTTCTCTTTCTGGAATTGTTCCAGTATATTCTAATAATCTATCCGCTATAGTTGATTTCCCATGATCGATATGAGCAATTATAGAAAAATTTCTAATATAGTTAATATTACAATGATAATCTTTTAACATTATTTAGCTTCTACCCTTTAAGATTATTTTTATATTTTGTTTTAAACTCCTAATTTCTGGGATATTAAAAATATAACTGCTAATATAATATACCACACTACCAGTTAAAATAGAGGCGATGGTTTGAATAATTTGATTAAATTTATTATTTAAATTCAATACCCTACCTAAATAATTATTAACCAAGACACAGCTTATCCCTAAAAATATTGACGATAAAATAATTTTTATTATAAATGATGCTTGAGATCTCAATTCAATATTTCCGATTTTCTTTTGTAAAACTTTTAATAAAATAATCATATTTATTATGGCTACCAAAGAAGTAGCTAACGCTAAACCAGAATGAGCTAAATATCTGACTAAGATTAAATCCAAAACAATGTTCATAAGCACCATATATACTCCAATTTTTACTGGAGTTTTAGTATCTTTTAAAGCATAAAAAGCCACAGTAATTAAATGAATACAAGCATAGGCAACCAGTCCTATAGAATAATATAATAGAGCATTAGCAGTCATTGTAGTAGCCACTCTGTTAAATATACCATGCTCATAGATTAAACGAGTTAAAGAATCTTTTAATACTATTAATCCTACTGTTGAAGGAAGGGTAACAAATATTAACATTTTTAAACCAAATAATAATGATCTTTTAAATTCAATAATATTGTTTTTTGCAGTATATTTAGCCAGTGTAGGAAAAATGGCAATAGAAATGGCTACTCCGAAAACCCCTAACGGAAATTGGACTAACCTATTAGAATAATATAAAGCAGAAATGCTTCCATCAATTAAATTAGAGGCGATGGTTCTATCTACCACTACATTAATTTCAGTGATAGCTAAGCCCAACATAGCCGGTATTAATAATTTTAATAATTTTTTTACTCCTGGATCGTTTAAATCGATAACAAAATTATACTTTATTTTTTTTCTTATTAATACCGGGATCTGTACTAACGCCTGACCAATTCCGCCGAAGATTACTCCTAAAGCTAGGCTGAAAATTCCATATTTAAAGCTTAAGGTAAAAGCAAAAATTATAATAGAAATATTTAACATCGCCGGTGCTAAAGCAGGTAGCAGGAAGTGATCATATGAATTTAATATCCCCATAAATAAAGCGGCAATTGCTACGAAACCTATGTAAGGGAATATTGCTCTGGTTAAATTTATAGCTAATTCATATTTATAGAGGTTATTTTTAAAACCAATAGCAAATAATTTAATTAACCAAGGAGCTCCCCAAATGCCCAAAATTATTACTATTATTAAGATTGAAATTAAAATATTTAAAATATTGCTGGCAAAATATTCCGCTTTCTTTCTATCGTTATTAGTCAAATATTCAGTAAAGATAGGTATAAAGGCAGTATTCAAAGCACCTTCTCCTAAAAAAGTTCTTAGTAAATTAGGAATCATAAAGGCAATAAAAAAGGCATCGGTTTCAATGCTCGCTCCAAAATTATTGGAAATTATTATTTCTCTACCTAAACCTAATATTCTACAAAATATAGTGGCAATAATTACTATTCCCGCGTATTTAACAATTTTATGTTTCGTTTCCATCTATCTCCTTTTTTTATATAGCGGATAGCGTACAGCGTTTAGCGTTTAGGAAAAATCATTCTGTACAGCATACTGCCTACTTCTTTTATAAGATTTTTAATAATTTCATTTTTATTTATATAATTCAAATCAAGAGATAATAAATATTGTGTTTCTAAACTATTAAATCTTTAAAACTTTTTGTTTTCAATATCTATTCCCTATTAACCTTTATTAATTCTGTATATAATTAAAATGTCTGTCCAAACTCTACGCTCTACGCTGTACGCTAAACGCTTTATGTAAATTTCGCTTGATTTTAAAATAAAATAATGTTAAAATTTAACCAATAAAATAAAAATTATGGAAAGGAAAACATTTATGCCCAAAATAAAATCAGCAATAAAAAGAGTTAAAACCTCTGAAAAAAGTTACTTGAGAAATACCTCCTATAAATCAAAAATAAAAAGTAATATTAAAAAATTCAATCTTGCCTTATTAGAAAGAAACAAAGAAGGAACAAATAAATATTTTAAAGCTTCTGTTTTACTTTTAGATAAGGCTGTAAATAAAGGTATTTTGCCAAAAAATACTGCTTCTCGTAAAAAGTCGAGATTGGCAAAAAAGCTAAATGTTTTAATAATGCCTACATCGCAAACTGAAATTGAAAAAACAACAAAAATTGAGAAGAAACCAAAAGTTAAAAAAACAATAAAAACTACGGAAAAAACAGAAACTAAAAGTGAATAATATTTCTAATTACCCTGATTTATAATATTCATTACTAGTTCCTCTAATATAATTTGAGGTTTTTTTTGGCTATTTTTTAGTTCTAAGTCGGCAATATTTAATAATTGGTAAGATTTACAAATATCTTTAAAAGTATATTTTTTTGATTGTTTTATTATTTTTTCCACCACAAACGAAGGTAATTTTAATTCTTTCTCTATTTTTTTAAAATTTAACCCACTCACCCATAATAATTTTATCTGTAGTATAAGTTTTATTTGCCGGTATATCATAGTAAATATAGATAAATAATGAAGATTACTTTGATTTAACTTAACCATACCATCTATGGCGTCTTCTATCTCTCTATTACCTATAGAATCTAAAACTTTGAATATATTAACCGACTCCGAGCCACCTATCGTTATCATAATATCTTCTTTTTCTATTATCTTTTGGTCTTTGGTATAAATATCTATCTTTTCTATTTCATTAAAAAGGCGATTTAAATCAGAACCAATCCAAGATTGTAAATAAAATAACGCTTCCGGACTAATTTTTTTATTACTTTGCTTAAATTTAGCTTCTATCCACATATTTAATTTCGATTTATCTTGGATATCTAAATTTATTACTATTCCTATTTTTTCGATTATTTTAATTAATTCTTTATTCGATGTAGTCTCTTTATACATTAAAATTAATATTGAAAAAATGTTTTTAAAATTATATTGGTTAAAATAATTTATTAACTTTTCTTCATCTTCTTTGCTAATTTTTTCTGCTTCTTTTATTACTACTAATTTGTATTTGGATATAAAAGGTAATATTTGTAAATCATTTATTATCTCATTTAGGGGTAATTTTTCTCCATAAAATATTTTATAATTTAATTCTCTAGAGCTAGGAGTAATTAATTTATCTCGAAGTTTTTTTAAAATATTTTCTTTTAAATAATTTTCCTTACCCAAAAATAGATAAACAGGATATACCCTATCTTGTTTTATAAGATTTAGTATATTTTCATAATTTAAATAAATTTTTTTAATAATTCTAATTATTTCCTTTCAAGGTTTTTACCCAATATTCTTGTCCATTCGTCCTGATAATCACCGTACCATTTTGATCGGTACGATACACTGGTATATTTTTATCCTTTAATCTTTTTATAATTTTTTCTGAAGGATGACCAAAATTGTTTTTTCCTACAGAAATAACCGCAATAATCGGATTAACTTTTTCTAAAAATTCTAAACTACTAGAACTTGAACTTCCGTGATGGGCAACTTTTAAGACATCACTTTTTAGAATGTTTTGCCAGATTAACATTCTTTTTTCGGCATCCTCTTCTACATCTCCAGTAAATAAAAAATCTGCATTTTTATAGAATAATTTTATCACAATTGAAGCATTATTAAAATCAGACTCATTAGATAAATTTGAAGTATATAGGGGATTAAGCAAAAGCATCTCTAAATTTTTACTAAAAACAAAATTATCTCCGACTTTAGCCTGATGATAGAGTATATTCTTTTCTTTTATGATGGAGATAAATTCTCTATATTCTGAGATATCACAAATTAATCCACTATCTAAGACCATACCAACTTTAAATTCTCTTAGTACCGGTAATAATCCTTCTAAATGATCTAAATTAGGATGAGTTAAAATTAACAAGTTAATCTCACTTATCCCTTTTCTCCTTAAATAAGGAATAACCACTTTACCTCCTACATCAAAAGTACTTAGAGGTGTTCCCCCTCCGTCAATTAAAATATTATACTTTTTAGGTGCTTCAATTAAGATACAATCCCCCTGCCCTACATTTAGAAAGTTTACTTTAAGATTATCTAGGGGAGAAAATACTTGAACTATAATTACCGCTAATACAACTGATAATATTAAAATAGTGGCTTTAATCTTCATCTTGGGCGGGAATACTTTTTTATAAAATATTTCTATGGCCAAAAATATCATTATATAATATAAAAAAATAACCAAAATTGCAGGTTGAGCAATATATATAAACGAAAAAGGAATTAAAGAAAGCAATTTAGCTATGGAAGTAATCATTTTTAAAACAAAATAATTGATATGTGCTATTATACCGGCTAAAGGGATACTTAATAACCCGATAAAGAAGGTTATGAATCCTAAAATTATGGCTATGCCAGTTAAAGGAACCACAAAGATATTGGTAACAATCGAAATTATTGATACTTTGTTAAAAAAATAAGCGGACAATGGAAAAATTCCTACCCAAGCAGCTATTGAAATTGATAAAGGATCTTTAATCCAGACTAATACTTTAGAAAATTGTTCTTGCAAGATTGGAGATAGATATATTAGAAAAAAAGTAACCATAAAAGATAAAAGAAAACCAGCATCATATAGGATTAAGGGGTTTAATAATAAGATTAAAAATGCTGCAAAAAAAAGAGAAAGATAAAGATTTCTATTTCTGTTAATTAATTTTCCACCTATTAATAAGATAAACATAATTGTCGCTCGTAAAACAGAAGGTTGATAACCAGTAATAGAGGCATATATGATTAAAATTAGTATCAATATAATTAATTTTAACTTTTTTGGAAATCTTAATATATTTAAAAAAATAAATAAGGCAGTAGCAATTATCCCCACATGTAAACCTGAAATTGCTAATATATGCATAATTCCTGCCTCGGTAAAAACTTCTTTTACTTCGGGCGAAATAAAACTTTTTTCACCTAATATCATACCGGTAAGTAGATAATTATAAGGCTTTTGTAAAGTTTGTTCTATAATCTTTTTTATTTTATTTCTTGCAGACAAAGAAAAAGATATTAAAAAATTTAATTTTTCCTCTCCGATTTTTTGAATATCTTTTTCCTGCCAGACGTTGAGATAAGTAAAAATTCTTTCCCGGGCTAAATATAATTCATAATCAAATTCACCAAAGTTTTTTTGACCTATAGGTTTTTCTAATTTCCCTTTGATTTTGAGTACATCTCCATATTCATAAGGACAATCCCCTAAATAGGTATTCACTAATATTAGACCTTTTGTTCTAATATTATGATCTTCTTTTTCTATCTCCTTTACTTTTACCTTCAAAGAAATTTTTTCTTGATCATAAAAATAGTTTTTATCTAATACTGTACCAATAATGGTTAATTTCCTGTCTTCTATAAAATTGGCTATATAGTTGGTGCCAATTGGCTTACAATTTAGATTATAATTAAATATTCCGATTAAAAATATTATTAGAAATAATAAAGCAGTGGTTATTTTCCACTGCTTTATAAAACTCATCATAGAAATTAGCATTAATAATATTATGATGATAAATGAAAATATTAAATTAAAATTAATGTATTTACCATAAATTATCCCCCAGATATATAAAGATAAAATTAGGGGTAAAGGTTTAACCGTATTATATTTATTAGCGGAAAGCATATTTTTTATTGGACACAAATTAAATCTTTAATTCCTTCAAATTTTTTTTCTCCGATTCCAGATACATCTTTTATATCATCAATAACTTCAAATAATCCATTCTGATTTCTATAATCTATTATTTTTTGGGAAAGAACTGGTCCAATTCCGGGCAGAGACTGCAAGGTATTGTCATCAGCAGTGTTAATATTAATTTGATCAGAAGAAGATGATGAAGAAGGGTATACTTCCTCTATATTTTTAGATATATTTTTATCACTTTCTGCAGTAACTTGGTTAGAAATTTTATAGGGAATAATTATTTTTTGTCCATCTTTAAGAAGAGCAGCTAAATTAATTGCATCTAAATTACTCTCTTCAGCTGCCCCTCCAGCAATTTTTACTGCATCAACTACCCTATCCGTTGATTTTAATTGATAAA
>Ga0172362_10003211_pt1 | contig 14126 bp, 8 predicted proteins | sample LakKivs1_kivu2a2_FD_114534 | JGI IMG/M metagenome (GOLD analysis project Ga0172362, IMG submission 114534) | Sediment microbial communities from Lake Kivu, Rwanda - Sediment s1_kivu2a2 | ecosystem: Environmental > Aquatic > Freshwater > Lake > Sediment | place: Rwanda: Western Province, Lake...
CTTCAGCGTACGTGGAGCAAGTATGCCCCTGTAGCCGGCATTTTTCTTCATTGATTCGAAAAGTGAATCTCCTGTTGTGCTGTATGCCATATATAGCCACTGTCGTGCTGTTATGGCCCTGATCCCCAGGGCTTCGGCCACTTTGACACGTTCATTGTCTATCTCCTCGAGAGCTTTGGCCACTGACGGTGTAACCCCTTCATGATAAAACTGGAAGTCAATATCATTTTCAATCCAGCCGGCATTAAAGATGCATAATGCAGGGTGAAAAACACTTCCGATATTTTCAAAACTTGTCTTGAAGATATTATCGCCGGGAACAAACTGGGGATAAAAAATCCTCAGCTTATCTATCACGGCAGGAATGAGATGTGCCCTGACAGATGCGACAGGTATCGAATGTTTTATTCTGAAGATATGCACCTGGGAAGGACCGGTAGCCCGTGAAGCATATATGAAAGTTTGCGCTTCCGCCACAGCAACATCAGCTTTTATGTCGTTTGCATTAAGAACCTGTCTGAACTCCAACGCCCCGAGAGTCCTTCCGGGGTGGAGCACAATCATCTGGCCGTCAACCAGGTGAGGTCCTAAATGTTCGGCGATCCATCTGTGGCCGAAAGCAGGTACCACAACCATTATAAGCTCCACACCCTTTACTGCATCTGCAATAGATGTGGTTGCCAGGTTCAGCTCGCCGAAGCCTTCCACTTCGCCGGTTAGTTCTATGGCCCCAGATGATCTTACCCCCCAAAGTCTTTCCTCCCCCCTGTTGTAGAGGTTGACCTTATGTCCCATCAGCGCCAGGTGGCCTGCCATCGCCATGCCTCCGTGTCCGGCACCGAGCACGGCAATACTGCTGATTACTTTAGCTTTAGTGTTTTGCATAAGGATCAAACATTGCCTGAATTTGCAATATACCAAATTTCAGCCAATGGACAGTCCTCATTAGCATAAAAATGGAAGACTGCCGTATTTGGGGCTTACGGCAGTCTTCACTGTATGTAAAAACGGACTTATGGAAAAAAAGAAGGAATCAGTGTCTCTGATAATACACTGAGAATGCAAGATGATCAACAATATGTTTTGCAAAATACATCTCCCGCATGGGATCAGTGAGAGTCTTCAGGATGTCAAGGGCCGGGCCGATCAGCTCACTCAGCTTCGCAGTCGTTCCATCATCAAAAGTAAGGAGTATATCCCTGTGATGGCATACTGATCCATCACCATCACCCTCGTCAACGATTTTGGCGCCGGCAGTCTTCTGCAGCACACCGTTCAGGTAAACCTGTACCGAGTCAATACCTGTTCCCCTGACAATCTGAACATCGCCAATAGTAAGGGTATACTTCCTTTCACTCTGATGAAAACCCTTCCATATGAACGACTGCTCTTCGGAAAGAAGTACATCATCACCTTTCTTCAGGGCGAATGTTGATACTGAGGTATCTCCCTTTTCATATGACACCAAAACGCTGTAATCATCAGTAAACTTGTATTCAGAAGAATAACTGCTGCCTGAGAATGATTCTCCGTTATACATAACGTCAAGTGAGCCGATATCTTCACCTTTCAGGGCAAAGCCTGCCATCAGCTTATAATCATACTTGTGCAGGAACGAATAGTAAAAATGATAGTCTGATGCCGTTATAGTAAAGTCATTTGCAGCAATCGTGTCAGGTGGATTTGGATTGAAAAGAAACCTCGGGTGGAATACAAGCTTCTGAGGCATATTCATTACAAGCATTTCACTTTCAGCCGTCTTCTTAAAACGCCAGAACGGTTTATAGAAATTGCGGCAATAAAATGTATCAGGGACAAAATCATAAACTCCGGCGATCATATCCAGGTTGATACTGTCATTGAAACTCTCTTCCGCCTTTGTGAGGTCGGTAAGTGTCATTAGTTCATATCCCTTCGTTCCGGATATCACAGACATTGCAGTGTTGATCTTTGCTGCACTCTCATCAACTGAACTTTTCAGTGAAAGACTATCTGTGGTCCGGGTGCACTGCCACATCAGCAGGGCTGCGCCAACCAAGAATAAAAATGTGATTTTTTTCATAACCAGATATTTTTCCATTATACGCACAAAATCATGCAAAGTTTAAAAACAATTATGAAGATTTGATGAATCATTATTTTTATCAGAATAATAATTATCACATTCAGTGCGGAATTTCATATTTTTAGTCTATCAACAGACCTCGACTAAAATACAAATATAAAATTATTATTATCAGGATTTTATTAACATTGTCGTTTTGCTGGGCATTATCAGCTGAATGTAGCTTGTCACAGGGCACAAGGCCCGGGGTGGTGACCACAGGTCCGGAAGCAGGCACACTTGTAATAGCTGGCGGCGGAAGGTTGCCTGGTATCATCATAAAGAAATTCATTGAGCTTGCAGGGAGTGACAAAGCCGTAATAGTGATAGTTCCGACAGCCGGAGGTGCAGAGAGTTATCATGACAGCATCGGAGATTTCCTCAGGGCAGCCGGAGCAGGAGAAGTCATCATGCTGCATACCAATAACCGGGACACTGCAGACAGTCCTTCTTTTGCAAAGCCTCTCGACAGGGCAACTGGTGTATGGTTTGAAGGGGGGCGGCAATGGCACCTTATCGATTCTTACAAGGGAACCCTCACGGAGAAGAAGTTCCGGGAAGTGCTTGACCGCGGAGGGGTGATCGGAGGATCTTCAGCCGGAGCAACGATCCAGGGATCGTTCCTTACAAGGGGCGACACAAAGAACAACCAGGTAATGATGGGTGATCACCAGGAGGGATTCGGTTACGTCAGCAATATAGCCATTGATCAGCATGTTCTGGCAAGGAACAGGCAGTTTGATATGTATGGTATTCTGAAGGAAAAGCCTGAACTGCTTGGTATAGGTATAGATGAAGGCACTGCAGTGGTAGTTCATAGAGATACCATGGAAGTTATCGGGGCCAGTTATGTTCTTGTATATGATGACACATTCTGGTCGCGTGAGGGCAGTGACCTGAAGGTTCTCCCTGAAAAAGACCGTCTCTTTTACACCATCCGTTCCGGAGATCGTTACAACCTCCGCGAACGAAAGGTCATCCAATGACCATTGGCAAACTACATTTATGCTACCTTTAATTCGACCAAAAATTATAATACCCTAACCATGAAGAAGCTTTTTTCCGTTTCATTGCTGTTGCTGATAATTGTATCAGTATACTCCCAGCCACTTACTTCACCGCAGATTGACAAACTTGTGGAACAGACCATGCAGGCCTTCGATGTGCCTGGCATCGCTGTGGCAGTGGTCAAGGATGACAAGGTAATCCACATGAAAGGATACGGCGTCAGATCAATAGCCACAGGTCAGAAAATGGATGAGAACACTCTTTTTGCCATCGCCTCTAACTCCAAGGCTTTCACCGCCGCCGCCCTGGGAATCCTCATTGACGAAGGCAAGCTGACCTGGAACACAAAGGTCACAGATATCATCCCCGAATTCAGGCTCTATAACCCTTATGTCACTGAGGATTTCAACATAAAAGACCTTCTCACCCATCGCAGCGGAATGGGCTTAGGGGCCGGAGACCTGATGATGTGGCCCGATTCCGCATCATTCACCCGTGAGGATATCATCCTCAACCTGAGACACCTGAAACAGGTTTCCCCGTTCCGCACCAAATATGATTATGACAACCTTCTTTATATTGTCGCCGGCGTTGTAGTCGAAAGGGTCTCCGGGCAGAGCTGGGAGCAGTTCGTTGAGGAAAGGATCATGCAGCCGCTGGGAATGACACACTCTGCCGCATCATTCAGCACGATCAAAGACAAATCTGACATCATCGATGCACACGTGCCTGTCAACGGGGTACTGCAGGTAGTTCCAAAACATGAAGGCAATGACGTACATAATCCTGCCGGTGGAGTGTTCAGCAATGTGGCCGACATGAGCAAATGGATCATCATGCATATGAACAATGGCAAGTACGGCAAGGATCCTGAGAAGCAACTATTATCGGAAGAAGTGCACCGTGAGATGTGGACACCGCAGACCATCATTCCGGTCAGGGGCACCAGTCCTTACCGAACCCACTTTGCTTCATACGGACTGGGATGGCGTCTCAGCGACGTTTGCGGCTATCTTCAGGCAGGCCACACCGGCAGCCTGATGGGTGTTGTCACGCAGGTGACAATGATACCTGAACTTAAATTGGGTATCATTGTCTTCACCAATCAGCAGGAAAGCGCAGCATTCACAGCCATAACAAACACCATTCTGGACAGCTACTTCGGCATAAAAGGTATTGACAGGATCAGGCTGCTTAAAGAGAACGTTATGCGCAGCCAGGCTGAAGCAAAGAAAGTTACTGACGAGGTATGGGCAAAGATTGAAAAACAACAGAAAAACGCCACACAAAAGGTTGATCCTGTGCCATATACCGGCACATACACCGACAGCTGGTTAGGCGATATAATAATTTCATATGTAAATGGCCAAATGCGCTTCAGATCGGTAAAATCACCGAAACTGAGAGGCGAAATGATCTATTATACCGGCAACACATTCATTGTCAAATGGGATGACAGAACCCTCGATGCTGATGCATATGTAGTCTTCTGTCTTGACACGAATGGCAAGCCCTCAACCGTAACGATGGAAGCAATTTCTCCGCTTACCGACTTCAGCTACGACTTTCAGGATCTGTTCCTGAAGAGAAAGGAATAATACAATGAGAACCTGTCACTGCAGGAGGAAATAAAAATGAAGCGGCAGGTAAACCGGCAGACGCCCCTGCCTCTCAGGAAGCCCGCGAGATCAGAAGGGTATGATATTTACCCTTCCTTCAATGTAGGTGAAGGCCTTATAAACTACGGGTATGCATCACTTGCCAGCCTGCTCCTGAAAGATAAAACCATAATCATTGACGGATATGCCGGAGTTCACTGGGACAGGCTGACTGACGCAATCAGCCGGTGGACCGGTCAATCAGGCATAAGCGTCAGATGGATCCATACCAGAGATTTTCTCAAACCTGAAAAGGAAATTGAAGAACTGACTGTGCCGTTTACAGGTGGCGATGATCCCCTGTTCGGCACAAGATGCAATCTTCCGCTCAGTGATTTCTTCAGGATACCGGAGATGCAGGCTGCCTGGCCTGATCCCGGTCATGATGTTAACATTATCATCGGCACCGGTGCCTTTCTGGCGGGATGGCATGGGTTGAAAGTCTACGCCGACCTGCCTAAAAATGAACTTCAGTACAGGGCACGTACAGGGGAAATGACCAACCTTGGCATCAGGCAGACTTATGATTCAAAAACAGCATACAAACGCTCGTACTTTATTGACTGGCCGGTGCTGAATCGTCACAGACAGTCATTCATTAATGATATCGACATATTTATTGACACTCAGAGGCCAGGCGAGCCGGTATGGATTGAAGGCAAAATACTCAGGGGGGCACTGACGGAAATGAGCAGGAACCTGTTCCGTGTCAGGCCATGGTTCGAACCGGGTCCGTGGGGCGGCTCCTGGATCAGGGATCATAGCAAAGGACTAAACGAGGCTGTGCCAAACTATGCATGGTCATTTGAGCTTATCACACCTGAAAACGGGCTGCTGCTTGAGAGCTCTTCTCTCCTGCTTGAGGTATCATTTGACTGCCTCATGTCAGTTGCTGCTGAGAATGTGCTTGGTGACTGCCATGACCGTTTCGGGACGGAGTTTCCGATAAGGTTTGACTTCCTTGATACTTTCAATGGCGGAAACCTTTCGATACAGTGTCACCCGCGGCCGGAATACGCCAGAGAAAACTTCGGTGAAGCATTCACCCAGGAAGAATGCTACTATATCCTTGATACAAAGGACAATGCCACCGTGTACCTTGGCTTTCGCGAGGATATTGATCCTGCCATGTACCGACAGAAGCTTGAAGAAAGTGAATCAAAACAAACGCCTTTTGATGCTGACAGTTATATTATGAAGCATCCGGCGGCAAAGCATGACCTGTTCCTGGTCCCTTACGGAACCGTGCACGGATCAGGGAAAGACAACCTGGTGCTCGAGATAAGCACCACACCGTACATCTTTACCTTTAAAATGTACGACTGGCTGAGAATGGACCTTAACGGCAGACCACGCGACCTGAACATTAAAAGGGCAATGGACAACCTGTTCTTCGAGCGGAAAGGAAGGTACGTGACCGAAAAACTCAAGTCAGAACCGGTCCTGCTGAAGAAAGGCAAAGACTGGCAGCTATGGCACATGCCAACCCATGAGACTCACCTTTACGATGTGCACAGGTACAGGTTCAGATCATCAGTGGATATTGAAACAGGAAACAAGTGCCTTGTAATGAACCTGGCAGAGGGAAGGAAGATAATTATTGAGACAAAGTACGGTATCACCGGCGAGATAAACTATGCCGAGACTTTTGTCTTACCTGCGGCAGCAGGAAAGATTAGGGTTACTAACCTGTCAGACAGGGAGGCAATGCTTGTTATGGCGTTTATCAAGTAAAAAGGGGAACTATGAAAAAGAGAGTACTGCTTTTAACAGCTTTTCTGGCTTTTGCCCCGTTCGCGGCCATATGCCAGTCATTCTTCACTGTTGATGATCAGCTGATAAATGGTTTTGCGGGCAAGATATCAGGTCTTGACTATGAATATCATTCCTGTATTCCCGGGCTGAGGGAAAGCATCCTGGTCAGGGCAACAAACGGGAAAGACATGATGGAGTGGGAAACGGCGGCAGTGCCTGAAAGACTTAACAGGAAGTATGCCACTTTCGCATGGATCACAGCACTTGGTTCAGGACCGGGAACGGCCCGGATGGATCTTGCAGTGAACAGCAAGCAGTCATTTTCATTTTTTACTGACGGACGGACTGCATGGGATGTATCCGGAGAAGACGGCTCATCGCTCAGTTTCAGGTCCATCATGACTGACCAGTACGGTGACCGTCACGGGTACATGATACTGCGCATCCCCTCATCAGTGGTTCCGAAAGGCAGGCCTCTCCGGCTCAGTGTGACAGGTAGCGCAGCCAGTCTCAGCTCATGGTACATGACATACCGTAAACCGGTTGAAACAGGCGTATCGCTCAGCCCATTCCAGGCCATACTAAAAAACAAGGGCAGACCGCTTCAGCTTGTTGAGGCCGGCATCTTCTACTTCGGAGACAAAACTGAAGCCCGTATCTTCGCAAACGGAAAGCTCATTGAGAAGGACACCCTTGATTTCGGTTATAATGCTGTCAGCCTCGGGTTACCGGCTGTGGATAAACCCTCGAAAGTCAGGCTTAATGTCACTGCGGGTGATTTCACAGCCACAGAAACAGTCACACTTGAGCCGGTGCGCAAATGGAAGATCAGCTTCATTCAGCATGCACATACAGACATAGGATACACCCGCTCACAGACAGAAATACTTGCAGAGCACCTTCGGTATATTGATTATGCCCTTGACTACTGCGATGCCACGGACAGTTATCCTGACAACGCAAAATTCCGCTGGGCCTGCGAGGCATCATGGCCTGTTGACGAATACCTGCGTACCAGGCCGGAAGCTCAGCGGCAGAGGCTGATACAGCGAATCAGGGAAGGCAGGATTGAGGTGACAGGGATGTATTTCAATTTTGATGAGATACCTGACGAGCAGATCCTTGCAGCATCACTTCAGGCTGTTGGAAGGATAAAGAAGCAGGGCATCCAGGTAACCCTTGCCATGCAGAATGATGTCAATGGCATAGGATGGTGTCTTAATGACTTCTATGACAGGCTTGGCGTGAAATATCTGAATATGGGCACGCACGGGCACCGTGCACTGTTATGCTTTGACAGACCGACGATGTTCTGGTGGGAGTCACCCTCAGGCAAACGCCTGCTTACTTTCAGGGCTGAGCATTACATGACGGGTAACACCGTACTTGAGGTGCAGACAGGCGATATTGACAAATTCAGGAATAACCTCCTGAACTACCTGACCGGACTCGGTGCAAAGGGGTATCCCTATGACGAGATGGCCATACAGCACTCGGGATACCTTACTGACAATTCACCCCCCTCAACCAGCATGAGTGATATGATCGTGAAATGGAATGAGCTTTTCGAATGGCCAAAGCTGACCACATCCACTGCCGGGACATTCTTTGCGGCGATGGAGAAAAAGCACGGCAGCGAGTTTCCAGTGATACGCGGCGCCTGGCCTGACTGGTGGACTGACGGTTTCGGGGCATCAGCGCGTGAGGTGGCTGTCACGCGCACAGCAGCAACGACGCTGATGGCAAACATGGCTGGTCTTTCGATGGCAGCTGTGGCAGGCGTACCTCTTTCTTCAGTGTCAGATGAAGAAATTGACCTGGCAAATGAGGCTCTGCTCTTCTTCACGGAGCACACCACAGGATATTCGGAGAGTGTACGCGAGCCCTACAGCCAGCCTACAATGGAACAGCGTGCACTCAAGGAGTCATATGCGTGGGAAGCAGTCCGGCGGACAGCCTCACTGGGTGAAGAAGCCATGGGCCTCCTCCAGAGCCTTTTCAAAAAAGAACCGGGACCATCACTTATCATATTTAACACCCTGAGCTGGAAAAGATCAGGCATGGCAACCGTGTATATTGATCACCAGATAGTGCCAATGGGTAAAAAGGCTGCGATCTATGATCGTGAAGGAAACAGGCTGGCCTCACAGCCTCTCTCCCACCGCTCAGACGGTACTTACTGGGCAATATGGATCAATAACATACCTGCTTTCGGTTACAGGAAGCTCCTCATAAAAGCTGAAGATTATCCACCTGCAGCTCCAGCCCAAAATGAGACAGCTGTAATGGAGAACCAGTGGTACAGGCTGGAAACGGACAACAACCGCGGCATAATAAAGTCACTGTATGACAAGGAGCTTTCGAAAGAGTTGATTGACAAGGATGCCCGCTACGGAATGGGTGAATTCATCCTTGAACGCCTGGGAAACCGCTCACAGATGGAGAACAAAATGCTCAATGACTATACGAGGTCACCGCTTGATACTGTCTGGTTTGATTCTGCTTCAGAGGGGGAGATATGGAACAGCATCAGGTTTTACGGCGAGTCTTCAACTGCCATAGGACCAAGGGGATATTCGTTTGAAATAAGGTTATACAATACTGAAAAACGAATTGATATTGCCTGCTCAATAATAAAAAAGAGCATAACTGACCCCGAGAGCTTCTATATTGCTTTTCCGTTCAGCATTGAGAACGGCAGGCATTATACCGAAGTGGCAGGGGGAGTGATTGAGACCGGAATTGACCAGATAAAGGGATCTTCAAACGACTGGTATACAGTTCAGAATTTTACTGCCGTCCGTAATGACATGATGCAGGTTGTCTTCGGTTGTGCTGAAATGCCCCTGATGCAGTTCGGGGCCATCAACACAGGCCGGTATACAGCTGGTGCCGTGCCCCAGACAACCCATATTTATTCGTGGCCGATGAACAATTACTGGGTTACCAATTTCAACGCCGATCAGCGCGGGGGTCACTCATGGATATATTACCTGACCTCATCAGGAAACAAAACTGACACGTATGCTTCACAGTTCGGATGGGGTGCAAGGGTCCCTCTTCTGGCAAGAGTCATCCCGGGAGATGGTGACGGTGATGACATGAGAGAAGGATCATTTATAAAGGGCTGGCCTGAGAACATCATTCTTGTAAGCGCAATTCCGGCTGATCAAGGCAAGGATCTCATTATACACGTCAGGGAGACAGGTAAAAAGGCAACCGCTTTGGAACTTACCAACGGCGTTACATCTCAACATCTTCAGGTCGAAGAAGTCGACGTTACAGGAAAGAGCGTGACAGGCGGCACCTCATTTATAGGTCCCCTTGAGTCAAAGTTTTTCAGAATTTTTTTGCCTTAAAGATTTACCTGACTGATTATATCTTTGGAGATGCTAAATCGGGTTATCTTAGCCCGGTTAATCAGGCAATGGAAACCAATTCTTTATTCCGGTTATGAGTTTTCTGAATCTCAGTATCTTCCTGTCATCTCTAATAGGTATCCTTATCATTGCATGGATCAGGAGTTTTGATATCTATGAGAAGGAGACCTTCAGGGCCATGTTCCTTGCTTTTTTCATCGGAGGTGCTGCTTCGGTATCAATAGCCCTGGGATTGTATGAATTACTTAAGTTGTCAGGTATCAGCACAGATATTACAGCCACAACTCTGGGTTCTTTTGTTTTTATTGGCCCGGTTGAAGAATTCTCGAAGCTGGCAGGACTCGTTATCGTATATTTCCTTATAAGGAAACAGTTTAATGAGCTTACTGACGGGATAATATATATGGCATGTATGGCTCTGGGCTTTTCAATAATCGAGAACTACTTTTATGCAAATTCAGGTGAGAATAACCAGTACCTGCTGATATTCAGGGCATTCATCAGTACACCGGCCCATATTGCCTTCAGTGTCATACCGGGGTATGCATGGTACAGATACAAGGAAGAAAAAAAATCATTCGGCATAGTCATAATTGCATTGATCGCTGCAAGTATTCTGCATGGCATTTTTGACGCGATAGCATTCAGCATCTACTGGAATTTCCTGTTGCTTATATACCTGTACCTGATCTTACGTCAGTCTCTTAAAATCGTTCAGTACACCAATATCCTTTCACCTTTCAGGCCCGGTTTTAGTCAACTTTTTGATACATCATCCACAGAAACCACTGATGACAGTGCCTGTCCGTACTGCGGTTCATTGGCACCCAAACCTCTCTTCAGGAACAGATATTTTACAGCATGTAAATGCAGCAACTGCGGATTTTATATATCATCTTTAAAGGATATTGAAAAAATCTTCAGGATTTTTGCACCAGAGTACAGGAGGTTCAACAGAAAAATAAGGCCCATAAGACTCAATGGCGAAAAAGACTACTTTAGCATATATGGAGTGGCGTTCTTCGAAGACTTCGGCAAACTAGCTTTTTTCAGGATCAGCGATGTCTCGGAAAAACTTCATGAGCTTAATGATACCATTGTCACGAGGTTCAGAAAGTCCGGTCTCTTTTCCTTAGGCCTTCTCCGAAGGATCTTTGAATAAACTGGCATAGAATCAAATTGACTGCAATAAATAAAAGGATAACCGCTTCAGCAAGATGAAAACAGCATTTGTAAATGCAAGATTTTTTACAGGTACAGAGATCATCAGTGACAGGGCACTTATTGTTACTGGGGACCGTATCACCGGCTTTATCGATCATGCCTCGTTACCTGGTGATGCTGAAGTGGCAGACTGCAATGGCAATCTCGTTACCGCCGGTCTTATCGACTTGCAAATTGCCGGTGGCGGAGGTTATTTATTCTCTGCTCATCCGACACCGGAGGCACTTAAGGCAATCACGGAAGCAATACTGGAGACCGGAACAACAGGTTTTCTGATCGCCATGCCAACCAATACGCCCGAAGTCTATTCAGAAGCTTTCAAGACTGTAAGGGAGAATCCCCATCCTGCTGTTATGGGTCTTCATCTTGAAGGACCATTTATCAGCTATGCTAAAAGAGGCGCGCATGCAAAGGAGCAGATAAGACTGCCTTCACCGGCAGATGTTGAATCTCTTCTGAACGAAGCTGACGGTGTGATTAAAATGATGACTTTAGCACCGGAAACATGCACTCCTGAGATAATAAAAACACTTAAGGATCACGGTATTACTGTATCAGCCGGACACAGCAATGCCACCTATGCCGAAGCATCTGACGGTTTTGCATGGGGTATTGAGGCTACAACCCATCTCTTCAATGCCATGTCACCTCTGCATCACCGGGACCCGGGACTACCCGGGGCTGTCTTCAATTCTGACAGCGCATGCGCCAGCATAATAGCTGACGGTATTCATGTCAGCTACAGCATGCTGACCATAGCCAAGAAAATAATGAAAGAAAGGCTCTATCTTGTATCTGATGCCGTGGAAGAGAATGATCGCGGTATGTACCAGCATGTCAGGCAGTCAGATCGCTATACCCTGCCTGACGGCACCCTGTCAGGAGCAAATATCACAATGCTTTCAGCAGTGAAAAATTGCATTAACAACGCCGGTATAACACAAGATGAGGCATTAAGGATGGCTTCACTTTACCCGGCAAGACTGATTAAAGCTGCTGACCGCGGTATTATTGCCCCGGGAGCCAGGGCTGACCTGCTTTTACTTGATGACCATCTTGAGATAAAAAATATATTTTTTAACGGAAAACAAAACTAAATGCATGAACTATGGCACTGCTGGGAATAGATCTGGGAGGAACGAAGATAGCATTTGCATTATTTGATAATGCCGGTAATATAATCTCTAAACAGACCATTCAGATTGATAACCGCAAAGGATCTGAAGTAGGTAACCTGATAACTGTCACTGCGGCTGTGATGCTCGCCGGTGCCGGTGGGACAGGTGATCCGGCACAGGCTATCGGCATTTCAGTACCCGGTATAAGCAGGCGGGAAAAAGGCACTGTATGGGCGCCCAACATACCAGACTGGGATGATTACCCTCTTCTCAAAGAAGTCAGAACGGTCGCAGAACAGATCCCTGTAATCATTGAGAGTGACAGGGCATGCTATATCTCAGGCGAGATCTGGAAAGGCAGCGCCTGCGGCTGCAAGGATGCGATCTTCCTTGCCGTGGGCACCGGTATTGGAGCAGGTATAATTGTCAACGGTGAGATACTGCGGGGTGCTCATGACATAGCAGGCGCCGTGGGATGGATGGCATTAAGCAGGCCTTTTAAAAGCAAGTACACCATATGCGGTAACTTTGAATACTATGCTTCAGGTGAAGGTATCGCCAGGCAGGCAGCCGAATACCTGTCAAAACATCAGGATTATGCAGGTGAGCTTAGACCCGATCATTCAGGCAAGATCACGACCCAGGATGTTTTCGGTGCATGGCGCAAGGGAGACACAATCGCTGAAGGGATCATCCAGCAGGCTGTTGAATACTGGGGCATAGCTTCAGCCAACCTTGTCAGTATCTTTAATCCTGAAAAGATCATTTTCGGCGGCGGGGTCTTCGGCCCGGCAAAGGATCTTATCGCGGAAATTAAGCTGGAGGCTGAGAAATGGGCACAGCCTATAAGCATCAGGAAAGTCATCTTTGAGTCCTCAAAACTGGGCGGCGATGCAGGAGTGACAGGAGCAGGTTACCTTGCCATGAAATATCTTGAAGCAATAAAACAAAACAGATGAGCAAAACATATAACAGACCACTGGTCTTCTGGTCAGCATGCCTGGGCATGCTCATCTTTGGTATTGGGCTGCTGACCCTTGGTGACGTACTGCCTGACCTTAAGATTAAACATTCGCTTGATGCCGTGGAAGCAGGAACCCTTTTTTCAATCCTCCCCATTGGCACACTGGCAGGCTCGCTTCTTTTCGGGCCTGTCTGCGACCGGTACGGATACAGGGTTCTGCTTGCCGCATCAACATTCCTGATGTTTGCCGGTTTTGAAGGGGTGGCTTATACTGATGCCTTCGGAGTTCTCGGGGTATCAGTCTTTCTCATCGGCCTCGGAGGTGGTGCTGTCAACGGTGCTACTAATGCTGTTGTTGCCGACATCAGCACTACAGGCAAGGGAGCCAACCTGAGTCTGCTTGGTGTCTTCTTCGGTATAGGTGCCCTCGGAATGCCGCTCCTTCTAAGTATACTTGAAGAATCATACAGTTTCGAAACGATTGTTGCTGCAACAGGGTTCCTTGCTCTCGCTGCCACCGTGCTTTTTGCAACAGTATCCTTCCCTCCTGCAAAACAATCAGCAGGAATATCAATCAAACAGATAGGGAGTCTTGTAAGAGATACCACCCTTCTGCTAATCGCATTCTACCTCTTCTTCCAGAGCTCATTCGAGGGTCTTATCAACAACTGGACAACGACATATCTCATCGAACGAATATCAGTCACACAGAGCAACGCCCTTATAGGGCTCTCCTCATATGTAGCTGGAATGACTGTAATGAGGCTTCTTATCGGCAGCGTGTTCAGGAAGGTACACGAGAAGAACCTGCTTTTTTCATCATTTGCACTGATTCTTATCGCTCTTGTGCTGGTAAAGCTGAGCGGGACAATTGTGACCGCCTGTGCCGGATTTGCACTCCTGGGTGCCGGCCTC